>Ga0157370_10000485_pt1 | contig 49509 bp, 46 predicted proteins | sample C35metaG_FD_113463 | JGI IMG/M metagenome (GOLD analysis project Ga0157370, IMG submission 113463) | Corn rhizosphere microbial communities from Kellogg Biological Station, Michigan, USA - C3-5 metaG | ecosystem: Host-associated > Plants > Roots > Rhizosphere > Soil | place: USA: Michigan...
GCGGCGCGCACCGGGTTGCCGCAGTCGGCGCCGGAGCGGCGGCCGGTGGAGCAGGCCGGCGAAGCGCTGCGCGCGATGCTCTTGCGCGTCGCGGCGGGCGTTGCGCCCCCCGATTCGGCCGTGCCGCTCGCGCTGTTGACCCAGGCAATCGAGCGGGCGGTACCGGCCAACGGTGCGGCGCGCGCCTCATCCGCTTCTTAAGATCCCACAACCCATCATTCGCCCGTTGGCGGCCCGCTGCGCAGGGCGCGTGCGGGGCTTGTCGAAGCCGCCAAACCATCGGGACAAGCACCGCTTGCGTGATAGAGTGCGAGAAACGTCTTTACGGCCCGCGCGGGACGGGCGCCAACGCATGCGCCAGGTCCGGCGGGCCCGCAGTGAGTGCCGGGAATTGGCACGCACGTGCGGCGTCCAACATGCAGCGTCTTTGCTAAAATCCGAACCATGCCTAACAGTAACGATCGCATCAATCTGACGAATCAGTTCCTGATCGCCATGCCCAATATGGCGGATCCCACTTTTTCAGGGACTGTGGTCTACCTTTGCGATCACAGCGAGCGCGGTGCGCTCGGCCTCGTCATCAATCGGCCGACCGACATCGATCTCGAATCGCTTTTTACCCGCATCGATCTGAAGCTCGAGATCGAGCCGCTGCTCCATGTTCCCGTCTACTTCGGCGGCCCGGTGCAAACCGAGCGTGGCTTCGTACTGCATGAGCCCGTCGAAGGCAGCGCTTATACGTCGTCGATGGCCGTCACGGGCGGCCTCGAAATGACGACCTCGAAAGACGTTCTCGAAGCCGTCGCGAGCGGCAAGGGCCCGCAGCGGTTTCTGCTCACGCTTGGCCACGCCGGCTGGGGGGCGGGGCAACTCGAAGACGAAATTTCGCACAACGGCTGGCTGACGGTCGAAGCCGATCCGAAGGTCGTGTTCGATATACCGGCCGAGGAGCGCTTCGAAGCCGCGTTGGGGCTGCTCGGCGTCACGCCGTCGATGCTTTCGGGCGACGCAGGTCACGCATGATGAAGCCGGTCGGGCGTGAGGCGACGCTGCTTGCGTTCGACTACGGCGAAAAGCGCATCGGCGTGGCGGTCGGCAATGCGCTGACGCGCCAAGCTCGTGCGCTTACCGTCGTGCCCAATCGCAATCAAGTGTTTCGGTTCGAAGCGGTGAGCAAGCTGATCGGCGAATGGAAGCCGGATGCGCTGGTCGTCGGCCTGCCTACCCATCCGGACGGCACACCGCACCAAATGACGCAGCTTGCCAAGCGCTTCGGCAACCAGTTGAACGGGCGTTTCAATCTGCCTGTCGATTGGGTCGACGAGCGCTATAGCTCCGTAGTGGCCGATCTTGATATGCGCGAAAGCGGCATGGGCGTGGCGATGCGCGATGCCGAGGCCGCTCGCATTATCCTTCAACAGTATCTGGATGGGCTTTCCGATGACTGGCATTGATGCCGAAGCGGCCTACGGGACGCTGCTTGCGCAAATTCGCGACGCCTACGGCGCGTCGTTCGAGGCCGAGGACGGGCCTGTGCTCGCCGGCATCTACAGCGGGGGCGCTTGGCTCGTGCAGCGCCTCTCGGGCGATTTGGGCGCCACGGTGTTCGGCGTCGTGAATGTCTCGCTGCATCGCGACGATTACGCCAAAAAGGGATTGCACAGCCAAGCCAGCCCCACTTCGTTGCCGTTCGATGTCAACGACCGGCGCATCGTGCTTGTCGACGATGTCCTGCATACCGGCCGGACCGTGCGTGCTGCCATCAACGAGCTGTATGACTATGGGCGCCCCGCTGCGATCGAGCTGGCCGTATTGGCGGAGCGCAGCGGCCGCGAGATGCCGATCGAAGCGCGTTTCGTCGGCATCCATGCAGAGGTCGATGCCGGCGCGACGCTCGTGCTCGAGCAAGGGCCCGACATGCGCTTGACGTTCCGCACCGAAACCCACGGCGGCTGAACGGTGCGCCGAGGTTACCGCCCTTGTTTTGCAACGCCCCCGGCCTGCGGCACGCGCGTAAGCGCTGTGTCCGCACGCGTGCCGTGCGACGCGTCTCGTCTATCCACGTTTGAATTCGACCGACCATGAACACCGCCACCCCGGGCCCTGCCGATCACGGCGGAGAAGCCGCACCTGCCGAGCGTTTCCGCTACGGTTTCTTGAAAGGCAACCCGCAGCTCACGAAGAACGGCGAGCTCAAGCATCTGCTCACGATCGAAGGGCTGCCGCGCTCGATCGTGACGCACATTCTCGATACGGCCGAGCCGTTCGTGAGCGTGACCGATCGCGAAGTGAAGAAGGTGCCGCTGCTGCGCGGCAAATCGGTCTTCAATCTCTTCTTCGAAAACTCGACGCGCACGCGCACGACGTTTGAAATTGCGGCCAAACGCCTGTCGGCCGACGTCATCAATTTGAACATCAATGCGTCGTCGACGAGCAAGGGCGAATCGCTGCTCGACACGATCAACAACCTGTCGGCCATGCATGCCGACATGTTCGTCGTGCGTCATGCGTCGAGCGGCGCGCCGTATCTGATCGCCGAGCACTGTGCGCCGCACGTGCATGTGATCAATGCCGGCGACGGGCGCCATGCGCACCCCACGCAGGGGCTGCTCGACATGTACACGATCCGTCATTACAAGCGCGATTTCACGAATCTGCGCGTGGCGATCGTCGGCGACATCCTGCACTCGCGCGTGGCGCGCTCCGATATCCACGCGCTCACGACGCTCGGCGTGCCCGAGGTCCGCGCGATCGGCCCGCGCACGCTGTTGCCCGGCGGCTTGGAAGAGCTCGGGGTGCGCGTCTATCACGATCTCGACGCAGGCCTCAAGGATGTCGACGTCATCATCATGCTGCGGCTGCAGAACGAGCGGATGAGCGGTGCGCTGCTGCCGTCGGCGCAGGAGTACTTCAAGAGTTGGGGGCTCACGCCCGAGCGTCTCGCGCGTGCGAAGCCCGATGCCATCGTCATGCACCCGGGCCCGATGAATCGCGGCGTGGAAATCGATTCGCAAGTGGCCGACGGCCCGCAATCGGTGATCTTGAACCAGGTGACGTTCGGCATCGCGGTGCGCATGGCCGTGATGAGCATCGTGGCCGGCAACAACGCGTAAAAGAACAAGGGCAGCGCATGAAGATTCATATCCAAGGCGGCACGGTGATCGACCCGGCCGCGGGTACCGAGCAGCGGGCGGACGTTTTCATTGCCGACGGCAAGATCGCCGCGATCGGCGCCGCACCGGCCGGCTTTAAAGCCGAGAAGACGATCGATGCAAAGGGGCTTTATGTGGCACCGGGCTTCGTCGATTTGTCCGCGCGTTTGCGCGAGCCGGGCTATGAACACAAAGCAACGCTCGACTCCGAGATGGCCGCCGCGGTAGCGGGGGGTGTCACGACGCTTGCGTGTCCGCCCGACACCGATCCGATTCTCGACGAGCCGGGCCTCGTCGAAATGCTTCGGTTTCGCGCGCGTAATTTGAACCGCGCGCATGTTCATCCGTTAGGGGCGCTGACGGTCGGCTTGAAGGGTGCCGTAATCACCGAGATGGTCGAGTTGACCCAAGCCGGGTGCATCGGTTTTACGCAAGCCGACGTACCCATCGTCGACACCCAGGTGCTGCTACGCGCGTTGCAATACGCGAGCACGTACGGCTATACCGTGTGGCTGCGGCCGCAAGACGCCTATCTTGCGAAGGGCGGCGTGGCGGCGAGCGGTGCGGTCGCCTCGCGGTTGGGTTTATCGGGCGTGCCCGTGGCGGCCGAGGCGATCGCCTTGCATACGATCTTCGAACTGATACGCAGCACGGGTGCTCGCGTGCACTTGTCGCATTTGTCGTCGGCGGCGGGCGTCGCGCTCGTGCGCGAGGCGAAGGCCGAAGGCCTGAGCGTATCGTGCGACGTCAGCGCGAATCACATTCATCTGATCGACGTCGATATCGGCTACTTCGATTCGCAATATCGGCTCGATCCGCCGTTGCGCGGGCAGCGCGACCGCGAGGCGATTCGCGCGGGGCTGGCCGACGGAACGATCGACGCGATTTGTTCGGATCACACGCCTGTCGACGACGACGAAAAGCTCCTGCCGTTCGACGAGGCCACGCCCGGTGCGACCGGGCTCGAGTTGCTGCTCTCGCTGACCATCAAATGGGCCGATGAAGCGCGGCTGCCGCTCGCGCGGGCGCTCTCGCGCATTACGGCTGAGCCCGCGAAGGTTTTGCGGCTGCCTGTGGGGCGTATCGAAGCGGGTGCGGCGGCGGATATCTGCGTGTTCGACCGTCAGGCTTTTTGGCGCGTCGAGCCGCGTGCGCTCAAGAGCCAAGGGCATAACACGCCGTTTCTCGGCTATGAGCTACCTGCGCGCGTGCGGGCGACGATCGTGGCCGGGCATGTGGCGTACGAGCACGCGTAACGCGCGCGAATACGGGAGCGACCGCGATGAAGGTGACCCTCGTCAAGCTGCGTCTCGTGCTGCATCTACTGCATGGCGTGTGGATCGTCGCGACGCGTTATGGCCGTTTGCCGGAGGCCCGCAAGCGCGAACTCAACCGTGCTTGGTCACTCAAGCTGCTGCGCCTCGTGGGTATGCGCCTCGTGGTCCATCACGACGACCGGCGGCTCGACCGTGGCGCGCTCGTCGTCGGCAATCACATTTCGTGGGTCGACATCTACGTCGTCAACGCATGGCGGCCTACGCCGTTCGTCTCGAAGGCGGAAGTGCGTCAGTGGCCGGTTGTCGGGTGGCTCGCGCATCGGCTCGATACGATTTTCATCCATCGGGAGAAGCGCAGGGATGCGCAGCGCGCCATGCATGACATGGCGGTGCGTTTGGAACAAGGCGGTCTTGTGTGCGTGTTTCCGGAAGGCACCACTTCCGATGGTCTCGCGCTGTTGCCGTTTCATGCCAACTTGCTTCAGGCCGCGGTGTCGGCGCAATGTCCGGTGCAGCCGATTTGCTTGCTGTATGAGGATGGCGAGGGGCGGCACTCTACCGTGCCGGCTTATATCGGTGAGATGACGCTCGGGCAATCGCTGGATGCAGTGCTGCTTGGGGGGCCGTTCACGGCGCATTTGTATGTCGGCGAGCCGATCGAGCCGACGGGCGACCGGCGGGCGCTGGCCGCGAAGGCGCGTGAGGCGGTGGCAGCGGGGCTGGTGGCGTTGCAGGGATCACTCGCCGCGTCCGCTGCCTGCGCAGTCACTGCAATCGACTTGGACCAAGGTGCGGTCGCTGGGGTTTGCGGCGAGCCTGACAGCGGATAGACGGTTGCCCCACACGCAGCCTGAATCGAGTGCGATGAGGTTGTCGCGCAACATGAGGCCGAGGGCGGCCCAGTGGCCGAACACGACGGTGATGTCGGAGGTGCGCCGCCCTGGGGCGTCGAACCACGGCACTTGCCCGGGCGGAGCGGACCCCGGCCCCCCGTTTGCCGCAAAATCCATCGTGCCGTCTGGGGTACAAAAGCGAAGCCGCGTGAAGGCGTTGAATGCGACGCGCATACGCTCTTTGCGCTTTAGTTCGGGTGACCAGCGGCGCGGCTCGTTGCCGTAGAGGTCTTTGAGCGTTTGCTTCCAGTCGGGGCCGCGCAAGGCGCGCTGCAATTCGTCGGCGAGTTCGAGCGCTAGTGAGACGTCCCATTGCGGCAGCACGCCGGCGTGCACCATCAGCATGCCGTTCTCGAAGTGCGCGAACGGACGGTGGCGCAGCCAATCGAGCAGTGGCTCGGCGTCGGGCGCGGCGAGGATATCGGCGATGGTGTCGCTGTTTTTCATCGCGCGGATGCCGGCGGATACAGCAAGCAGGTGCAAGTCGTGGTTGCCGAGCACAGCGTGCGCGCGTGTGCCGAATCCGGCCACTTCGCGCAGCATGGCGAGCGAATCGGGTCCGCGGTTGATGAGGTCGCCGGCAAACCAGAGGGGGGTGTCGGGCCCGAGCGCGAGCGCGGCGAGTAGGCGCTGGAACGGTTCGTGGCAGCCTTGGAGGTCGCCGAAGGCGACGGGGGAATGGGAGACGGAAAGAGTCATCGGAGCGAGGGGCGAGCACATGCGGCTCGACTGGTCGAATTGTTGCAGCGGCACCGTATAATTGGCGACATTCGAAGCGGCCATTGGCCATCGCTGTTGGGCAGGCGCCATGGGCTGTCGCTCGCAGCGGTGACGTGCGGCGAACGGTTGCTTCAGTTATCTGGATTGTACGGAAAGTCGGGCCGGCCTACGGTCGTGCTTCTCCGCTTATCGACTAGGGAGCTTCATGATCCTCGTAACGGGCGGCGCCGGCTTCATTGGCGCAAATTTTGTGCTCGATTGGTTGCGCGACTCAGACGAAGCGGTAGTGAACGTCGATAAGCTGACATACGCGGGCAATCTGCGCACCCTAGCGTCGCTCGCACACGACGCGAGGCATATCTTCGCGCGGGCCGACATTTGCGATGCAGCGGCACTGGATGTGCTGTTCGCCGAGCATCGGCCTCGCGCAGTCGTTCATTTTGCGGCCGAAAGCCACGTCGATCGTTCGATTCACGGGCCAGCCGATTTCGTGCAGACGAACGTTGTCGGTACATTCGTGCTGCTCGAGGCGGTGCGCCGCTACTGGTCGACGCTCGACGCTACGGCGCGCGCGGCGTTCCGCTTTCTCCATATATCGACGGACGAAGTGTTCGGCTCTCTGGCCGCTTCCGATCCTCAGTTCTCGGAAACCACACCGTACGCGCCCAATAGCCCTTATTCGGCAACGAAAGCGGGCTCCGACCATCTCGTGCGAGCCTACCACCACACATATGGCTTGCCGACGCTGACGACGAACTGCTCGAATAACTACGGTCCTTATCAGTTTCCCGAAAAACTGATCCCGCTGATGATTGCTAACGCGCTTGCCGGTAAGTCGCTACCTGTCTACGGCGATGGCCGTAACGTGCGCGATTGGCTGTATGTCGGTGACCACTGCAGCGCGATCCGCGAGGTCCTCGCACGCGGTGAGCCCGGGCAGACCTATAACGTGGGCGGTTGGAACGAAAAGGCAAATATCGAGGTCGTCGAGACGATCTGCGATCTGCTCGATGAAGCTCGCGCGAAACTGCAGGGCTCATATCGCGATCAGATAACGTTTGTGAAAGATCGTCCCGGGCATGATCGACGTTACGCTATCGACGCGCGCAAGCTCGAACGGGAGCTTGGCTGGAAGCCCGCAGAGACATTCGAGACGGGACTTGCTAAGACGGTACGGTGGTACCTCGCCAACCAAGAATGGGTCGGGGAAGTCGCATCGGGCGAATACCGGAAGTGGGTCGAAACGAACTACGCCAAGCGCGCTTGAGGAGAACGACACATGCCGCGTAAAGGCATCATTCTGGCCGGAGGTTCCGGCACACGGTTGTATCCGATCACGCATGTCGTCTCTAAGCAATTGCTGCCTGTATACGACAAGCCGATGATCTACTATCCGCTCTCGACGTTAATGCTCGCGGGCATTAGAGACGTCCTCATCATTTCCACGCCGCAAGACACGCCCAGATTTGCTGCGATGCTCGGCGACGGTAGCCGGTGGGGCATGAACCTGCAATACGCGGTCCAGCCTTCGCCCGATGGCCTGGCTCAGGCATTCATCATCGGCCGCGAGTTCGTCGGAGCGGACCCGTCCGCCTTGATTCTCGGCGACAACATCTTTCACGGACATGACCTAGCGGGGCAGCTTGAACTTGCGAGCGAGCGGGCTTCCGGTGCGACCGTGTTTGCATATCATGTGCACGATCCGGAGCGCTATGGCGTCGTCGAGTTTGATGAAGCATTCCGGGCCGTATCGATTGAGGAGAAGCCAGCGCAGCCGCGTTCGGCCTATGCGGTGACGGGACTCTATTTTTACGACGAGCGCGTCTGCGACATCGCCGCTGAAATCAAACCGTCGGCGCGCGGCGAGCTCGAAATCACAGACATTAATTCCCGCTATCTGGCGGACGGCGCGCTCAGCGTCGAGATCATGGGGCGTGGCTATGCTTGGCTCGATACCGGTACCCACGATTCGTTGATCGAAGCAGCGACGTTCATCGCCACGTTGCAAAAGCGGCAGGGTTTGATGGTGGCCTGTCCCGAAGAAATCGCATACCGTCGCCAGTGGATCAATGCTGAGCAACTCGCCAAGCTAGTGGCGCCGCTCGCCAAGAGCGGCTACGGCGCCTATTTGCAAAGCATCCTCAAAAGTCACATCGCATGAGCATTCAAGTTACTCCAACGGCGTTGTCTGACGTCAAGCTTATCGAGCCGAAGGTGTTCGGCGACGCACGCGGTTTCTTCTTCGAAAGCTTTAACGCTCGTGAATTTGAGACGCAGGTGCAGCCGGGCGTCGAATTCGTCCAGGACAATCATTCACGCTCTGTCAAAGGCGTGTTGCGAGGCATGCACTATCAGATTGAGCATGCCCAAGGCAAGCTCGTGCGCGTGGTCGAAGGCGCTGTATTCGACGTCGCCGTGGACATGCGCCGTAGCTCACCCACATTTGGGAAGTGGACGGGGGTGGAGTTATCGGCCGATAACCATAAGCAGCTTTGGATTCCGCCGGGCTTCGCTCACGGGTTCGTTGTTTTGTCGGATGCGGCGCAGTTTCAGTACAAGACAACGGACTTTTGGTATCCAGAGTACGAGCGCTGTTTGCTGTGGGACGATCCCGCTGTGGGCGTCGCATGGCCGATCGATTTCGAACCGACGCTCGCAGCGAAGGATGCTGCGGGCAAGTCGTTATCGGAAGCCGAGTGCTATGACTGAGTGCTTTCCTCGTGATGCCGTACTTTCGCCGCGTACGATCTTGCTCATCGGGGTCAATGGGCAGGTGGGGTTCGAACTCGCTCGCAGCCTTCAAGGGCTGGGCCGCGTAGTCGCGCTTGACCGAGCGGGGCTAGACTTGACCGATCTCACGCGCGTGCGCGAGGTGATGCGCGAAGTGCGACCCGCGCTTGTTGTCAACGCAGCGGCCTACACTGCTGTGGACCGGGCGGAGACGGACATCGAAGTTGCGATGCGGATCAATGCCGAGGCCCCCGGCATCCTCGCCCAGGAAGCTGCGCGGCTCGGTGCTGCATTGGTCCACTATTCGACAGACTACGTTTTCGACGGTCGCAAAACAGACGCCTATACGGAAGACGACGAAACACATCCACAGAACGTATACGGGCGCAGCAAACTCGCAGGGGAACGCGCAATTGAGGCGGCCGGCTGCGCACATCTCATTTTCCGCACGAGTTGGGTGTACGGAATGCGCGGCAAGAACTTTTTGCTGACGATGTTGCGCCTAGGCGCTGGGCGAGCCGAGTTGAGCGTGGTCGACGATCAGATCGGTGCGCCGACATGGGCGAATACGATCGCGGTTTCGACCGCGGCTGTGTTGGCACAAGCGATCGGTGCGAGCACCAGCGACGGCGCCCGCTGGCATGAGTGGTGGGGCGAGCGTTCGGGCGTCTATCACCTAACGGCTTCGGGGCAGACTTCTTGGCACGGGTTTGCGCAGGCTATCTTTGAGTTGTCCCCGTTGTCCACGAAACCGAACGTGCATCCGATTCCCTCGTCGGCTTATCCGACACCGGCGGCTCGCCCTCGTAATTCGCGCCTATCGAACGACAAACTCACGCATACGTTTGGTTTGACCGCTCCTGATTGGCGCGAGGCGCTGAGTCTTTGCGTGATGGCCGCCGCATCCTAACCAAATTTCCTGGAGCAAGGGCCTATGCCTGCCCGAGAAAGGATTTCTATCACTTCGACGGAAGTCCTGTCGAACGACTACCGGCGCCTCGAAAGGGTCAGCTTCGATTACGATCGAGCAGACGGCGACACACAATCACTAACGCGCGAGATTTACCACGTCGACGATGGTGTGTCGGTACTTCCTTATGACGAGGAACGCCGCGTGGTGTTGCTCGTCAGGCAATTTCGGCTACCCGCCTACCTGCGCGGGCAAGACGCGTTCATGCTCGAGGCGCCGGCCGGCTTCCTGGAAGAAGGCGAGATCGAGGCATGCGCACGTCGCGAGGTCGAGGAAGAGACCGGCTACCGCATCGGGTCGCTTGAAAAAGCGTTCGAGGCGATGATGGTGCCTGGCTGTATCACGCACGTCGTGCACGGCTTCGTAGCATCGTACGGGCCGGGAGATCGGGTTGGCCCCGGCGGCGGCTTAGCGGAAGAGGGCGAAGACATTGACGTGGTCGAGCTGCCTATCGAACGCGCAATGGGGATGATCTCGACCGGCGAAATCGTCGATGGCAAGACGATTATGCTGCTTCAGTACGTCGCTTGGCGCAAGCTCTAGGCGCGCTGCCTTAATCGGTCCGCGTTGCCTATATATTTGTCATCGATATGGAGCGTTTAGCTACGTACACCGACGCGCCGGAGCCGATTCCAAGCAAAATGTAAGCCACGGCGAAAATCGCCTACGACTATCCGACCGATCAATGTCGCACCTGCCCCCCAGGCGAGAGCAAGTGGACGCGGCAGCGTAATAATCGGTGCGACCCAGAAGCGGAACAGCGGGCGCTGGCCGAAGCGGGCAGCGAAGCGGCCGTACGTCGCGTGCAAGTCGCCTTGGCGAGCGAGGCGTTGCCGCAGTAAGTTGAACGGATGGTAAGACGTCAACATGCGCGTCTCGAATCGATTGATCGCTTGCGCAGCGAGGCCCGCGGGACGATATGAGTCGAGGATCCGCCCCAGGCGCTCGACAAATACCTCGGAAAAGTCATATCCGCCGGAATTCGCGCGCTTACACGCGAGAATGTAGTCTGTCAGGTAGACGTTTCGTTTCGCGAGCAGGGCCGCATAAACGACAAGATGTACCTGCACCAGATTGCTGCCGCAAAACTGCCGTGCATCGATTTCGCTTTGAATGCGGCGATTGATCACACATGCCGAGATGAACGTGATGAACGGTCCGATCGCTGCAAGGAACTCGCCGAGATCGTCGAAGATGCGTACATCGCCGCGCCCACCCGGAAACTCCCGCTCGGGATCATTCTCATAGCCGAACGGACGCAGGCATACCACCCCGTAGTCGTCGCGCTTCAACCGCTCAAGCAAATAGGCCAGCGTTCCGTGGACATACAGATCATCGTCACCCATGATCTGCACATAATGTCCGCATGCTTCGTTAAAGCACTGCGCGATATTGGCGTCTGAGCCAATGTCGATAGTATTGCGAATGTATCGTATCGGCAGCCCACGTTCGATCGCGCGTGCAACAACCCCAGGCGTGTCGTCCGCCGAGTGATTATCGGAGACGATGATCTCGAGGATGCCGTCGGCAATTGATTCGTATTCATCGCCGAGACGCGTTAGGTTCAATTCGAGATAGCCCGCGCGATTGAACGTCGGGATGGCGATGGTCAGAAGAGGCAACGTTTCGTCGCTCACGCTTCACGTCTCCAAATTCGATTGCAATGTCGCCAGATAACGGCGGCTATTGGTAAGTTCACGCAGATATTGACTACCGCAAGCACGGCCACGAGGCCTGCCGACGAATATCGCACGGCGGCCCAAATCACCACGGGCGTGCTGACCAGCGTCGTCGCCGCGATGAGGGGCATCAACGGCTCTTTTCGATAGCTGCGCAGATGGGTCGATAGTCCGCCGATCAACAAATTGGCCAGCATGAAGCCTAGCAGCGCCGCGAATTCCCAAAACGGCAACACGCGATGGATGTAGGCGGTGTGAGCCAGCAAACCATATGCGGCGAGAATTGCTGCAGCGCCTGCGACAGCGACCACCGACGAGATCGCAAAATCGCGCCCGAATAGGCGATCTAGCGTGGGCCAGTCGTGCAGCGCGGCGGCCCGGGCCATCGCGGGCACGCGCCGTGTCAGCCATGACTGGGCGACTAGGCCGATCGTATTGACGATCGTGAGTGACAGGCCGAACTGGCCCGCGACGACGGCCCCTTGCGTGTGAAACAGCACCGGCGTGTTGACTTGGGTGAGCAAGTAACCGCAAAGCCAGTTGATTGCCAGCCTCCATTGCAGCGGCCACACCTCCTGCCGCCAGGCGAAATTTCGCCCCACGGTATGCCATGCCGTCACGATGAGCTTGCGCCGGTAGAAGATCAGCCACCCAGCGGGAATCACAAGCGTCGCCGTTGGAACCATGGCGGTGGCCCAGAGCGTTCCGCCGGCCGACAACATTCCCCAGGCGGCCAGCGACCCGCAGATAGCCGTAACGAGGCGCAAGGCGTAGACCTCGGTGATGCGCCCCGTTCCTTCCAGCACGGAAAGGAACGGCATGAAGACGAGCCCGGCAGCCGTCACGCCGCAGAGGACGATCCACTGTGCCAGCCAATGCGGCGCGGCTCCCGCCTTTGAGCCGAAGAATAGGAGGCCGCCCGGCAGCAGAAGGGCAGCGAACGCAATAGCACTCACGAGGTACCAGCGGGAGGCGCGTCCGACAAGTGCGCGAAAATGGGTAGCGGCTTCCCCCTCAACGCTGAAGTCCGCGTTCCATTGCAACCCAGCGAATGCATGTGCAGCTACTTGCACCAGGACGGTCGACAAACCGAGATCGAACAACGTGTAGAGCGCGGCCACGCTGAGAAAGCTGTAGTACCACCCTTGCAGTTCAGCCGAGAGGAAATGAACGGCTAGCACCGTGGTGACCAGACCGGCGCCCGCTTGCCAGAGTCGCTGCGAGAGCACGAGTAGTAAATCGCGCGACGTCGCACGAATCGCGAGTGCACGCGCTTTCGTCGAACTTTGTACCCGCTCGGGCGCGGGGCGGCCGGTCATCGCTTCGTTCAGAAGAGCTTCGCCGCGAGATCGTAGTCGCTCGGCCGGCCCACGTCGAGCCAGTGCTCGAAGATCGGGAAGCAGGACACCGGCATCGATCGCTTGATGAGCGAGTGGGCGACATCGGTCATGTTGTACTGACCCGATTGTGGCAGCACGTCAAATACGCTTTTTGAGAGGAAGTAGATGCCGCTGTTCACGAGGAAGCTGAAGCTTGGCTTTTCTTCGATATGCGTGACGAGGGAGTTTTGTTCGCTAATGACACCGAACGGCACTTGGAAGCTGTATTGCGTGGCCGCGATGGTCATCGCCGATCCACTCTTGAGGTGGTAGGCGAGGAACATGCCGATATCCAGGTTCGTGAGGATATCCCCGTTGAATACAAGCGTGTTCTCGTCGCGGCTCGGCAAGAGCGAGAGGGCGCCGCCGGTGCCGAGGGGTACTTCTTCATGCACGTACTGAATTTCGACTCCGAACCGTTCGCCATTGCCGAAGTGGCTCGTGATTTTTTCCGGCAGATAGTGAGTGGCGATAAAAATCCGGTTCGCGCCGTGGCTAATGAGCTTCTCGATGCTGATTTCGAGCATAGGACGCCCGTTGATCTGTAGCATCGGCTTGGGCGTATCTTCGGTGAGCGGACGCAAGCGCGTTCCGAAGCCACCCGCCATCATGACGGCCGTGAAGTTGCGATTGATGTAGCTCGGTGAGTGATCGACGGCATAGTGATCGACCACCGAGACCGGCGCGCCCTTGTCATCGACCACAATCAATTGTCGCAGGTTGTATTCCCGAAACAATTCCTTCCGTTCAGCCGCGGTCGAGCGAATGCTCGCGGTGATCGGCTTCGGGCGTGTCGTTTTCGTCTTTACTTCGTTTATTGCACCGGCGCTGTCATCGAGCTTGCAGCCCTCCAGGAACGCACGGCGCACGTCGCCATCGGTGATGACGTTGATGAAGCGCCCCGTTGCGTCATACAGCAGCGCGCAAGCGACCGGGCCGCTAGCCTGAATACGAGCGATAACGTCCGATATCTTAGAATCGAGCGTTACCCTCAAGTGAGCGAGTTGGTCGGAGTCCTTCATAGCAGGAAGTAGGGCGGAAGATGAGCGAATTCAAGGGGAAGCAGGTTAACCGAATCCGCAGGGACACGGGCGACCAGCCGAAGGCGTAGCTACGTTTGCAGTCAGGATGCGGGCGGCGGCTGAGTTCACAATCATAGCATGCACTAACTGCCGTCCGGAACGCCGGTTCCAGCGCTCTGGAGGTCGTAGAAGACCTTGTTCAGCAACGCACCAGCGTCGGATGCAAGCAAACAATTTGCGATAAGTCGACTCGTTCCTGGGCGATCGTAAGGATTCGATGCAGCTGCCGCGCGGGAGCGGAAATCGTCGCCGATGGCAGTGGCGATGGCCGCATGAATTGCTGCGGTATCCGGCGCGCAATGAATGACACTGTCTCCGCGGATCCTTCCTTGCTGGCGATTCCCGATGTCGACGGTTGGCACGCCAAGGCTCGGGATCTCGATGATGCCGCTCGAAGAATTGCCCACTACGGCGGCCGCGGCACGCGCAGCCGATAGGTAGAGGGTCGCACCGAGCGACATGCAAAAACGGAAGCGGCCTGGTTGAGCTTGCGCCGAAACGGCGAGTAGCCTATTGAGTTCACCCCCGCCGGGGTCCGCGTTTGCGCCGGTAAACAAGTACATGTACTCCGGAAACGCTTCCAGTGCGCCTAGGAGTGCTGCCAACTGTTCGCGCGGCGGCTGGGCGTCAAGCGTGGCGGGATGGAATGTGACAAGGAAATAAGGTTGGCCCGGAGCAAGATCGAGGCGTTGCTCCACTTCGCGACGGCCGACAAGCGGCAGCGTTCTAATATTCTCGACGCCGAGCGCACCGACGTTCAATACGCGTGAAGGTTCCTCCCCGAGCTGAATCACGCGCCGGCGGTACGCTTCCGTGCTCGTGAAATGCAAATGGCTCATCTTCGTGATTGCATGTCGGAAGGCGTCGTCCATCGCGCCGAGCGTCAATTCGCCGCCGTGGATGTGCGCGACGGGGACCCTACAAACGGTGGCGGCTGCCGCTACGGCCAGCGCTTCGAAGCGGTCGCCGAGCACCACGAGCAAGTCGGGAGCGAGGCGCTTCAGTGCTTCTGCGTAGCGCATGATGCCGAGACCCATGGCCGTGCAAACGCTCGCATCGGTACCGCCGTCGAGCAGGACCTCTACTCGTTCATCGATCGGTATCCCGTCCGCTTCGATCTCGCGCCAAGTCGATCCTGACGACTCGGCGAGATGTGTCCCGGTGACGAGCGTCCGCAAGTGTGCGTCGGGCGCGGCCGCGATGGCTTTCATGAGCGGCCGCAGCAAGCCGTACTCGGCACGGGTTCCGGTGAAAAAGCAGATGGTCTTCATGTTCATTCAATGCTCGGGGGCTGGCTACCAGTCGCGGGCGCCAGAAGTCCACACGCCGTAACCGAGATTCTTCGGGTCGATCAGCGACGGGTGGCTTTGCCGCGCATACGGGACATCGCTAGCATGCGCGTATACCAGCTTGTAGTCGACACCGTCCGAAAAGTATAGGTAATTGGGTTCGCTAAAGTGCACTCGCATTTTGTTGGGCCTCGCCATGTACATCGGAAAAAGGCCTGGGACATCACCTACGACTGGGCGTGGCTCGACGTCTCCATTATTGAAAAGAGCATATTGCGGCGTCCCGCAGGGTGTTCCGGTACGGGTCGGATAGCAGCCGTGTTCGAGGTGGTAGGCGGCAAGCGCGTTTGCAATGTCGAACATTTCGGCCACCCGTTGCTCTGCCTCAATGTACTCCTGAGCGGTGCTAAGCGTGAACGCTTGATCGACCTGCCATCGCCAATCGTCTTCTTTGCGCAGGTACGCATACGAGAGCGCCAACACGCGCGTCCGCGTCAACGGCACTACACCGTTCTTTATCGTCACAATGACGTGCGGCGCGCGGAAGTCGTAGTCGCGGATATTGAAGCGGCGACGCAGTACTTTATTCGAGATCAATGGTACATTTTGTGGCCAATTTGAGTACTCCGCGACTGAGACGCCAAGATGGTCACGTCCGCCAAAAGCGCGAATGAGGTTGCCCGTATACTCGTAGTTCCAGATCATGCGGTCGCCAATCCGGCTCAACGTCGATTTGTCGTCGAAAACGAAGGTGCGGTAGTCCCGCAGTTCACCGCGGTGATCATGCAAGTAATTCATCACGGCCGTTTGGCGGAGCCAGTCGTGCCACAAGTTGATGCCGGTAACGATACCCCCCGCTATCGATGTAGCCAAGACGTAGCCGAGAAGGAGGTCGCGTCCGTACCGCTTCAACACCGGTACGCGGGCGAATGCGCGATCGAGCGCGTTGATGAGCGCGAGTAGGATCAGATCGAGGGCCGCGACAGCCGGCAAAATGTTGCGGGCATCGTAAAAGCTCATCAGATCGGGGGTCTTATCGACGACCACGTAGGGGTAGGTCGCCGCAACGAAGAAGCCTATGCCGAGCGCCAAGTGCAAGAGGGTGTCGCGCCAGGGTGTGCGCTGAGCGCCGCGCGGCAATAGTCTCAAAAGAACAAAGCATGCGAGCGTCGATATGATCAGCCATGCAGGCGGTACGGAGCGCAGCGTGGTTGCGAAGAAGTCGCGCAATACGGGCCGCAGGAGGCGGAACGATGTCCCGATCGACGACAGCACCAAATGCGCGTCAATCGAATTGTAAGAGCCGTAGAGTTGCGATTTGACCGTCGTCAGTTTTTTGACCAAGACGAAAATGATTGGCAACGCCAGCAATGAGACGTTACGCCGTGCAAACCCGCGCAGTGCCGGTGTCGCTTGCGCCACGATTGCTTGCGCAGCGACGCGAAGCTGGGTGAGCCAGCGCCCTTCTGGGGCGCCGAGTGGATTTGTAGGCATCGCCACGCATGGCCGTATCTCGGCGAGCGCGATAAGCGCAACGACCAGCCCGTACATCAGAATGAGGGAATTCAGGTAGAAGGAAAAAAATAGTAAGACCAACCCTATCCAACGCCAGAGCGCTGCACGATGGCGCGCTAGCAGAATCGTGGCGCCGAGCCAGAACGCGGCGATGTAGACGTTGTAGAGCGCGACGCTCGTCAAAAAGCGGATCAACGCGACGTGTGTCGCGCAATAGATCAAGAAAAATTGGAACGCTTGTATGCGCGTGACGCGGGCGTGACGGTGCAGCACGATGGCCACGGTTGCTCCCGTCAGGACCCACGCGACCAGTGCTGTGATCCGCATGGCGATCGCAGCCGAGGGTAGTCCGTTGATTATCGTCGTGAGGTACCCCCCCCACCACACGCCGAGTTCTTTGCCGATCTGAATGTTTTCGGCGGAATCATGAAAGATCCAGACCCAATCGTCCCAAAAATAGCCGGGATTCGACACAACGAGCGCTGTGCTGCCGAAGACCGCAAGAATGGCGATCGGCAAGCACCGAACCCAGAGACTGAAGCCTTTCATCGATACGTTCTTCTCTCTAATTCCGACGCGATATGTAAAGGCGTCGTGAATAATTGTTGTATGGCTAAGCGGTTTACCAAGCGCACCAACCGCCGTCGACCACCAGGTTTTGCCCAGTGACATAAGCGGAAAGATCGCTTGCGAGATATACCGCTGCGCCCTTGAAATCCTCTTCCACTGCCATGCGCTGAAGGGGAGTGCGCTCGATGTAGCGCGTCGCGAACGTGTCGGGCTGATTGCGCCAAACCCCGCCGGGGCTGATCGTATTGATGCGCACATGCGGCGCAAGGGTCGTCGCAAGCCAGTTGGTCAGTTGGATCAGCGCACCCTTGCTCGCGCCGTAGGCGGCCGGATTACCCATCGCCGTGCCTTCATACAGTCTCCAGTCAGGTCCGACCACGCCGTATAGCGACGCGACATTGATAACCGATCCCTTGCCAGAGGACTTCAAGTACGGAAGCGCCGACTGCACGAGTTCGAACACAGAGGTGACATTTACTTCGAAGGCGGCTCTCCAGGCCGGCGTCTTCTGCTGCTCGAACGGAACGGCCCAGCCTTCGAGTTGCGAAGTGCCGACGAATGCCGCGCAGTTCACCAGCACATCTAAGCCGCCGCATAGATCGGCCACGCGCTCCGGCAATGCACGCACCGCCGTCTCGTCCGCGAGCTCGAGTTCGAACGTTTCGACGCGCGCGTTCGTGCGCGCACGAATTTCCGCCGCCCGCTGGCTTAGTTGATCGGCTTGGCGATCGACGAGTACGACCGTCGCTTTTACTTCGGCAAGGGCCTCGGCCATTGCGGCGCCGATGTGACCAGCACCTCCCGTGACAACAGCCGTCTTGCCGGCCAGTGACATAAGTTCTTCGATCTTGCGCATATTAAATTCGTATCCTGATCTTGTGACATTAAGGCTTGATCCATGACTGGGCCGCCGCTGCGGTTTCGGCGGCCTCGACGAAACGCACGACCTCGATGCCCTCGGCAAGCGTGGCGAGCGTCGATACGTCATCGCTCGCGAAAGCCTCGAGCTGCGCGCGATAGGTGATGTCGCGCTCCGCCGTAATTTGCAGCGTCTCGCCGTTGACGGTCAGGCTGCCGGCTACGAGATCGAGCGCCGCGCTCAGATCTGGACCGTTCAGCGAGATAGTCCGCTGTGGTTGGTGATCGAGGTAGTTCATGCCGATCGACACCACGGGGCAACGCGCGTTGGTTGAAAGGGTAGAAAACACGTCGTCGCTGTCGATGTCCAGGTCACTGAAATGCCCACCGAGCGCCGCCACGCGAACTGCGGGACCGCATAGCCAGAGCGAAAGGTCGATCTCATGCGATAAGTCTCGCAGTACCCCTCCGCCCATTGCCCTTTTTGCCGAATAGCTTTTGCGATAGTCCGTGGTCGGGCGCCATTGAGGCAAATACTGCCCCGCCCGAAAGCTCGCGCAAAAGAGCGGCTTATCGGCGATGCGCGCTCGCAGTTCCTGCACGAGCGGATGAAAACGAAGGTTGTAGGCTGTATACACGCGCATCGCATCCGTATTCGGCACGGTGTCGAGCGAATCGAAAACCGGCTTTTCGATCAACACCGCGCCCGCGAAGCTCGCGTCGCGAAGCGCTTTCACAGCGTCGGCATGTTCCGCCGTCGGATTGGCGATCAGGACGCGGTCCGGCATGAACCGATGGAGTGCACTGGCAATGCTATCCAGGCGCGGATAAGGGCACGCTTCGTTGCGCGATACAAAGCAGACATCCATTCCTAGGGACGCAGCGATGCGGCCATGGCGTGCGCCGATGGAACCATAGCCGACAATGAGAATTCGCATGACGTTCCTTTAGAGCGGTTCGTCCTGGGTATAGTCGCGCGTGGCCGCCGTACCGAGGATTTCGTCCCAGCGCGTCGGCGATAGGCCATTGCCCGGTCGCCGCACCGCGAGATTGTCGGCCGTCAATATTTCACCTTTGGCGATTGGCCGAGCGGCGACGATGCTCTTGCGGGCAACTGCGCGATTCGGCAACTCAGAGGGTGTCGGCCGCTTGCGGCCGTCTCCGAGCGCGACTTCAACTCGGCGGATGCCTCTGATCATAGCCGCCAGTTCCGCTGGCTCGAGGCTTGCCTTGTGATCTGGACCCTCCATGGAGCGATCGAGTGTGAAGTGCTTCTCGATCACGCGCGCGCCCAATGCGGTCGCCGCAATGGGGATTTCGGTGCCTTGCGTGTGATCCGAATAGCCGATCATCGCCCCGGGGAATGCGGCCCGCAGTGTCTCCATTGCTCGCAGGTTGACTTCTTCCGCGGGGGCCGGGTACTCCGTTGTGCAGTGCAAGAGACTGATGTTACTAATGGTCAGGCCGGCAGACTCGAGCGTTTGAACCGCCTGCTCAACCTCCCCAAGCGTGGCCATACCGGAGGATAGGATGACGGGCTTGCCTTTGCTGCCGAGCGCGCGCAGCAGCGGCGTGTTGGTCAAATCGCCCGACGATACCTTGAACATCGTCATACCAATGGCGTCGAGGAAATTCGCCGCCTCGAGATCGAATGGTGTCGACATGAAAGCCACACCGCATTTGGCGCAGTATGCGGCGAGCTCGGCGAATGCTTCAAGCGGAAGCTCTAGTCGTTTAAGCATCTCGAGCTGCGTCTCGCTGCCGCCTGTCGTCACCTGTTGATAAGCTGCCTTCGGTGCGGCACGCGTTGCGAGCGTCTCGGCTCGAAACGTCTGGAATTTGACGTAGTCGGCGCCTGCGGCGGCTGCGGCATCAATGAGCCGATAGGCGAGTTCGATAGAGCCGTTATGGTTGACGCCGGCTTCGGCGATCACCGTGCAATGATGAGTCATCGGGATTTGTCTCCGAGATAAAGCGTATCGTCGGGCACGGATTTACGGACTCGCGCGCCCATCGGAATCAATGCTCGATCGCCGATGGTAATGCCTTCGCGACAGATGGCGCCGCTGCCGATCAGCGTACCGTTGCCTACCCGCGTCGCCCCGTTAATAACAGAGCCCGTCGCCACATGGCAATGATCGCCGACGACCGCGTCATGCTCGATGAGCGCGTGACTGTTGACGATTGTGTTAACGCCGACCCGCGCGTGGGGACCGACCTGAGCAAAGTGCATGACGACCGTACCCTCTCCGATCGCGGCGCCACGGCCAAGGCGCCCAAGCGGCGAAACGATCGCAGGTAGCGAAAAGCCGATTTCGCGCAGGCGCGCGAACAGGCGCATGCGAACATTGGGCGTCTTAATTTGTCCGACCGTAACGAGTGCACTTGGACAGTGCTTGAACAACTCGTGCAGGTTATCGTCGTGGCCGACGACAGGGTACCCGAGGACCTCACGAACCGTGCTGCCTGGCGCGTCGACGATCCCGGCGATGCGCCATTGCTTCGTCGCTTCGATGACATCGATAACCGCCTTGCAGTGCCCGCCTCCGCCGACGAGGAGAATGTCCATCGTCACACCGTCGCGCGCAGAACGCCGCTCGGGATGTTGACAAGGCGATCGGCGATCGATTGGGTCGTTTCAAGTGGGTCGCGCGGCGCCGCGGCAAACATTGGCAACGTATGCAGCGGTTCCCAAACCGGACGCGTCATCACGCCCGCTTCATTCGTTTCATCGAGACACGCATCGCGTTCCGCGCGATCGCTGAGGAGAATCGCGCAGAGCCAATAGTTTGCGAATGTGCCCGGGCGCTCGCTCATGACTTGAATGCCTGTCCCCTCGAATGCCTGCTGATAGCGGCGCACGAGATCGCGCTTGAATTCGATGAAATTGTCCAGTTGCTCGAGCTGCGCACAGCCCAGCGCGGCATTGAGATTCGGCAGGCGGAAGTTGTACCCGACAGCATCGTGCTCGAAGCGCCAGCGATGGGGGACCTTTGCCGTCGTCGTCAGATGCTTGGCGCGTTTGGCGATGTCGGCATCGTTCGTCATGATGGCGCCTCCGCCGCCGGTCGTGCAGATCTTGTTGCCGTTGAAGCTGAGCGTGCCCATCATGCCGAATGTGCCGCAATGCGAAGTGCCCACGCGGCTGCCAAGCGCCTCGGCCGTATCCTCGATAAGAGGGATCGCCCAGGTGCGGCAAACTTCGGCGATTTCCTCGACCCGGGCCGGTAGCCCGAACGAGTGCATCGGTACGCAAGCAGCGATGCGGCGGCCGGTCGCGCGGTGCACGCAGCCGCGGTGAGTCCGATCACATTCCTGCTCAAGGAAAGCTTCGAGGGCTTCCGGCGACATGCCGAGAGAACTGGCATCGACGTCGACGAAGGCCGGCATAGCGCCCGCGTGGGCGATCGAATTGGCGGTCGCGACGAAGCTCAGCGATTGGGTAACAACGAGGTCGTCGCGCTCCACGCCGGCGAGCAACAGCGACATGTGCAGCGCGGTCGTACCGTTCGTCGTAGCGATCACGTGCGCGGCCCCTGTGATTTTCTCCAACATGCGTTCGAACTGGCTGACGTATTCGCCAACCGACGAGACGAACGTCGATTCGATGGTCTTCAGCACATAGGCGCTTTCGTTGCCCTCGAAGATGGGCGCATGCAGCGGCACAAATCCGTCCCGGCGGCCATACGCCTCACGAACGATTTGCACGATCATAGCGGCTCGGTTCATATGAGTGCCTCTGTCATTGATTGATCCAACGATTCAAAGCTGGCTTAGACGTTGTAACGATCGGCCTTGTAGTTCGCCAGATTGGCCGGATCGGTGAACCATTCGACGGTTTTTGCGAGACCGCGGCGGAAGCCGTCGACGCCAGCGTATTCGGGCGTCCAGTTCGTCAGCGCACGCAGGCGACGGTTGTCGGCGAGCAGCCGTTCCACTTCGCTTTTCTCGGGACGCAAGCGCTGCTGATCGGTCTCGATCGTCACCTCGACGCCCATCGTTTCCGCAATCATGCGCACCGTATCACCGATGCTCACCTCGAAGCCGCTGCCGGCGTTGAGTACTTGGCCGAGCGCTTGGTCGCTATTCATCACCGCTTCGAACGCGCGCACGGTATCAGTGACGAAGTTGAAGTCGCGTGTCGGATGCAGCGAGCCGAGCTTAAGATTGCGCTGTCCGGCCGCGATCTGAGTGATGATGCTCGGGATGACCGCGCGGGCGGATTGACGCGGGCCATATGTGTTGAACGGACGCAGTACGGCGACAGGTGTCTCGAACGACATATAAAACGAAAGCGCGATTTGATCGGCGCCAATCTTGGAGGCCGAATATGGCGATTGCCCCTGCAACGGATGCGACTCATCGATCGGAACCGTGCGCGCTGTGCCGTATACCTCGCTCGTCGACGTATGCACGACGCGTGCGCCGAGGTCGCGCGCCGCTTGTACTACATTGAGCGTGCCCTTAACGTTTGTGTCGACATACGTATCCGGCGAGTGGTACGAGTAGGGGATGGCGATGAGCGCCGCCAGATGTAGGACGACGTCGCACCCTTGAACGGCTTTGCGCACGCCGTTCGGATCGCGGATATCGCCGGCGAACACGTCCAGCGACGATTTCACGTCGGCATCGGCCCGGTCAAGCCAACCCCACGAATTGAACGAGTTGTAAAGCACGAACGCGCGAACATCGTGGCCCGCGCGAACGAGGTATTCCGTAAGATGCGACCCGATAAAGCCGTCGGCGCCGGTGACGAGGATTCGTTTATTCGTCGACATTGAGATTCCTTGCATGATCTCGCGTTAGCGAGCGTTTACTTTACATAGTATGCCGCCTCGGAGTGAGACGGATGCTAGCTATCGGTGGATGGTATCGGATCCGCAGATTTTTGGAGGTAAGGTGCTTCTGCGATAAAACTCGGCGATTCTTTTGCGAGCCGGCATTTCCCAATACCGATAAGTCAGCCACGAAGCAGCGAACAGTACGGTGAGGAACGCGATTGACTTCACGATCATTTCCGGTGCGAGCGCGGCAAGGCTGGCGTGCGGTTTGACGAGAAAAAACGGGAACAGATTGCCGTGCAGCATGTATAGGGAGTAGCTGATTTCACCAGCGCCGAGTAGCGGCCACCAACTCGCTAGTTTTCCGAGCCAGCGCTGGCTGCGGCAAACCAGATAGATTGCGGCCGGAAGGGCGATGGCATACCCGCTGTAGATTCGGTCGCCACCGAAGAGCTTCGGATAATCGAATAAGACACCATCCACTAGCGATCCCGCGATATAGACGCATGCTATCGCGCCGGCTGCACGAGCGAACAGCCGCGCGCGCGGTGATTCGAGCGCATTACCTCGCGCAAGCCAAATTTCCGCGATGCCGACTCCGGCGAGGAATTCGAATAACCGCCCGTACGGCGAATAGTAAACAAGCCAGCTTCCTGCATCGAGGGACGGTGAGACTCCAAGCGCATTTTCTAGCGTTGTTCGCACGGCATCCAACTCGGAGAATTCGACGAAGAGCACGCGCCCGGCAATCGCGGCGCAGGCGATCAGCAAGCCGCGCCGAGCCGAATGCTGCTTGAACCCGCCGTACAGGGCGAGAGGAATGAAGACCAAGTACAGAAACAGCTCCGCACTGATGGACCAGGAGTTGTTGGCATATTCCTGCGAGATTGTGAGATTGAAACCATTGAGCGTCGCGTAAAACCATGACTGCATCCCCGCGAGGTACGCGGGCAGCGATGCTGAATATGCGGCGGCGGCCAGTTGACGGCCGGCATGCATAGCACGTCCGACATTGGCGAAGTAATTGAGAAGAATGATCGGAACATACAGCGGATAAAGACGGGCGAGCCGCGCAACGATAAATTTCATCACACCGCTTTCGCGGTCGCTGGCAAGTCGGTCGGCGTAATTGTAGTGGATCACGAAGCCGCTCAGGACGAAGAAGATGGACATACCCAACAGTCCGCACTTCTCGAGCGGCATTGCCGCAGCCGTCTGCCTTAGCGGCTGAAGCATTAGCAGGCCCATATGGTGAACGACGATCAGCAGTGCCGCGACACCGCGCAGGCTGGTGAGCGCGTCGATCGGCGGACGCGAAGCCGATGTGATTGATGTTGTTGTCATGTCAGGATCCGGCCAGCCGACGCAAAGAAGGAGTCATTGCCCGTCGCTGAGAAAATCTCCGGGCGCAGCGACATTGCTGACGCTGCGCCCGGTTCAATGGACGAGAAGGGCTGCAAACGCGGCGAGCCCGACTCATGGGGCCCGACGATCAATCGTCGTTGTCGAACATCGTCATGTTGCGCTCGAGCTCTTCGCGCGGCAGCAACGGATCCATATCCTCCATTGGGCGCGAGCCGAGCGTGCCATCCGGCTTGAGATATGAACTCGCCCGGAAACGCTGCTGCTCTTGAGAAATCGACATTTCCACGATCCACGGGTCTTTGTCTGCGAAGACCGTAGCGATTGCGTCGCGCAGTTGCTCGTTCCGCTCGATCCGCATGTGCTTCAAGCCGAACGCTTCGGCGAGCTTTTTGAAGTCGGGGTTACCTACGCCCGAACGGTGATCGGTGCCGACTTCCCGGCCGTCGAAGTACCGGCGCTGCGTATTGCGAATACTCTGGTAGCCGTCGTTGTTGCTGATGAACAGCTTCGCGTTCAGGTGATTTTGCGACAAGAACATGAGTTCCTGAATGTTGAAGAGCACGCTGCCGTCGCCGGTGACGAGCACGCCGCGCCGATCGCGGTCGGCCACGCACGCGCCGACGAGCGCGGGCAAATCCCACCCCATCGAGCCCATGCAGGCGCTCGTGAAGCCGAATTGGCCATCCTTCACGCGGTGGTTCTGATAAGCGATGATGCAGCCGTCGAGCGAGTTGCCGCTCACGACGACGTCCGTGTCGCCGAGCTGCCGCGACAGCTCGTCATAGGCCGCGTAGATGTCGACGTGATTCTTTTGCAGGTGTTCGGGCGCCGGCATGGGGGGATACTCGCGCTTCCACATGGCGCAGGCATCGAGCCAACGCTGCGTCGGCTGATACTGGCAACCCTTGACGCGAGCGAGCAAAGCTTCGATGAATTGCTTTGCGTCTGCGAGCACGGATAGGTCGATCGTGATGTTCTTCTTCACGAGATCGCCGCGATCGATGTTGACGTGCACCTTCTTCGCTTTCGGAGCGAACTTGTCACTGAAGCCGATCGCGGAAATCGACAGGCTCGTGCCGATCGCGAGCACCAAGTCTGAGTTCTGCAGGGCGAAATTCGCGCGGCGCTGACCGCCCGGGCCGATGCGGCCTTGATAGAGCGGGTTGTCTTCCGCAAGCAAGTCCATGCCGCTGATGGTGGACAACGCGGGTACCTTCAGTTGCGCGACGAGTTCGCGGAACGCTTTGCGCGCGTGCCCCAGGGCGATGCCGTTACCGCCGATCACGACAGGACGCTTGGAGGCCAGCAGCATCTGTGCGACTTGATCCACGAGCGCGTCGTCCAATGCTGGCGTAGCGGGCTCATCCGGCACATATCCACGTTGCTGGTCGGGCTCGATCATCGCCGATTGAATGTCGAGCGGCAGGTTGAGCCATACGGGGCCGGGACGCCCGGCTCGCGCGAGATATAGGCATTTCTCGAGCTCGTAGCGGAGATCTTCGGGGCGTATCACGGTGACGCAGTGCTTTGTCACAGGTGTTGCCATCGGCTCGATGTTGATTTCTTGCGGGCCGACCTGACGCTGGAAACTATAGTCGGCCATGATAGCCGTGCGAACCTGTCCCGAAATGACGAGGACCGGGATGGAGTCGACGAACGCGCCAGCGACGGCCGACAATGCGTTAGTGCTGCCAGGGCCGGTCGTTACGAGACATACGCCGAGATTTTCGGTCACGCGCGCATACCCTTCTGCGGCGATCGCGCATGCCTGCTCATGATAGTTGCACCAGTAGCGCAAATCTTTTGAGCGGCCGAGTGCGTCGCACAGGTACATGATGCCGCCGCCCGATACCATGAAGACATCGTTTACTCCGGCTTCCGCCACTCGCTGGAAGACATAGTCCGAGACACTGATCGCCATACGATTTGCCTAAAAAATTTGGGATATCTTGCCTCGCGCTCCGAGGCTCCTTCATTGCCGGTCGGCTTGCGCCGCGCTCGAGTCCGACGTTACCGCACGTCTCATGCTGTATACGTCATACCCGCTTATTTGCCCGCCTGCCGCGAGCGATGCCACGCAAGCGTTCTCGCAATGGCATCGTCGATCGGCACGGATACATCTAATCCTAGCTCTTGCCTTGCGCGCGCAATCGAGGGTAGGTAGGTCGACGGCTTCGCGCCCGGTACAGGCGTGCCTTTGACCTGCACGCTCGCGGCACCCTCTGCCACGCGCGCCACCGTGCGCGCGAGTTCCGCGATCGATATGGCTTGTTCCCCACCGACGTTGTATGGCACGCCCGAGCGTCCGCGCACGAGAATTCGCAGTAGCCAGACCGTCAGATCGGCCGCGTACAAGTACGAGCGGAGCGGTGTGCCGTCTCCACCGACGACAATATCGCGGCCCGCGAGCGCATCGCGCAAAAAGTTACCGATCGCATAGTTCGCGTCGAGGGGTAGATAGGGGCCGACGAACGCGAAGCAGCGAGCGATCAGGGCCCGGAAGCCAAACTGTTGCGCGGCCACTGCGGTCATAATTTCCATGATTCGCTTCGATTGGCCGTAAACGATACGCTCCGACGCGTAATCGGCCATGCCTGCCGGTCCTTCGATGCAGCGGTCGTCAATGATCGAGTCCATCGGCGAATACACCGCACCTGAAGTGGTGATCAACATTGCTTGCGACTCGTATTGACGCGCCATGTCGATCAACCGCCGGGTGCCGTCGAGCGCCGCATCCAAGTGGCGCTGGGCCCAATCGGTCGATCGTTCGAGGTTCGTCTCGGATGCAGCGTGGAGGATATGGCTGCAGGCGTCGGCCGGAAACGGGAAATCCGTCAGGCTACCGGCGATGAACTGAAGCCCCGGCCGGTTCTTCAGATGTGGCGCACGTTCGGAGAGGAATCTGTCGGGCGAGCGGCTGAGTACAGTTACGCGCATGCCGAGTTGGCGCGTTTCGTTCGCCCACAGCAAGCTTTCGAGCAGCCAGATGCCGAAAAACCCAGTGCCGCCGGTGACGAACAGATGCGCTCCGCGCAGGCGGTCCCAATCGTCGTCGAGATGCCGTGCGACGTGTTCGAGGTCTTCTTGGAACAGCGTGAAGCCGTTCGGAGTGGTAGACATCGTCTTGCTCTCAGTCAAAATTGATCCGTTCCTGCTCGACGACCATGGGCCGCTTCACCGTATGCGTGACGAGCAAGCCCACGTATTCCCCTAGCAGGCCGAGGAACAGGAACAGCATGCCGAGGAAGAAGAACATACCGATGGCAAGTGGCGCGAGCCCCATTTGAAATTGGTCCCACTCAAACAGTTTGCGTATGAGGTAGTAGACGCCCGCGAGAAAGCTCAGACCGCTCATCGCGATACCGATCATCGTCGCTAGCCGCAGCGGTGCCTTCGAGTGATTAACGATGCCGAGTAGTGCGCTATCGAGATAGACGAGGAACGTGCCCTTCGATATGCCCCGCTTGCGTACCGGTTTGTCGAACGGAACTTCGGCGCGTGCAAAGCCGATCTCGCAAATCAGGCCGCGAAAATACGGATACGGGTCGGCGATGTCGCGCAGGATCTCCATTACGGCCTTGTCGTAAAGACCGAAGCCGGTGAAGTTCTGAACCTGTTCGACCTCAGAGATTCGCGTAATCAGCTTGTAATAGGCGTGCCGGACGATGGGCATGAGCCCTCGCTCTTCGTGCTTGCGTCGCACGCCGATTGCAATTTTGTAGCCTTCTTCCCACTTGCGGATGAACTCGAGAATAAGTTCGGGTGGATCTTCGAGATCGGATGCCATACCGATTACGGCATCGCCCTTTGCAAGCAGCAATGCGTGATAGGGCGATCGAATATGCCCGAAGTTACGCACGTTGACGATGGCCTTCAAATGCTTGTCCCGTGCGGCGATCTCTCGAATAACGTCGACTGTCCCATCGGTCGACGCATTGTCGATGAGTAGGATTTCGTAATCGTACTGCGGCGCTTGCTGCATGACCGCTGTGATGCGCTCGTGCAACTCGGCAATGTTGTCGTGCTCGTTGAAGCATCCCGCTACGATGCTAATTAGTTTTCTGTCGCTCATCCGCGCTGCGCTTTTCTAAAAGTAAATCGATCGTGCCCGGCATAGGAGATCGCCACGCTGACGACCATCAGCATGCCCTGGGCGAGCCAGAACGGAATGCCGAGAATGTTGACGAGCAGCCAGAGCCCCGCGATGCCGATAATGGCGCTGCCGCCGTAGACGACGTAGCAGCGCAGATATTCGCGCAGCCAACCATTGCGCGTACTGAAAACGAACAGCTTGTAGGTGATGAATGCCTCGGTGATGCATACCACATTGGCGAGCGCGCCGATGACGACGATGTGCAAATGCTGCCGCAACGCGTAGTAAAGACCCACGTTCGCGAAGTAGCCGAATGCTGTGTTTGCACCGCCGACGATCAGATACCTGAGCATCTTGTTGCGCGTTTCCGGATCGGCGCGCAACGCGGTCACTACTTTAGCCAACATGGTATAGATTGTCCCTCACGAGGCATTCGTGTTCGTGCGCGCTGTCCGCACCTTAGAAATTCACGCCCAGGAACGTTTCGATCTTCTCCGCGATGTAGTCAAGTTGAGCATCGCGAAGGCCTGGGAACGTGCCGACCCAGAACGTATCATTCATGATCACGTCCGTGTTCCTTAGTTCGCCGCTTACGCGATAGTTGCGGCCGACCATATACGGTTGGCGCGTCAAGTTGCCCGCGAACAGCAGGCGCGTTCCGATCTTGTTCTGATCGAGATAGGTCAGCAGATCGACGCGGCGCAGGCTTGCTTCGGACTTTAGCGTAATCGGGAAGCCAAACCACGACGGGTCCGAATTCGGCGTCGCTTGCGGCAGAATCAGCAGTTCCTTGCAGCTTTGGAGGCGCTCGGTCAAGTACGCGAAATTGCGGCGGCGTGCTTCGATGAATTCCTGCGCGCGGTCGAGTTGCGCCAGGCCGCAGGCCGCCTGCATGTCGGTGATCTTCAGGTTGTAGCCGAGATGCGAGTATGTGTATTTGTGATCATAGCCTTCCGGTAGATCGCCGAGTTTCCAGCAAAACCGCTTGTTACACGTATTATCTTTGCCGGGCGCGCAGTAGCAGTCGCGGCCCCAGTCGCGGAACGATTCGGCGATGAGCTTCAAGTCGGCGTTGTTCGTAAAGACTGCGCCGCCTTCACCCATCGTAATGTGGTGAGCCGGATAGAAGCTCAGAGTACCGATATCGCCGAACGTGCCGACCATCTTGCCGTTGTACGTCGACCCGAGCGCGTCGCAGCAGTCCTCGACGAGCCATAGGCCGTATTTCTTGCACAGCGCGGTCACGACATCGAGGTTGTACGGATTGCCGAGCGTGTGGGCGAGCATGATCGCCTTCGTCTTCGGGCTAATTGCCGCTTCTATCTTCGATGCGTCGATATTGTAGGTGCCGAGTTCGACGTCTACGAATACGGGCACCGCGCCGAACTGAATGATCGGATTGACCGTCGTCGGGAAGCCGGCGGCTACGCCGATGACTTCGTCGCCGGGCTTGATCGCGCGTTCGCCGAGCTTGGGGGACGTGAGTGTGGAAAACGCGACCAGGTTTGCCGACGAACCCGAGTTGACCGTGATCAGATACTCGACGCCGATGAAGCTCGCGAGCTTCTTCTCGAATGCGTCATTGAAGCGGCCCGTCGTGAGCCAGCCGTCGAGCGACGCTTCCACCATAAGCTCCAGTTCGCGCGCACCGATCACTTTCCCCGACGGCGGGACGGTCGAGACACCGGGCTCGAACACCGGAGTTCGCGTGGAAAGCGCGCCGTATTGGCCGACGAGTTGGATGATTTGCTCGCGCAGTTGCTGCTGTTTGTCAGAAGTCATTGCTGTTGGTACGCGTTAATTTGGGAAAGAGAGACGGCCCGCATGTCTGCTTGCTGCAGGTGGGCTTGATGCCATTCCACGATCCGATCGATGGCTTGCCCAAGGCTCCAGCGGGGCGCCCAGCGCAGCAGCGCACGCGCTTTGGCGCAGTCGAGCTTGAGGTGATGGGCTTCGTGCGGCTGCGGCGCTTCGTCCCTCGTCCAGCTTGCACCGTCTCCCCAACGAGTCACGAGGTGCTTGACGATCCATTGCACGGGCTGGGTATCCGCTTCGTCGGGTCCGAAATTCCAGCCGCCGACGAACTTCGGGCCTTCCTCATAGAGGTTCTTGGCCAGCAGCAGGTAGCCGGACAGGGGTTCAAGCACGTGTTGCCACGGACGGATAGCCTGCGGGTTGCGGATGCGCACGGGTGTATTGGTACTAATCGCGCGCATCATATCGGGGATCAGCCGATCGCCGGCCCAGTCACCGCCACCGATAACGTTGCCCGCGCGGCCGCTCGCAAGTGCGACGCGGTGTTCGTCGAATGTTGCTGGATTGAAGAACGAGTTACGGTAAGCGTCGGTGACGAGTTCCGAGCAACCTTTGCTGTTGCTGTACGGATCGAACCCGCCCATCGGCTCGTTTTCGCGATAACCCCACACCCATTCGCGGTTTTCATAGCACTTGTCGCTCGTCACGTTGACGACTGCGCGCACCGACGGTGTGCGGCGGACGGCTTCGAGCAAATGGACGGTGCCCATGACGTTCGTCTCGTACGTGAGCACCGGCTCCCGATACGAAAGCCGCACGAGTGGCTGCGCTGCGAGGTGAAAGACGATCTCCGGCTCGTGGTCGGCGTGGGCGCGCGCAAGATGTTCGAGATCGCGTACGTCGCCGATGACCGATTTCATGCCTTCACCGACACGCGCGGCCTCGAACAGGCTCGGCTGCGTCGGCGCGGGCAACGAATAGCCGAGCACATCGGCGCCCATTTGCTGGAGCCACAGAGACAGCCAACTGCCCTTGAAGCCGGTATGACCGGTGACGAGTACGCGTTTGCCGTACCAGAACGCTGAGTTCATCGCCAAGCCTTCCATGGCGCTTTGCCCGCGTTCCAGAGATCTTCGAGATGGTTCTTGTCGCGCAACGTGTCCATCGGCTGCCAAAAATCGTGATGGAACCATGCTTGAAGCTGTTCTTCACGCGCGAGCTTCTCCATCGGATCGCGCTCCCAAATCGTTTGGTCGCTGTCGATGTACTCGATGACCTTTGGTGAAAGCACAAAAAATCCGCCATTGATCCAGGCGCCGTCGCCATGCGGTTTTTCTTGGAAGCTGCGTACGGCGGTATCGCGCACGTCCAGGGCGCCGAAACGTCCCGGGGGCTGCGTGGCTGTCAACGTCGCGAGCTTGCCGTGCTGGCGGTGAAACGCGATCTGTGCCGAAACGTCGATGTTGCCCACACCGTCGCCGTACGTGAAGCAGAAATCTTCATTGCCAAGGTAGGGCGCAACGCGCTTCAGGCGCCCGCCCGTCATCGTGTGCTCGCCGGTGTCAACGAGCGTGACGCGCCAAGACTCGGCATTGTTCTGATGTACTTCCATCGTGTTGTTCGACATGTCGAACGTAACGTCGGACATATGAAGGAAGTAATTCGCGAAGTACTCCTTGATGATATAGCCCTTGTATCCGCAGCAGATGATGAAATCGTTCACGCCGTGAGCGGAGTAGATCTTCATGATGTGCCAGAGGATGGGGCGTCCCCCAATCTCGATCATCGGCTTGGGTTTCAGGTAGGTTTCTTCCGAAATTCGGGTGCCCAAACCACCTGCGAGCAGCACGGCTTTCATTTGTTGCGTCCTCACGGCCGAAGGAGGGGATAAGAGCGTAGCGGGTCGAACGTCTGATGCAAGAACTCGCCCAGCGTTGGCAGCCACGCCCGCTAGCGTTAGTTGGCGAGCCTCGCATGGACGAAGCACGCACGGATTTTTGTAGTAGGCTGCCTGCGCGTGCTATCGGGCTTCGGTGCAATGACGATCCGCATGGATTAGAATCTACGAAGGTGGAAATTATACACGATGACCTTTTCTTGACGCCCCGTGCCGCTGCTCCATCTGCGGGCCTGTCCGAGAGCGGGTGGTATTGTACGGGTTCGCATAAACGGTCTGCAAATAGCCGATCGCGCTTGTACCCATCATGTCAGCTCGTTCAGTCGGGCTCCCTATCGTTTCCCGAGGTTACCGAACGCCGGTTGCGCACACCGGCCCATTCCGTGGCCGCGATCCTCGCGTTTTTATGACCGTTGTCCATACGCCACACACGTGGATTGAAGATCTGTCGGTGTCAGTCGTCGTTTATCGACCTCACCATGCGCTGCTCGCACGCACGCTCGCGTGCCTCTCGGTCGCATGCCGAGCCCTCGCCGAGGCGCGCCCAGGGTGGCGCATCCGCTGCTGGATCATCGACAACGGTGGGTTTGATGAAACGCGGATTTCGTTGGAATCGGTCCGCTCCGCCGGCATCGATTGTTCTGTGCTGAGCGGCCATGGCAATGTCGGCTACGGGCGCGGGCATAACCTCGCGATCGAGCGAATCCGAAGCCGGTATCATCTGATACTCAATCCCGATGTTGATCTGGAGTCCGATGCACTCATCAGAGCGGCAGAATTTCTCGATCGGCACCCGAAGGCGGGACTGCTGACACCGAGCATTGCGGATGAGCGAGGCGGGCACCAGTATCTTTGTCGGCGCTATCCCGCGCTGCTCGACCTGTTCGTCCGCGGCTTTCTTCCCGTGCGCCTGCGTGCCGCGTTCAGCCGGCGGCTGGCGCGTTACGAAATGCGCGCTGAAATCGACGAGGCGGTCGTCCTTTGGGAACCGCCGATTGTCAGTGGCTGCTTCATGCTGTTTCGGACTGATGTCTTGCAGCGCCTCGGCGGCTTCGATCCGCGCTACTTCCTTTATTTCGAGGATTACGACCTGAGTTTGCGCGCGCATGAGGTGGCGAGCGTTGCCTATGTACCCGCCGTACGGATCGTTCATCATGGCGGGGGCGCATCGCGCAAGGGTTGGGCACACATTCGCATGTTCGCCGCTTCCGCTGTGAAGTTCTATAACCGGTTTGGCTGGAAGTGGCTATGACTCATGTGATCGTGACTGGGGCAAGTGGCTTTGTCGGTCGGGCGCTATCGGCAGCTCTAAGCGAACGCGGGCATGTGGTCACGGGATTAGTGCGGCGCGACATGGGCTCAGGCGAGATCGGGCGGACCTGGGTCCACGCCGCGCCCGATTTCGAAGGGCTTGCCGGTGAGTGGCCGGCGGATTTGAAAGCCGATTGCTTGGTGCATTTGGCGGCCCGCGTGCACGTGATGCGCGAAAGCCCGGCGGATCCGGTTGCTGCATTTCGCGCTACCAACGTCGAAGGCTCATTGAGAGTGGCAGAGGCGGCATATCGTCATGGCGTAAGTCGGTTCGTCTATGTGAGCAGTATCAAGGCGCTTGGTGAAACGGACTGCGGCACGCCGTTGCGCGAAATGGATAGGCCGCGGCCCGAGGACGCATATGGACAATCGAAATGCCAAGCTGAGCAGGCACTGCGTGCGTTCGGCGCGCAAACCGGGCTCGACGTCGTTGTCGTCCGTCCGCCGCTCGTCTACGGTCCGGGCGTGCGGGCGAATTTCTTGTCGTTGATGCGCGCGATCGCACATGGCTTCCCGCTACCCGTGGGTGCTGTTGCGGCGAGGCGCAGTCTCGTCTATGTCGGAAATCTCGCGCATGCGCTGGCGACTTGTGCCACGGATCCGCGGGCTGCTAACGACTGCTTTCACGTATCTGATGGTGAGGATTTGAGCGTGCCCGGCCTCGCCCGTGCCATCGGGCACCACTTGGGGCGACCGGCGAGGCTTGTCCCTGTGCCGGTTCCGTGGCTGCGCGTGATCGGCAAAGTCTCGGGCCGCAGCTCGCAGGTGGACCGCCTCGTCAGCAGTCTCCGTGTGGATATATCGCATCTGCGCATGGCGCTCGGTTGGCAGCCGCCTTTCAGCATGAGCGAAGGCCTGGCGGCCACAGCGAATTGGTACCGTTCGACGCACTGACGTTGGTTCTTCATGGCTATACCTATCGTTTCTCCCTGGCTCGTGGCGCTCGTGACCGCTTGCATTGCCGCATTGGCATGTACGGTAATTGTCAGTTCGCTGCTGCGAACTGGGTTCGCCTGGCGCCTTGCCACGGATGTGCCAAACGATCGGTCACTTCACGTCCGGCCGACTCCCCGCGTCGGCGGTTGGGGCGTTTCGCCGGTGGCTGCAATAGCGTTGCTCGCCTTTGCGCCGTCGCTGCGATGGGTTGGGATCGGGGTGCTGTTTCTCGCGGCCGTTTCGCAGATAGATGACCGCCGCGGCCTGCCGGCGCGCCTGAGATTTGCGGCGCACGTGGCGGCGGTGACAGGCCTGCTCGCCGCCTACCCCGCGGCGTTGCCGCTTTGGGCGGTGTGCGCCGTCGCAATCGCGCTCGTATGGTTGGTGAACCTGTACAACTTCATGGATGGCGCCGATGGTCTTGCTGGCGGCATGGCCGTCTTCGGTTTTGCCGGCTACGCCGTTGCTGCGTTAGCGCAAGCACGCGGCGGCGAACTCGTGCTTTCATGCGCCGCGGTGGCCGGTGCCGCGGCAGGGTTTCTCGTGCTCAATTTCCACCCGGCGCGGGTTTTTCTCGGGGATGCGGGTTCCATTCCGCTCGGTTTCCTCGCCGGAGCCCTTGGATGGTGTGGCTGGCGTGCGGATGTTTGGCCGGTCTGGTTTCCCGTGATGGCGTTTGCGCCGTTTATCGCCGATGCATCGATTACGCTTGTTCGGCGCCTGATGCGGGGCGAGAAGTTTTGGCATGCCCATCGCGATCACTACTATCAGCGGATGGTCCGTTCAGGGCTTGGGCATCGACGTGTGGCGCTTTACTGGTATGTAGTCATGGGAGCCGGCATAATCGTCGCCGTTTATGCATTGCGCCTGCCGGTAGTTCAACAGTGGATCGTTGTCATTAGCTGGTTGACCACCCTTGCTGCGATGGGAGCCTTCATCGATGTGCGCTGGCGCCGGTTTCAGCGGACCGTTCCGCAAAGTTCTGAGCTATGACTCGAATCTTTAAATTCAAGGCACCCTGGCTGTCTTTATGCGCTTTCGCCTTCGACATTGCGATGACGGCGCTCGTGTGGATGAGCGCGTATCTAATCCGGTTCAACGGGCAGATTCCGGACGACTTTCTTCATAGCGGATTGAGGGCGCTTGGCTGGGTGCTTCCGATCTATGCGGTGATGTTCCGCTTCTTCGGCCTCTATCGCGGGATCTGGGGATTCGCGAGCTTGCCTGACCTGGTTCGTATCGCAAAGGCCATTATTTCCGGCGCGCTGATCACGATGGTGGCCTCGGTGATGGTCCAGCCCGTGCCGATAACCCCGAGGTCAGTGCTCATCGTGTCGCCCTTATTGCTCTTTTTGGGGATGGGCGGCGCTCGGGCCATCTACCGCGCGGCAAAGGAGTTTTATCTCTATGGCGCGCTCATCTCGCAAGGCAAGCCGGTCATCGTGATTGGCGCGGGCTCTGCTGGCGCCAGTCTCGCGCGCGAGTTGCAGCGCTCGGGCGATTGGCGTTTGGTGGGTCTGCTCGACGACGATGCCGCGAAGCAGGGAAGAGAGGTTTACGGTCACCCGGTGCTGGGTCGCGTCGACGATCTTCCTCGGATCGCGGCTGCGCTCAAGGTCGAGCATGTCATCATCGCCATTCCGTCGGCATCCGTCGAGACGCAGCGCCGCACAGCAACACTGTGCGTGCGCGCGGGCGTGCGAGCGATGGTACTGCCGGCTTTGACGGCTTTCGAGCCAGGCGGGAGCGTGCTATCGCAAGTGCGGAAAATCGATCCAGAGGACTTGCTTGGCAGAGCGCCGATCGATATCGATACCGGCCATGTCCAGGAGTTGCTGCGTGAGCGCGTCGTGATGGTCACTGGCGCAGGGGGATCGATTGGCTCCGAGCTGTGTCGACAGATCCTGCGTTTCGCACCTGCGCAGATTGTATTGCTCGATATCTCAGAATTCGCGATGTATCGGCTAACCGAAGAATTGCGCGAATATTTTCCGACCGTCGCTCTAGTGCCAGTTGTCGGCGACGCCAAGGATTCGCTTCTGGTCGATCAAGTAATCTCTCGATATCTGCCGCATGTCGTCTATCACGCGGCCGCGTACAAGCACGTGCCGCTCATGGAGGAGCTCAACGCATGGCAGGCGGTGCGCAACAATGTCGTTGGCACTTATCGGGTGGCCCGCTCGGCCGTTCGTCACGGCGTCGGACGTTTTGTCCTAATCTCGACCGACAAGGCCGTGAATCCGACCAACGTCATGGGGGCGAGCAAACGTCTCGCGGAAATGGTCTGCCAGGCGCTTTCCCGGACGACCGAGAAGACTCGCTTCGAGATGGTGCGTTTCGGCAATGTCCTTGGGAGTGCCGGTAGCGTCATTCCGAAGTTTCAGGCCCAAATCGCGAAGGGCGGACCCGTTACCGTTACGCACCCGGAGATCACTCGCTTCTTCATGACGATTCCCGAAGCGTCACTGCTGGTGCTTCAAGCGTCGAGCATGGGAAGGGGGGGCGAAATCTTTATCCTCGATATGGGGCAGCCTGTACGCATCGTCGAACTCGCGCGCGACCTCATCCGCCTGTATGGCTATACCGAAGAACAGATTCGGATCGAGTTCACGGGGTTGCGGCCGGGCGAGAAGCTCTACGAAGAATTGTTGGCTGACGATGAGACGACGGTGCGCACACCGCACCCGAAATTGCGGATTGCGCGCGCCAGGGAGATCGGCGATACATTCCTCGATCAATTGCTGCCCTGGTTGATGCAGCACCGAGTACTGCCCGACGAGGAGGTTCGAAGGGATCTACGGCGCTGGGTGCCGGAGTATCAGTCGGCCTTACCGACGACATTCCAAACAACCCCTTCCGAACGACACGGAAAAGGCGTCATAGCCCGAACGGATCAGGCCTGAAATCGGCTAACTATCCCTACCGGTAGGGAGCCTGGGACGTGCCGATCGCCGATGCGCTTGTTGGTGGCGTGGCCAGCTCCGGGGCGTCTTTTTTCATGGCCAGGACGTCGGTTTCTTTGGGTTCGCGGAAGTAGCGGCGCAACAAACAACGAGCATGCCATTCGGCGAAGCCAAACGCTGCGAATGCTGCGAAGGTGACAAGCGCTCGTGCCAGATACCAATCAGCCGACGGCAGGTAGATGACCGTGATGTAAGGCGGTAGTTTAGGCACGGGTTCGGCGCCGAATCCCCGTAGCAAATCGAGAAGGCCCGCCGTGATCGCTGCAGCCATTAGCAATGTAATCCGATGAGCGCCTTCTCGTGCGCCGCGCTTTCTGTTTGCCTCGCGCAGCCACATCATGGCAAAACCGATGAGTACGAACGCCAGCAAGAGAGTGCCTGGATAACCCGCGAAAACAAAAAACACCTTAGCCTGGAAGACGTCGTCCATACCGATACCCGCAGATTCCCATTCGTAAGTGATGTAACGAATTGTATCTTGTGTTGGTTACTGCACATGGCTCATGTGCAGTAATGGAAAACCCTATTCCGCAGGTTGATTACAGGGATTGACGTGCGTCGGCGAGCGGCTCTCATAGTGCGGCGGGAAAAGCGGCGGAGTATTATTCGGCCTGGGCTGGTGCAACTGGCAAGGCCGCCTCGAACCCTACGAATCGGTCCCTGGGAGTTGCAAATGCGGCGCCTGCCGCAAACATCGTGACGTGTTTCCGTCGGCGAAAATGCCTATGGCGCTGTTCCTCGTCGCGGCTTGGCGGATCGCTTATCTGATGCGTATGGGCCGAATCTGCCGCGATCTGGACGCCGAACCATTCTGCGATGCCGACAAAATTCGGAGCGCGTAATTGCGCACTGAGGTCAAGCAGCCGGCAAAGCCTAAGCTCAACGAGGTGCTGCTCCTGATCGCGCAACTGGGCGGCTTCCTCGATCGCAAAGGCGACGGCGAACCCGGCGCGAAACGGATCTGGCTCAGACTCCGAGACGTTCATGTCGCTGCCAAGACTTTACGGGCGTTACGAGCCGGCGGTAATGCCGACATTTTTGTATAAGCCGATAAGTTCAATTCCCTAGATCCTCGCGACTTAAATCCCCCTGTCTATATCGCCTCGTTTAGTCCAGACTCCCTTGCTAATGATTGGCGAAGCCCGACGTCCAGAACCCGAACGCATGCGTGGGCCGCAGCGGGTCCACCAGGTCGGGACGAGCCTTGCTGCCATACGTCGCATCTTCAGAGCCGTGCGAGATGATCTTATACTGACGTCCGTCGGACATATAGAGGTACTGGCGATTGGCCGCAGGAAGTCCGCGTGGATCGGTAGGCACTGCTGCCAGATACTTCGGCACGAGACCGGGAATCCAGCGATCCTTGGGCGGATGCGACGCATCGTTCACGCTGACGTCGCCCACTGGATAGGTACCGTTATCGGCGTAATACGCGTTCAATGCGTTGCGGATTGCAGTAAGATCGGCCACGACGTGCGCGTAGCGATCGGCAGAGCACGAGAAGTCGGTAAGATGGAGCGTAGTGAGCGGCGCGAGGAAGGCATCGAGTTGCCCGTGCCTGAACCACAGCGTCCAGTAATAACGCGCAACCAGCGGCAAGTCGTGCGGCGCATTTGGATTAAAGCGCACGTGGAGCGTCACGCGGCAGTCCCGCACGGCGGCGACGTTTAGGTCTTTCAACATATAGCGCTGCAGCGGCAGGCCGCTGGCGAAGGTGGCGACATCCAGCGGCTCGTCCGCCGGATTGCCAAAGCGGCGCTCTTCATGCCATGCGTTTTTGAAAAGACCGGCGTATTCATAGTAGATGTACTTCTCATGCCAACGCGCGGTGTCGTCGTCGACCCAGATCATCGACGCGCGCTCGATCTGATCGCGGGGTAGCGACCGCAAATTGACAATGGTCGACGAATCCTTAATCCAGCGCAGTTCCCAATTCAGATAGATGCTCCAGGTTCCAACGACAAACCCGCTGACCAGCAGCGTGGCGACGACGCCTCGCATAAGCACGGCCGCCCGCCTCGGCACAAACATCCCGATGACTCTGCCGAGCAGCGCCAGAAAAACGGCGACGGGTAAATTGATCAGCAACGCGTTGCGCGTCGCCCAGCCCGTCGCGGCCGGAAGCTTATTGACCACGATATAGGGAAGCATCGCGGCCGCGAACAGGATTGCACAAAAGGACACCAGCGCGAGCGTACCCGCCACGGAACCCCGCTTTTGCACCGTGCTCCGTTGCAACTTGAACAGGTGCATGCACCCGTAGCCGCACGCGACCACACACATGCACAGCGCGGCAAACGCGACCGGATTCACGGCAGGCAATGTCCACGCACGCTCGAACTGATCCTGAAGCGCCGCCACCGCGAACCGATAAAATGCCGACGGCCAGTTTTCCGGAACGATCTCGATCTTGTTATACGTCGCGTACAACCCAGAACTAATCCAGAAAACGGATTTGACGTAGAAAAATACGAACGGCACCAACAGGTAGTCGACAAACTGCCCGAGCCGGACAATCGCCATCAACGGATTTCTGTCAAGCCAATCGCGGCGGCGATGCAGGACCAGCAACAGCAATGCCGCGCCGTAGAGCGCGATAAAGGACGCCGTAAGGAAGCTGACGAAAAACAGCAAGAGTGAAGTCAGCCTCAACAGCACTCGCGCCACGAGTCCCGCCGGTACCCCCAGCGCGCATCGTAGCGCGATCAGAAACAGCGCATAGCACACGACATAGGGGAGCGTGATCAACTCGAAGTACATCTGATATGCGGTATAGGTGCAGAAAATCGCCGCCACCAGCACACTCTCAGTGGCCGAGAGCATCCGTGTCCGGCGTCCAATCGAGTACACCATCAGCGTCGATACCAGGATCGATGCAAACGCCGTGACCCTGTACGCCAGCAGGACATTCGGCGCAAACCACATCAGCCTGTGCAGGTACGCAAACCAGGGGATACCGTTGTCCCTGAACATCGCGAAGAGTTCGGATGCGTTGTGATTTTGATACAAGCCGTAGACAACCCAACCGTCCCAGTAAGCACCGTTGTTCAGTAACAGCGGGAAGTGGCAGAACAGTACGAGAAGCGTCAGCAACAATGGCACGGAACGGCTACTTCGGATATCCAATTCGGTTTTCATGGGGAAGAGCAGATTCGTTCCTATGGCTATATCCCGGACTCTCACCACACCGGAATCTGGGCGTCGTCGAAGGCAACCATAAGGTACAAGCTCGCGGCAGGAATGCGCGCGCAAGCTGACGGTCGCCACCACAAAATACCGCTCAGTGAATATGAGATACTCCGGTTCGACCGGCAGCTACATCGAGGGGCCGGAATCTGGGCGGCTCGAGCGCTCGTTGATCAACAAATCGCGACCTTTGCCGACCTCATTCTTTTCACGATTTGCGGGAACCGTAATACATGGCGTCTCCAAGACCAGTGAGGCTCGCCGGAAACGATGCATTGTCCGTCATTGTACCGGTCTATCGATCCTCGGCTTCGCTGCCTCTTTTGCACGAAAGGTTGACCGCCGTTCTTGAAGCGGTGGCATCGGATCACGAAATCATTCTCGTGGAAGACGGCGGCAACGACGGCACATGGAACACCATTGTGTCGCTCGCGGCAGTCGACGCGCGTGTCCGCGGCATCCGTTTGAGCCGAAATTACGGTCAACACAACGCGCTGCTGTGCGGCGTTCGCGCCGCGAAAAACCCGGTCATCGTGACGCTGGACGACGACCTGCAGCACCCACCCGAGGAAATCCCCCTGCTGCTGAACGAACTCGAACGGGGCGACTCCGACGTTGTGTATGGCGCGCCTGAACGGGAGCAGCATAGCTTTTGGCGCGACACCGCGTCTATCGTCACGAAGATCGCATTGATGAGCGCGATGGGCGCACAGACTGCGCGGCATGTCAGCGCATTCCGCGTATTTCGAACGTCGCTGCGAGATGCCTTCGAGAATTACCGGAGCCCGCTGGTTTCCATCGATGTGTTGCTGACGTGGGGAACGACGCGCTTCACGCACCTGAAAGTGCGCCACGAGCCAAGACGGATCGGGGTGTCAAACTACAGCGTCTGGAAACTGTTCACCCATGCGATGAATATGATGACGGGCTTCAGCACCTTGCCACTCCAGCTGGCGAGTTTCATCGGTTTCGGCTGCACGCTTCTCGGTATCGTTCTGCTCGCGTATATCCTTGAACAGTTCATAGTATATGGACGAGTCGTGCCGGGCTTTTACTTCATCGCATCGATCACCACGGTGTTCGCCGGCGCGCAGTTGTTCGCGCTCGGCATGATCGGCGAATACCTCGCGCGCATGTATTTCCGAAGCATGGACAAGCCCGTGTATTCGATCGCGGAAACGACATCCGCCAACACCCTGCCGCGTCGCAGTGACAGCCGGGAGGACGCCACGTGAACACGCTGACGCTGTTCCTCATGACCGAGAAAGGCTATCGGCTTCTCGCCGACACGGTGGATACGTTTCGGGATCTGCTCGCAAAGGTGATCGTCGGCCGCGATTCTGCCCTGGACGACGACTATGCCGCGCAAACGATCGCGCTTTGCGAGCAACGCGGCATCGCGTGGGCCGAGCGCACGCAGCACCCTGCGATCAATACCGACTATGCGATGGCCGTCGGCTGGCGCTGGATGATCGACTTCCCGGAAGACCGGCTGATCGTCTTTCACGATTCGCTTCTGCCGCACTATCGTGGCTTCAATCCTCTCGTGAGCGGTCTGATCAACGGCGACACGCAAATAGGCGTCACCGCACTGCTCGGCTCCGCGCAATACGACGCCGGTCCGATTCTCGCGCAAGCGTCGATTGAGATTGCGTACCCCTGTACGATCGCGCGCGCCATAGATGAAATCGCCGCGTGCTATCGTGCCACCGCCTTGGATGTGTTCGCCAGACTCGCGAGCGGCACAGCGCTGACCGGGATGCCGCAGGATGAAGCGGCCGCGACCTACAGCCTCTGGCGGGACGAAGCGGATTACCGAATTGACTGGAACGACAGCGCGCCCCGGATCGCCCGCATCGTGGATGCGCTGGGCAGCCCATATGCGGGCGCCAGCACGCTCGTGAACGGCGCGCTCGCGAGAATCGGCCACGCAGTGGCGGTGGCGGACGTGGTTATCGAGAACCGCGCGCCAGGCAAAGTTATTCGTATCGACGACGGCTTACCGGTAGTCGTCTGCGGAAGTGGCCTACTGCGTATCGTCGAATTGACGGATGCGGCGACGGCCGTATCGCTATTGCCGCTCACGCGGTTTCGCTCTCGCTTCTCGTAAACATCGCGGCTGGCCCGATCAGGTGCGCTGCGCCCCGCAGCATGATTTCGCGAGCCTCGCGGCCTCATTCTGGGAAATCGTTTTTTGCATATGGTTCTGACTACGCAGATTCTGCGCTTTGGCATCGTCGGCCTCGTCTCAAACGCCGTGCTGTACGGTCTGTACATACTTGCGACGAGCATGGGCATCCAGCACACCGTCGCGATGACGGCGGTGTTCGCGCTGGGCGTGCTGCAGACCTTCGTGTTCAACAGGCGCTGGTCGTTCGCCTATCGTGGACCGCACGGCGGTGCCATGCTACGTTATCTGATTTCGTACGCCGCCGCTTACGCGGTCAATCTGACCGCGATGCTGCTGCTGGTCGACGTCGAAGGCTTTTCGCATCGCGTCGTGCAGGCCGTGATGGTGGTGGTCGTCGCGCTTTTTTTATTTCTTGCACAACGGCTTTGGGTATTCCGAAGCCCGCCTATCTCAGTTTGAGTGTAGATGAAACGCTGTCCAAATTGCGGTGACCTCGACGTCGACGCGTCATGGAACTGCGCAACCTGCGGCGCCGCGCCGCGCCGCGTCGGCGAGGTCCTGGAACTGGCGCCAGCGCTCGCGTCGGTAAATAGCGGCTTCAGGGTCGAGCATTTCGATAAGCTCGCCGCCGTGGAAGAGTGCAACTTCTGGTTCCGCGCCCGTAACGGGCTCATTTCGTGGGCCGCTCGGCCGTTCATGAAACGCGGCGTGAACTTCTGCGAAGTGGGCTGCGGTACCGGCTACGTACTTGCTGGCCTCGCACGCGCGTTTCCGGGCGTGCATTTCTCGGCGACGGAAATCTACTCGGGCGCGCTGTCGTTCGCGGCCGCTCGCGTGCCGTCCGCGTCGCTCTATCAGATGGACGCGCGGTCGTTTGCGTTTGCAGACGAATTCGACGTGATCGGCACATTCGACGTCCTTGAGCACATTGAGGAAGACGAGGCGGTCATTGGCGAACTGCACGGCGCGCTCAAATCGAAGGGAACGCTGCTGCTCACCGTCCCCCAGCATCCATTCTTGTGGAGCCAGCAGGACGAGCAGGTATGTCACGTACGCCGCTATACGCGCGGCGAAATACAGACCAAGCTCGAGCGGGCCGGATTCCGCGTCGTGCTGTCGACGTCATTCGTATCGCTGCTGTTTCCCGCGATGGTCGCTTCCCGCAAACGGTCCCGCGTCGATGACGCACAATACGACGTGACTGCGGATCTACGTCTGAGCACGCCCGTCAACGCGATAATGGGCGCCATGATGTCGATCGAGTTCGCTCTGATCCGGCTCGGTGTGCGTTTCCCATTCGGTGGTTCTCTCCTGATCGCCGCTCAGAAAACAACTTAACGTTCGTATGAATACGACCCAACCGTACGTAGTACCGTTCAACCGGCCGTACATGACAGGCAACGAGTTGACCTACATCGCGCAGGCGCACGCGCTCGGCAACCTCGCCGGCGATGGACCGTTCACGGCGCGCTGCCAGCAGTGGCTCAAGACGCACACCGGCAGCGGCCAGGTGCTGCTTACGCATTCGTGCACCGCAGCGCTCGAGATGGCCGCTCTGTTGCTCGATCTGCGGCCTGGCGACGAGGTCATCATGCCGTCGTATACGTTCGTCTCGACCGCCAACGCTTTCGCGTTGCGCGGCGCGACGCCGGTTTTTGTCGACATTCGCCGCGACACGCTCAATCTCGACGAAACGCTGGTCGAACAAGCCATCACGCCGAAGACGCGCGCGATCATCGTGGTCCATTACGCGGGCGTGTCGTGTGAAATGGACATGCTGCTTGCGATCGCCGCCGCATATGGGCTGAAAGTCGTCGAAGATGCCGCGCAAGGCGTGCTGTCGAGATACAAGGGCCGCGAACTGGGCGCGGTCGGCGACATTGGCGCGTACAGTTTTCACGAGACTAAGAACGTCATCAGCGGCGAAGGCGGAGCGTTGCTTGTCAATCGCGACGAGTTTGCGCAGCAGGCCGAGATCATTCGTGAAAAGGGTACCGACCGCAGCCGTTTTTTCCGCGGCGAAGTCGACAAATATACGTGGCAGTCGATCGGCTCGTCGTTCCTGCCGAGCGAGCTCACCGCGGCCTTTCTGTGGGCGCAGCTGGAACAGGCTGAGTCACTTACGCGGCGCCGGCTGGCCCTCTGGGATACGTATCACGCGTCGCTTGTGGAACTCGAAAACCGCGGCCTCATCCGCCGCCCGGTGATCCCGGCCGCTTGCGAACACAACGGCCACATGTACTACGTGCTGCTTGCTCCAGATATCGACCGAGGCGCCGTGCTTCAGCATCTGAAATCGGCTGGTGTGCATGCCGTGTTCCACTACGTTCCGCTTCATTCCGCGCCGGCGGGATTGCAGATCGGCCGGGCCGCCACAACGCTGCCGGTCACTGACGCACTCTCCGCACAACTGATCCGGTTACCGATGTGGATCGGCCTAACGGCGGAACAGCAGGCGTACATCGTGGCGACATTGACCGAAGGTGTCTCGATTGCGAGGAAGTAGTGTTTTCAGTCTTCGAGTAGATGCATCATTTTCTGGCACGGCAAGCGATCCGCGAGTACCTTGATGTAATGCCGTACTACGGCTCGTGCGCAAACACGATTGGGATACGCGCCGCGCGTACGGCGGCAGGGTCGATGGACCGGCAAGTCGATCTCATCAACGCCACAACAGCACCATGACCTGCTGATCTTCGGGGAGTTGCATGTTCGAGCGTGCCCCTTTTTTTATCTATGCGGGTCTTTATGCCGAAGCCTGGGCCCTCTACGCATCACCAACCACCGCGGCGACTTAAACCTCACAATACTCACATAAAGCCAAACATACGTGACGGCAAACAAGACGACGAAACAAAACAAGTGCACCGTATGCTGCCAAAACAGCGTCGCCGGGATGACGCCGATCAAGCAAAGCAGCCATAAATAGGGCGACGTCAGCGAGTTGCGTCGCGTGATCTCATGCGCCGTCTTAGCCCCCACAGCCCACCGCATCAGCCGCTTATAAACGAGCATATGCAGGTGCACGCCATCGGGCATCCCCGGCGACATCCCCCGCACGAACTTCTTCCGATAGATCGAGAAGCAGGTCTCGAAGATCGGATAAACGAACAGCAGCACCGGATACCATGCCGACACTTCTCGATGCCGCATCACGAGCATAATCGCGAGCTCCGCTAGCATGAAGCCGATGAAATAGGCGCCGCCGTCGCCGAGAAAGATCAAGCCCGCCGGGAAGTTCCAAATGAAGAAACCCAGCACTGCACCCATCATGATCAGCGAGGCGGAGAGGACGATTGGATCGCCGAGCCGAAATGCCACATACGCGAGCGACGCGAACATCATCAACGCGACCATTGATGCGAGACCGTTGAAGCCGTCGATGATATTGACGGCGTTGGCGAGCGCGGCGACGGCCAGTACCGTCACCACGAACGACACGGCGGCATAAGAAAGCACAAAATCGAGCGGCGGCACGCTGATACGAACGACAGCCACGTGTAGCGCGAAGTAGGTGATCGCGGCCGCAGCCATGGTGGCGAACAACCGGGCCGACGGCGAGACCCGCTTCGTCATGTCCTCGATCAGCCCTGACGCGAAGGCCGGGATGCCGCACGCTACCAGCGCCAAAATGCCGTAAGCGACGGCCGGGTACGGCCAGATCAACTGCACAGTCGCGCCCACGAGGCCGATCAAAATCCCGACGCCACCGATCCGAGGCACCGGCCGTACGTGAAATTTTTGAACACCGGCCAAATCGCTATCGATCGAATACTTTCCGTGCAAATGTGCATAGCGCACGATCAAGAGCGTCACAAAAAGCGAGATGAGAAAGCCGAGGGCGAAGCTGAGCATGGTCGTGGCAGGTGGGCGAACCGGCGAATTATACCGGCTACCCCTGCGGCTTCATGTGCCGAAAGGGTCCGCGGCCTCGGGCACCGTGCATCAACGTTACGGCTCGAGCGCTTTTATTCAAACCCCTTAGGATTCATCGACTGCCACCGCCAATGATCGGCGCACATCCTATCGAGCCCGTACTGCGCGCGCCACCCGAGCAACTGCTCGGCCGCCACCGTATTGGCATAGCACTCGGCCACATCGCCGGGCCTGCGCGCGACGATCTCATACGGCACAGGCCGTCCCGAAGCCGTCTCGAACGCGCGAACGACATCGAGCACCGAATATCCACTGCCCGTACCCAGATTGACGACGAAGCTGGCATCGCGCGACTGCAGCGCGTCAAGCGCCGCAATGTGCCCGCGCGCCAGATCGACGACATGGATGTAATCGCGTACGCCCGTGCCGTCAGCGGTGGGGTAATCGCCCCCGAACACGCGCAGCGCACTGAGCTTGCCGACGGCAACCTGCGCCACGTACGGCATCAAATTGTTCGGCACGCCCGCCGGGTCTTCGCCAATCAGTCCGCTTTCGTGCGCGCCTACCGGATTGAAATACCGCAGCGTCGCAATGCGCCAACTCGGGTCGGCCCGCTCGATGTCACGCAAGATCTGCTCGGCAATGAGCTTCGATTGCCCATAGGGGTTCGTGGCCGACAGCGGAAACGTCTCGTCAATCGGCGAGCGCTCAGGCACCCCATACACGGTTGCCGACGAGCTGAACACAAACCTTTTGATCTCACGCGCGCGCATCGTATCGAGCAGCACGAGCAGGCTGTCCAGGTTATTCCGGTAGTAATCGATGGGCTTCGCGATCGATTCGCCCACGGATTTGAGCGCCGCAAAATGAATCGCTGCCCCGATCGTATGCGTATCGAAAATTTTGCCAAGCGACGCTTCGTCCCGAACGTCGATTTCATAGAACGGCACTTCGCGCCCGACAATGCGTTCGATGCGGCGCACGGCTTCGCGTTTGCTGTTGACGAGGTTATCGACGATAACGACGTCGTAGCCGCTTGTCATCAACTCGACCACCGTATGCGAGCCGATGAAGCCGGCTCCCCCCGTGACTAAAATTGCGCCGTTTCGTTGAACTTTCATTGTCATCTTTGTATCCTCTGTGTCGCCCCAGTGTGCGCTCCGCCGCGTATTGCGGACCTATGCGGCGCGTGGACTCGCATCTTGCCGAAATACGCTCGCGCCCGTCAGCGCTAGAAGCGTCTGCCGATAGCGTTCGACGACCAGCGCTTCGTCGAACTCGGCAATGACCTTTTCGCGTCCGCGTAGACCCATCTCGCGACGCGCATCTTCATCCATATCTAATACTTGGGCCAGTTTGTCCGCCAGGCTTCGTGCGTTCTTCGCTTCGCAGAGCAACCCGGTGACACCGTCAGCGACGACTTCGCGGCACCCCGGGACGTCGGTGGCCACAATGGGTCGGCCCATTGCGGAGGCTTCCATCAGCGTGCGCGGCACCCCTTCGCGATACGACGGCAGGACGACGCAGTCGGCATTCGCGATCACGGGGCGCACGTCGTGCGCTTCGCCAAGATACTCGATGATGCCTTCTTTCCGCCAGTTGTCGACATCGGCCTGGGTAATCGCGCTGGGATTGTCGACACCGACCGGCCCGAGCAACTGAAAGCGAGCATGCGGATACCGTGGGCGCAGCATGCGCGCCGCTTCGACGTACTCGGCGACGCCTTTGTCCCAGAGCAACCGTCCGATCAGCACGAACGAGAACGGGTGCGCCCGGGGCAGCGGCGTCAAGCCGAAATGCGCAATGTCGACGCCTTCGCCATGCAGCAGCTTCGCCCGCTCGGGACGCGCAAGCAGGCACTCCTTCAGGAAGGCCGAATGATCGTCGCGATTCAGAAACCACACCTCATGCGGAAAACGGAACGCAAAGCGATAAAGAGCCTTGGCCACGCGCGCGGCGCGGCTCTTGCGAATAAACACGTAACCGAGGCCGGTAGTGACGGCGATGGACGGCACGCGTGCAAGCCACGCGGCCACGGACCCGTAGATGTTCGCCTTGATCGTGTAGTGGAACACGACGTTCGGCCGGATCGTCCGGTAGTGCCGATAGAGCGCGGCGAGCGTCCGCAAATCGTCCAGCGGGTTCGTGCCCTTCGAGGCGACGGGTAAGTCGATGCAGCGGCACCCCATTTCTTCGAGTAGCGCAAACGTTCGGTCTCGCGGCGCGAGCACGATGACGCGCACGCCCTTGGCAACGAGCATGCGAATGACGCCTTGCCGATAGGTGTAGATGGCAAACCCGGTATTGCAGACGAGGCAGACCGTAAGCGACGCGGCGCGTGCGGATGGGGTTGCGGCTGGCGCGTCGGCAGAAAGGGCGGAACTCGACGATGGTTTCATGCGGTCAGGCGGTATGCGCTGCAAACAGCGCGCGTTTCATCGTTTTGAGGGCCGTATACGGCGTGACTAGATGCAGCAGGTTCTTCGCGAGCCCGAGCCAGTCGTAGACGTTCGCGGCATTGAAATAGCGCCATTGCAGTTTCAGCGTGGAGACGATCTGCCGGCGCCGTTTCGTTGCGCTGATTCCCCCTTCGTTGAGCTCGTAGTAAAGGCCCAGTTCCGGTAGGTTCGCGCAGTCGTAACGCTCCATCAACCGCAAGAACAGATCGAGATCTTCGGCCGCGCGATAGGCGACGCGATAGTTGCCCACCGCGCGCACGGCGTCGACGCGTAGCATCATCGCCGGGTGCACGAGCGAGGCGCGAAAAAAACGCAGGCGGCGCACGGCATCGGGTTCGGTGGGCGTACGCAGCATGAACAGCGGCGCCCCTTCGCGCGACACGACTTGGGTCCACATGCCGAGGCCGGCCACATTCGGATGCGCTTCAAGATACGCACGCTGCTTGGCAAGACGATTCGGCGCGGCAAGATCGCCGGCGTCGATGCGCGCCGCGTAGCGATAGCCGCGCACGGCAAGCGCCTCGATCCCCGCCTGCAGTGCGCGTTCGATGCCGCCGTTTTTCGGCATTCGCAGGACTTCGACATCCATGTTCGGCAACGTCGGCGCAATGATCGGGGGCGTGCTGCCGTCGTCGACGATCA
>Ga0157370_10000487_pt1 | contig 49339 bp, 43 predicted proteins | sample C35metaG_FD_113463 | JGI IMG/M metagenome (GOLD analysis project Ga0157370, IMG submission 113463) | Corn rhizosphere microbial communities from Kellogg Biological Station, Michigan, USA - C3-5 metaG | ecosystem: Host-associated > Plants > Roots > Rhizosphere > Soil | place: USA: Michigan...
AGCGCCAGGCCATAGGCGCCGACCACCAAGCCTTCGCGGGCGTTGGCGAAGCGCAGGGCCAGCAAGGGTTTGTCGGGCCCGTCTGCTGCCAGGCGCTCGGCATTGGCCACGCGGGGCGCGTCGCCCGCTGTTTGCGCGGCTTGCAGTTCCACGGCGGCGGCGCGTTTGCCGTCCAGTTGCAGGGTCCAGCTTTCGCCGCCATCGGCGCTGTGCAGCACCACGCCGGCATGGCCCACGGCCCAGCCCTGTTGGGCGTCGACAAACTGCACCGCCGTCAGCGTACTGCTCACCGGCACGGTGGCTTGCCGCCAGGTGGCGCCGTTGTCGTCGGAGAGCAGCACAATGCCGCGCTCGCCCACGCTCACCAGGCGCTCGCCGGCGCGGGTGATGCCGAGCAGCACGGCATGTTGCGCTTGCTGACCCTGCACCGCCGGCACACTGAGCACGTCTTGCGCGGGCAGAGCACTGGCCGTCGCACTGGCCAGGCTCAGGCACAACAAGGCCAGCACGTTGCGTGTGTGATTCATGGTTACTGCCTCTTTCTCGACATGCAGCGGCGCATACGCCGCTGCACTCAACCCATACGGCAGCGCCTAACGGGCCGCTGCCTTGCGCGCTTAGCGAATGCCTTCACCGGCCAGCGAGTCCGGGGTGAACACCGACTCGGCGTACGGCTTGACGATGCGGTACTGCTCGTTCTTGCCGGCGAGAATGTCGCCAGCAAACCAGGCACCGGAGAGCAAGTCGTAGAAGCCGTTGGTGATGGTGACCACGCCTGGCAGATCAGGCACCACGATGGGCGTGGTCCACAGCGCTTTGGCCAGCTGGTTTTTGCTGTCGTAGCGCTCGCCGAGCACGGCGGCCCAGGTGTCTTCGTCGAGGTAGTACGTGCTTTTCGGCATCACGTGGCGCTTGCCGCTTTTCAGCGTGGCCTCCACCACCCACACGCGGTGCAGTTCCCAACGCACCACATCCGGGTTGAGGTGATGCTCGGCCAGTACGTCTTCAGCACCTTTGGCGGTCATCACGCGGTTGGAGTTGTAGGGGATATACAGCTCTTTCTTACCCACCAGCTTCCAGTCGAAGCGGTCGATGCGGCCGTTGAACACATACAGTTCGTCGAAGCTCATCACCCCGGCGGTGGCCGGTGTCGGCGTGTCGCAGCAAGCGTTGGGCAGACGACGCACGCGGCGCTGGCCAGGCAGATACGTCCAGGCTCCGGCTTTGTCGGCGTCAAGGTTTTCACGGCCCAGAATCGCCTCGCCGGCGCGCAGGGGCGGCCCGTCGTTGATCAGGCGCAAGGCCCAGAACACGCCGTCTTTTTCCGCGCCACCGGGCAAGTACCAGGGCATTTGCAGGTCGCCACGGGAATCGTTGGTGAGCACGTGTTTGCCATCGGTGGTGGTCAGGTACTGGCTGAACGTCATGTGCCAGGAAGCCCCGCGCCAGCGCAGCAAGTGGTTCCAGATCGCCTCGGCGCCGTTCTGCGGCAGCGGGAATGGAATGCCGCCCTGAGCGTTTTGCGGCGCGGGACCGGACGCGCCGTCCACCAGTTTGGCGCTGCCGGCGTTGGCCGCCGTGGCGTCGTACACGCCTTGCGGCGCGGCGGCGGTGCGGTGCGTGGGGTACACGTCGAGGCGATAGCTGTCCGGGTATTTTTTCAACATGGCCAGGGTGCCGGCGCTCAGTTTGTCGGCGTACTGCGCGGCGTTCTGGGCGTTGATGCTGAACAGCGGTTTTTCGCTGGCGAACGGGTCGCTGCGCTTGCCGCCGTCTTTGTAATTCGGGTCGGCTTGGGTCATGCCGCCATCCCAGGCTGGAATGCTGCCGTCGGCATTGCCGGCGCGCTCGGCACCCAGCGGCGTGAGGGTAGTTTTCAGGCTGCCGGGATCGGCGGCCATGGCGCCATGGACGAACAGCAACGAGGCGGCCAAAGCGGTGAACAAGGCGGTGAAATGACTACGGGTGTGCATAGAAATCCCCTGGCTTAGAACGTGCGGCTAACGCTGACGGCAACGAAGTCGCGGTCTTTGAGCGATTGCTCGAACGTGTAGTTGTTGTTGGCATCGAGGAACGTGTCTTCCGGGCCGTAGAAGTGCGTATAGGTCAGGCCCAGGCTCCAGGCATTGAGGTAGTTGCCCTTGATGCCGATGTTGATGTCGCCGCCGCGATCCGAACCAAAGCCGGTGCCCAGGGACATCGACTTGCCATGGGTGAAACTCACGCCCATGGGAATGCTGATGTCCATGCCGGCAAATGCCTGGCGGTACATCGGCTCGTACACCGTGCGCACGCTCCAGGCGTCGCGGTCGGCGTTGGGGTCTACGGCGTCGGCGTGACGGGTCACGCTAAGGGTGCGGTTCCAGGCGATTTCGCCAATAAAGCTGGCTTCCTGGGCAATGAATGACGGCTCCAGGCTGGCCAGCCACGACAGGTTGGCGTGCAACGTGCGGCCGGTGGCGTACAGCGCGTCGTCCGGCTCATTGCTGATGCTTTCGCCCACCGCCAGCGCGTGCTGGTTGGTCGAGGCCAGCGGCTGGTTCCAACGCGTGGACAGTTCACCGGCAATGTTGAATTGCTCAACCGTGGTGGAAAAACTGGCGCCCACCGACTCGATGCCTTCGGGGTACACCCAGTAGTACTCGCCGGCTTTGCCGCTCAACGGATCAAGCGCGGCGAAGTTGGGGCGCACGTTTAGCTGCGGCGATTTGTCGTGGAAGCGAATGGCATAAAAGCCCCAGTCCACGGTTTCGGTGCGCCAGCGCAATTGCACCCCGCCCTGCCCCGAGTCTTTCGCCTCTTTGTCGTCGCCGTGGTAGAACGCCAGCGGCTGCGCGCCGGGGAACAACGGCGGGCCGACAAACATGCGCTCGTTGCCGTCGCCGAAGAAATCGTCGGTAGAGAAGTAGCTGCCAGCGGCTGGCAAGCGGTTGGCTTCCCACTCGAACTGGTAGTAAGCGCCCAGGGTGACGTCGGGGGTCAGTTGCAGTTGGCCGGACACCTGCTCGACCGGGCGAATCAATTCTTTGAACTGGGTGTTGGGCACCGACAGGCCTTTAACCACATCGATCGGCGCCATGCCACCGGCAATGCCGTTCATGCCGTAGAACAGGCTTTCGCCCCACTGCATGGCGTACTGGCCGATACGCCCTGACACCGGCATGTCGCCGATTTCGGTCCGCCCAAACAGAAACGCATCAAGCAGCTCGCCTTTGCGCCCGTGCAGCTTGCGGGTGTCGTCGGTGAAGTGGTCGGGGTCGACCGAGTAGCTGTTCACCTGGCCGTCGGCGTCGTTGTCGTTGGGCTTGTTATAGACATCGTCGTACCAGGCCGCGCCGCTGATGCGGGCACCGACATTCTTGTAGGTGATGTCCAGTTCGGAGAGCAGGTCGAGGCGATTGGAGATCAAACCTTTGTCGAGGTTGTTGTCGCCGTCGTTGAGGTTTTGCGCCTCGCTGAGCTTGTCCGACTTGCCCTCGGTGCGCCACGCGGCGCTGTACTTCAAGGTGTTGTCCCAGCGGGTGCGCAGGTCCGGATTACCGGTGTCGAACTCGAACGCCTGGGCATTGCTGGAGAGCACGCCAACCAGAAGCCCGGCCAAACTCAGGGCAAAGGGAGGGCGTCCGCCGCGCGATGCGGCAGTGTAAAAACGAGCCATGGAGAAACCTCGCTATTGTTGTTCTTTTAGTTTCGCCAGCTCCGCAAAAGGGAGCCGGTCGCACGCAGGTCTTACGGTTTACGACTGAGGTTCACCGGGGCGCTCGGCCAGCGCCCGGTGCGGTTTGAATCAAATGGGTTCGGCCGTCAGGGCGAGCATCTGCTTGACCAGGCCGATGCGGTCGAACTCGCGGTCGTGCTGCATTTCTTTGTCGCCGGCCAGCACCGACTTCTCGCTGATGTATTTGCAGCGCTCGAAGCGGCGTTGCATAAAGCGCTGCAACTGCTCTTCAACGCTGCCGCCGGCGGTGAGTTCCTCACCGAGCACCACGGCATCTTCAATCGCCATGCCGGCGCCTTGGCCCAGGTGCGGCGTGGTGGCGTGGGCGGCGTCGCCAATAATCAGCACGCGGCCGCGGTACCAAGGCTCGTCGACAAACACCACTTCCATAGGCTTGTAAACGACCTGGCTGCTGTCGGTGATTTGCTCACGCAGCTCACCCACCAGCCCGGTAAAACCTTGCATCCGCTCGCGCATTTTTTCGGCGAGGGTGGCGGTGTCCATCCACGGGTTGTTCGGTTCGTGCGAGGTGAGAAACAGGTACATCAGATCGCCGGCCAGGGGCACCAAGCCGGCATTGCCGTCGGCGCTCTGGAAGTTGGCCAAGTGATCGATTTGCTCAGCGCGGGGGAAGTTGTAGCGCCACACCGACTGGCCGGTGAAACGCGGCGTGTAGGTGTCGCCAAACAGCAGGCTGCGCACTTTTGAATAGAGGCCATCGGCGCCGACCACCAAGTCGTAGTCGCCGCTGCTGCCGTCGGTGAACAGCACGTTGACGCTGTCGGCGTGCTCGGTGAGGGTCTCCACGCTCAGGCCCAAGCGCACGGCAGCGCCCAGCTCCATCGCGGTTTCGCTCAGCACCTTGTGCAACGCCAGGCGCGAGATGCCGACGTTGGCGGGATACTCCGGCCCGGCCAGACGCTGGCCTGGAATGCGTGCGAGCAGTTGCCCGGCTGGGCCGTAAATGGCGACGTCTTCAAAGGCGTACGCCGCGTCGAGGTAGCCGTCGAGTACGCCCAGTTTGGCCATCTCGCGCACCACGTTGCTTTGCTGAATGATGCCGACGCCGTACACGGTCCATTCGGCCTTCAGCTCGATCAGGTCAACCGCAATGCCCTTGCGCCGCAGTGCGATGGCGGCGCACAAACCACCGATACCACCGCCCACCACCAAGACTTTCTTAACCGCGTTGACTGCATTCATGGCATGTCTCACTTCTTATTTTTGTTCGCCGAACGACGCACGCGCCGCTTCGTTGTGGGCCACTTTCCCGGCAAAGCAGGAAGATGACTAATCGCTTATAGGGATGGGATGTATCGCGTGGGGAGATACGTCCCAAACAAACTCAACGGCTCTGCACCCCTCTCCCTAACCCTCTCCCCAAAGGGGCGAGGGGACTGGATTTGTGTATCGCCTGTTAGCAGCGGCGAGGAACAAAATTCATGGCGCTTCCACCACCAACCACCCTTCCTCTTCCCGCCACGCCACCGCCTGCAACCGCTCACCCAAACACGGCCCGTACACACACTCCCCCGTCGCCGGCAGAAACTGCGCGCCGTGGGCGTAGCACATGATCAGTTGGCCATCGGCCGACATGAATCGGTCTTTGCGGTATTCCAGGCGTACGTCGAGGTGTGGGCAGCTGTTGCGGTACATGCGGATTTCACCGTTGTGGCGCAACACGAAAACGCTGTCTTTGCCGCGTTGCTCAGGATCGAAACCCCGGGCCTGGCCTTCGGCAATTTCCTCGCTGCGGCACAGGGCGATTTCACCTGCAGCCACCGCTTAACCCTGCTTGGGTGGCGGACCACCCGGTGCCCATTTCTCTTTCGAGGTGAACAGGAACAGCTGCGAGTTATCAGCGGTCAGCGGCGCAACGCGCGCTTCCCAGGCGTCGTCGTGTTTGTCCATGTCGGCGTCGTACTCGATGTGGCAGCCCAGCGGGCTGTTGAAGTACCAGAACCAGTTGGAGCCAAACAGGTGACGGCCCGGGCCCCAGAAACTGGTCCAGCCCTTCTGCTCGAAACGCCGGCCGGCCAACAGCACTTCGGTGCCGCTGCCCATGTGGAAGGTGAAGTGCTCGCAGCCTTTCATGTGCGGCGGGGTCTGGATCATGAACAGGCAGTGGTGATCGTCCGAACCTGCCGGGCGCATGAACGGGCCGGCGCCGACAAAGGTGTCGGTGGTTTTAAAGCCCAGGCGGTTTGCATAGAACGCCTCGCCTTTGGCGGCGTCCGGCACGAAATACACCACGTGCGACAACGTGCGCGGCACGGCCGCCATGTCGAGGGTGATGCCCGGTTGGTTCAGCGGGCGCTGCGGCTCATGGCCGGGAGCGTTGCTGAGATCGGCGGGTGCGGTGAAGGCTTTGCGTACGGTGAGCTGGAAGCCGATGGCGAAACCGAGGTCGTCGACACTGTGCAGCACGCCCTGCTCGTCGCGGGTTACCAAGCGGTCGCGGCCCAGTTCGTCTTCGATGGCGTCGAGGTCAGCGGCGCTGGCCACGCCATAAATGGTTTCGCGAATCGACGGCGCCGGGCCGATGGCGGCTGGCAGGGTTGGGTCGTCGGCGCGGCGAATGACGACAGCGGTGCCGTCCAACGCCTCAAAGCGCCCGCCGTTGGCGTCAACGCCCACTGGGTGCAGGCCGTAATCACGCAGGCAATCGGTACAGGCTTGGATGTCATCGACACCAAAGATCAGGGCGTCAAGGCCAATGATGTTCATGGCTACCACTCCATTGAAATTATGATCCGGCGCCAGGAGAACGACGCCGGTGGTGGTGTCGGTCACGGCCGACTGCGGCGAACTGTGCCGTCGGCGTGGGCAGCTGACTAATCGCGAGTTGGGATGCGACCTATCGGCAATCGCGATACCAGCGCGCAGACCCATAGCGCCTGGCGGATAGCCGAAAACGAGGTAGGAGAATTCGGAGGCAGGGTTGACGAAGCGATGCTTTGTCTCGAATGTATCGCGAAAATAAATACAAGAACGGGATTGGCCGCCATGCGTTTCAACCACCTGGACCTCAACCTCCTGGTGGCGCTGGATGTACTGCTGGAAGAGCAGAACATCACCCGCGCCGCTGAACGTCTGCACATGACTCAGTCCGCCACGAGCGGCGTGCTGGGCCGCCTGCGCACCTACTTCGAAGACGACTTGCTGGTGCAAGTCGGCCGCCGCATGCAGCCCACGCCCTACGCGCTGGAGCTGACCAAACCGGTGCGCGAAGTGCTGCTGACCATTCAATCGTCGATCACCGCCAAGCCGGTGTTCGACCCCAGTACCAGCAAGCGCCACTTCCGCCTGGTGACGTCCGACTACCTGATCAGCGTGCTGTTTGCCCAGGTGATCGAACGCATCCACCAAGAAGCGCCGCACATCACATTTGAAATGATCGGCCCCAGCGACAACTCCGGCGAACTGCTGATTCGCGGCGAAGTCGACCTGATGATCGTGCCCGACCGCTACACCCTTGAAGGCCATCCTTCGCAATTGCTGTTCGAGGAAGAACACGTGTGCGTGGTGTGGAACGGCAACACCCAAGTGGGCGAGCAGCTGACCCTGGAGAAGTACATGGAAATGGGCCATGTCTCGGTGGTCGTCGTCTCATTGCAAAACAAGAGCATCGAGGAATGGTTTATCACCCAATACGGCTTTAACCGGCGCCTGGAAGTGATCACCAACGACTTCAACACCCTGCCGCAATTGGTGGTCGGCACGCAGCGCATCGCCACCATGCACCAGCGCTTGGCGCGTTTGTATGCTGCGCATTTGCCGCTACGGATTTTGCCACCGCCGGTGAAAATTCCGCTGATGCGTGAAGTGATGTTGTGGCACCGCAGCGTGGACGGCGACCCGATGCACCGGTGGCTGAGGGAACGTATCAGTGCGTTTATTCAGAGCGTGGATCAGGCTCAGGCGGCGTGATGGATACGTTCGCCGCGCTACCGGGTACGGCTTGAAGTACTGGATCCCGAATCGTCGGATCGCCGCGTGCGCGAGGATGACGGAGGTTTTGATCACGGGCTTGGTATAGAAACTCACGCGTAAGGCGCGAAACCAAAGCGTTCGGTGCGTTCGCGAGGGTGACAGTGGTTTTATTCAAGACACCCGTCATCCTCGCGCACGCGGGGATCCAGAATCTCGGATGTGTCGACTCTTATGGGTACGACGCAACAGCCTTAATCCAATGAATACCTTCGCCGACCCACCGTGTACGACTTGAAATACTGGATCCCCGCGTTCGCGAGGATGACGGAGGTTTTATTTAAGACTCCTGTCATCCTCGCGAAAGCGGCGGTCCGACGATTCGGGATCAAGAATCTCGGATGTGTCGACGTTTACGGGTCCGACGCGACAGCCTAAATCCAATGAATACCTTCGCCGACCTCCCGTGTAAGGCTTGAAATACTGGATCCCCGCGTTCGCGAGGATGACGGAGGTTCTATTCAAGACACTCGGCTGGGGCGCCATTCCGCTTCAGCCACGATGCCTTCGACCCAAATCCAACCCCACCCAGGTATCGCCCCACCCGATACCTCACATCCCCACTCACGATTGGCCAACTACCTCGCCGCTCCTTACCGTGCCCACTAGCACGGGCCTGCCTGGCCCCACTTCCGCCTGGCACGAATAAGGACAACAACAACCATGTTCCGCTACTTCCCTACCAACTACGTCTGGAACCTCTCCGTCGACCTAGCTATTGAGATGGGCGCCCGCCTCGGCGAGATCGAGGAAATGTGCGCGCCGTTGCAGGAGGCCGCCAAGCAACCCGACGCCGCTGGCACCAAGGCCTTCCGCGAAACCTGGCAGAAAATGGCCGACAAACTCTGCGGCCTCGCCGAGGAAGATGAACAGCACGGCCGCTTGCTGTCGGCTGGCGAAAAGTACAACCGCGCCGCCACCTACTACCTCACCTGCGAACGCCTGCAGGCCCATGGCGCCGAAGGCCGCACGGCGCTGTATCAAACCTTTCTGCACACGTTCGCCCGGGGCATCGAGCTGTCGCAGGAGAACTGCGAGCGGGTCGAAATTCCATACGAAGGCGCTCACATTTCCGGCTTGCTGGTGCGTGCCGAAGGCGTGAGCGGCCCGCAGCCGATTCTGGTGCAGGTCAATGGCCTGGATTCCACAAAGGAAATGAAATACCGCGTCGGCCTGCCCGCCTGGCTGGCTAAACGCGGCATCGCCTCGTTGATCATCGACCAACCGGGCACCGGCGAAGCGCTGCGTTTGCACAACCTCACGGCGCGTTACGACAGCGAGCATTGGGCCAGCCGCGTGGTGGATTGGCTGGAAAGCCGCAGCGAGTTCGATGCCAAGCGCATTGGGCTGGAAGGCGTGTCGCTCGGCGGTTATTACTGCCCGCGCGCGGTGGCGTTTGAGCCGCGTTTTGCCTGCGGCGTGGTTTGGGGTGCCAACCACGATTGGCGCGATGTGCAGAAACGCCGTCTGGAAAAAGAAGGCAGCTTCCCGGTACCGCATTATTGGGCGCACGTGCGCTGGGTGTGGGGCGCGAAGGATCAGGACGACTTTATGGCCATCGCCGAAAACGTCCACTTGGACGGCGTGCTCGACCGCATCAAGGTGCCGTTCCTGGTGACCCACGGCGAAAAGGATTCGCAGATTCCGCTGAAATGGGCGCACCGCACCTACGAGCAATTGGTGAACAGCCCGAAACGCGAGCTGAAAATTTTCACCGAGCGTGAAGGCGGTGTGCAGCATTCGAGTTTCGATAACAGCATCAACGCCGGTCATTACATCGCCGACTGGGTGGCCGAAACCTTGGGCGGCCGCACCGCCTGATTTTCCGCTGCCATAAAAGAACGCCGGTTCGTCCGGCGTTTTTTATGGGCGAAACAGGCGTGGTCTCAAGAACCTTGGCGCAACCGTTCGATGATTTTGCGCGCGCGGTTGGCGCCCACGTCGACGTGAATGTCGATCATCGACGGCGTACCGAAGCGGCACATGTTTTGGTACTGGGCTTCGATCACCACTTTGTCTTCTTCAAAGGTCAGCGCGGTTTGTTCGACGACCTTGGCTTTCACCGCTTTCTGGTCGGTTTGCGGGTTGGTGGCGATGGTCCAGAAGTAGTGGCTGGTGGTCTCCGTTTCCGGCGTTACGCCGTGAAAACCACGCATGTGGAAACCGCCGCGCTCAGGGTTTTGCAGCGATTCGGTGCCGGCGTCGACGGCGCCGGTCCAGATGCGCAGGTGGCTAACGTGAAATTCAATCTCTTGCCAGCGGTCGACCTTGTCTTTAAACGGATACGCGGCCACATAGGTGGGCGGCGGCACCGAGCCGGGCATATAGCGCGTAACCCTCACGCTGTGCTCGTCGCTCTCGACATTCATGTGCGCGTTCATGTGAATGCTGGCGTTGCCGCCGATGGTGCGCAGGTGCACGTAGCCAAGGTGGCTGAGGTCCATGAGGTTGTCGTGGATAAGTTGGTACGGCGCGTCGTAGTGGTACACGTCACCATCGAACAGATACTGGCCGCTGCTGTGCACCTCATACGCCGGCGGCTCGCAGGTGGGTTCGGTGTGCTCGGCGCTGCCAAACCAGATCCACACAATCTGGTCACGCTCACGCACGTGGTAAGCCGGCACCTTGGCCTTGCTGGGAATCTTTTCCTGCCCCGGCACTTCTACGCATTTGCCCGCCGCGTTGAACAGCAAGCCGTGGTAGCCACAGCGAATGCCCTGTTCGTCGAGCGTGCCGTGGGAAAGCGGCAACGCCCGGTGGCAGCAGCGGTCTTCCAGGGCCGCCACCTGGCCGTCGGCGGTGCGAAACAGCACCACCGGTTTGTTCAATAACGTGCGGCCTACGGGTTTATCCGTCAGTTGCCAGGCCAAGGCGGCCACGTACCATTGGTTCAGTGGGAAGGTGGAAATGGCGGGGGCGGCGGCATCGTAGCCAAGCGATGTGGTTTCAGACACGGTCATAGAAAGCTCCGGTATTCAGGCGATGGGGTTACAAATCCAGCACCAGTCGCGGCGATTTGGCGCGCGAGCAGCACGGGGTGAATTGGTCGTTTTTGGCGTGTTCGGTTTCGCTCATAAACTGGTCGCGATGGTCGGGCGTGCCGCTGAGCACACGCGTTACGCAGGCGCCGCAGATGCCTTGTTCGCAGGAGGTTTCAATCTCGACGCCGGCCTCGTCGAGCACCTCGAACACGCTGCGTTGCGACGGAATCTGAAATACCCGCCCGGAGCGCGCGAGCTCGACTTCGAATGGCTGATCGCCGTGGCGATCCGTCGGCGCTGCACTAAAGAATTCGCGGTGCACGTGCGCCTCCGGCCAGCCTGCGGCGTGGGCGGCGCTGAGCACGGCGTCGATAAAGCCGGCGGGACCGCACACGTAAAGATGCCGGTCGGGTGCGGGGGCATTGAGCAGCGCGGCGGCGTCGAGGCGATCGCCGCGGCTGTCGTCGTGCAGCGTCACGTGTTGCGCCCACGGCGCGTCGGCCAGCGCCGCCAGGAACGCCCCACGCGCGGGTGAGCGGAAGCAGTAGTGCAACGCAAAGTCGGCGCCTTGCGCGCTCAGCTCGTGGGCCATGGCCAGGATCGGTGTGATGCCGATTCCGCCTGCAATCAGCAAGTGGGAACGCGCTTCAGTGGCCAGCGCAAACAGGTTGCGCGGCTCACTGATGCGCAACGTGTGCCCCACTTGCACATGCTCATGCATGGCCTGCGAACCCCCGCGCGACTGCGCATCGCGCAGCACGCCAATCACATAGCGATGACGCTCCCCGGGCGGATTGCACAACGAGTACTGGCGCACGACACCGGCCGGCGTGTGCACATCAATATGTGCACCGGCGCTAAAACCTGGCAGCGGCTCGCCATCGGCGGCGCACAGTTCAAAACTACAAATGCCGTCGGCCTCACTGACCTTGCGACGGGCCAGAACGCTGAGCATAAAAACACCCTCCACATTGAAGTGGCTGCAAAAAAATACGGGGAAGGTTTAAGCGAAGGTTGCGCTTACGGCGCGCGAGCGGAGGCGCTTGATAGCGAGGCGAGAATCGGGCGGTTCATGGTGAGCGGCCTGTTATTTATTTTTGTGGGTTCGGCTGTCGCATATGATGCGAGCAGCACGCGCACGACGCGGCTGCCGAGTAGATTCCAATCATTTAGTTGCGGTGTCAACTAATTTGCCAGTGCCGTTTATCTGACCCAAGGGCCATCCCAACATGACCGACTCGCCCCCCCTGGACCTCAACCGCTACGTGCCCGCCTTGCTCACGTTCTTGGCGAACAAATTGGCCACGGGTGCCTCGATCAGCTACCGCAAGCACTTCGGCATTGGCGTGGTGGAATGGCGCTTGATTGCACTGCTGGCTGTGGAAGACAACATCACCGCGAACCAGATGTGCCAAGCCATCGGTTTGGACAAGAGCGCGGTAAGCCGCTCGCTGCAAGCGTTGGAAGCAGCCGGCACCATCACTGGCCAAACCGACAGCAGCGACGCGCGCCGCTATACCGTTAGCCTCACCGAACAGGGGCGCGCTTTGCATGATCGCGTGTTGAAAGTGGCGCTGGAACGTGAGCGCCGTTTGTTGAGCGACTTCACCCCGGAAGAAGTCGACACCCTGGTGAATTTGCTCGGCCGTATGCAAGGCAAGGTTGCCTACGTGAACGAGTACGACCCGCCCTCCCCTTGAGCGCACTACACGCCAAACGGATAGGTGTCGGTCTCGTGGCTGGCCTCGCCCGCAGGCGCGTCGAGCGGCGTGACTGGCGTGGTGGTTTCGAACCACAGATACGCGTCGTACTGTTCGCCCAACACGCTTTCAAAATAGTGGCTCTGACGCTCGGTTTGCGGCCGGTAGATCACGCCAATGGCGCGCTGTAACAGCGTTTCGCTGAGTGCCTGGCGCAGGCCCTGGTTGTGTGCGCCGCGCCAGTCGGTGAGCGATTGCCCGACGCCGGCTTGCACGAACTGCTGCTCCCAACTGTCCGGCCGCGAAGGCAGCACGCGTTTGAAGCGCACGGGCGAGCCCCAATCGTCGGCGGCCGCCACTTCGCCCCGGTCAGTGCCCATGCCGATCAACACCGCATCGTCGCCCCAGGCCACACGACTGAGTTGCCCGAGGTTGAATTCCCCTTGCCAGCCCATGGCCGTGGCGGCGGCATCGCCGATGTGTGAGTTATGCGCCCACACCACCGCTTTGGCCTTCGGGCCTCGGTGTTTGAGCAGCTGCTTGAGGGTGTCGAACATGTGGTTGTCGCGCAGGTTCCACGACAGCGCGGAGCCGCGGTACATCAAGCGGTAATACTGTTCGGCCGCGCGCACCACGCGGGCGTTCTGCGCGGCGTTGAACATCGCCTCGCTGCCCTCAAGGCTTTCCAGGCGCGCCCACAGCAGCTCATGCAGTTGCTCCAGCACGGCCTGCTCGCAGGAGTCGCGACCGCCCCACTCCACCCGTTCGCCATAGGCGGCGGGGTTGTCTTGCCACGGGGTCAGGCATTCGTAGCGCTTGCGCGCTTCGGCCGCGCGGACGGGGTCGTTGGCGTCGAGGTAGCTGAGCACCGACTCGATAGACGAGCGCAAGCTGTACAAATCCAGCCCGCGAAATTCAACCCGTTGGGCGGCCGCCAGCGGTTGGTTGTGGCGATGCAGCCAGTGCACAAACTCCAACACCTCGCGGTTGCGCCACATCCACGTTGGGAAGCGTCCGAACAGCGGTTCGCTGTGTGCGGTTTGCGGAAAATGACGCACATGGGCATCGATGCGCGCGGCGTCGGGCCAGTCGCCTTCGATGGCCACAATGTTGAAACCATGGTGCTCGATCAGGTGCCGGGTGATTGCCGCGCGCGCCCGATAAAACTCGGCGGTGCCGTGGCTGGCTTCGCCGATCAGCACCACCTTGGCGTCTGCGTAACGGCTGAACAGCGCGCCAAACGCCGGATGATCCACGGCGGGCAACGACTCGGCATTGGCGCGCAGCAGCGCGGGTAAATCCCTCAGGTCTGGTTCGCGCTTTTTCAGCCCCATGGCGCTGCACCTAGCCTTTGCTGTGTTCGGGCGAGCTCGGTCCGCCGCCCATGCCGCGCGGGCCGGCGATGGCCCAGTAGAGCAGGCCCAGTACGGGGAAGATGGCGATGGCCAAGGCCCACAGCGACTTCGTGGAAACGCTCTTGCTGCTACGGAACACGCTGATGATGGCCCAGATATCCAGAACCACCAGAATGGCGCACAGGCCTATCCAGATGTAGGCGTTTAACTCGGGCATGACGGTTTCCTCCGGCATTGACTGTCTTAATTTCGGCCACGGCAAACGCCGTCAGGTTCAGCCATTTTTTCCATGTTGCGCATTGTGTTTACGGTCGCGCTTACGAAAGCAGTTGCTTGGCGCTTTGCTTGATGACGCTCCAGGCTTTGGGGTCGTTGCTCAGCAAAGCGCCGCCCAGGGCCTTGGCTTTTTCGAAGCTGATATGCGGCGGCAACGGCGGCACGCTGGGGTCAGTGACCACTTCCAACAGCACCGGCCGCGTGGCCGTTAGCGCGCGTTTCCAGGCGTCGGCCAATTGCTCCGGCGCGTCCACGCGAATGCCTTCAAAGCCCAACAGCTCGGCATAGCGAGCGTACGGAAAATCGATCACGTGTTGCGCCGGAGTGAACTCCGGGTCGCCGGCTTTGGTGCGCTGCTCCCAGGTCACCTGATTGAGGTCTTGGTTGTTGAGCACCAACACGATAAACGTCGGCGTCTGCCAGCGTTGCCAGTACTGCTGCACCGTGAGCAGTTCGCTGTTGCCGTTCATTTGCATGGCACCATCACCCACCATGGCGATTACGGGCCGCTGCGGGTGCGCCAGTTTTGCGGCGATGGCATAGGGCACGCCGCTGCCCATGGAGGCCAACTTGCCGGACAACGAGGCGAGCATGCTCGGCTGCAGCTGCACGTCGCGCGCGTACCAGTTGGTGTGTGAACCGCTGTCGCCACACAAGATGGCATCTGCCGGCAGCTGCGCGCTCAGTTCAATAAACACGCGCTGCGGATTGACCGGTTCGGCGCTTTTCATCGCCCGGCTGTGCAGCTCTTCGCGGCTGCGCTGCACCTGTTTCTCGATGCCCTGACGCCAGGCTTTGCTGCCTTTGGGTTTGAGCAAGGGCAGCAGGCGTTGCAAGGTTTCCTTGGCATCGCCAAGCAGCGGTTGGTCGATGGGGTAACGCATGCTGATGTTGCGGGCGAACAAGTCAATTTGTACCGCTTTGGCCTGCCCCGGTTTCGGCAGAAATTCAGCGTAGGGAAAGGTGGTGCCGATCATTAGCAGCGTGTCACAACGGCGCATCAGCTCGTCGCTGGCACGGGTGCCGAGCAGGCCGATGGAGCCGGTGACATAGGGCAAGTCGTCGCTAATGACCGTCTTGCCCAGCAGTGCCTTGGCCACGCCGGCGCCCAAGGCATTGGCCACCGCCTCCACCTCCAGATGCGCACCGATGGCGCCTGCACCCACCAGAATCGCCACGCGGCGTCCGGCGTTGAGCAGCGCAGCGGCGGCGGCCAGATCTTCATCGCGGGCATAGGGGCGCGGTGGAATAAAACCGAAGCCCGACTGCACCACGCCGTGTTTTTGTGGCGGTGTGGCCACCGCTTTCATCTGCTGAATGTCGTTCGGCACGATGACCGTCGTCACCTGCCGCTCGGCCACGGCAATGCGCAGCGCGCGGTCAAGCACATGGCGAAGCTGCACCGGACTGGCGACCGTTTCCACATAAGCACTGACGTCTTTGAACAGCGTGTGCAGGTCGACTTCCTGCTGGTAGTCGCTGCCCAGAGAGGTTTGCGCCTGCTGGCCGACGATGGCGAGCACCGGCTGGTGGTCGAGTTTGGCGTCGTACAGGCCGTTCAACAAATGGATCGCGCCGGGGCCTGAAGTGGCCATGCATACCCCAATTTCGCCGGTGAACTTGGCATGGGCGCAGGCCATAAACGCCGCCATTTCCTCGTGGCGCACGCGGATGTAATCGAACTGTTCAGCATGGCGCCCCATCGCGCCCATGATGCCGTTGATGCCGTCACCGGGGTAACCGAAGATGCGTTTAACCCCCCACTGACTGAGGCGTTCGAGAAGGAAATCGGCGACGGTATCGCTCATGGCAAGGGCTCCGTTGTTTACCAGGACAGGTAAGGACGACTGCCCCGCTCCACCGGAGGTTCCGCCGAATCGATAGGCGCCCACCAGGCGGCTGGTGGCGCACTGATTGCGAGACGATATTTACCCGAACACGGCCGCCTAGCCTCTTTTGGTATCACCGTAATATCGGTTACATATCAATCACTTAGCGTTGAAAAAAATCCTGAACCAAGCGTGATTTACACCGGCCCTATTTTCTGTGGCGGGCAATTTCGCCGGTCACCAAATTGTTTAGGAGACAGATCATGACTACTAGCAATAAGAACCCAGGCAACTTCGCTAACGACCGTCAAAAAGCTTCGGAAGCCGGCAAAAAAGGCGGCCAAGCCAGCGGCGGCAACTTCGCCAACGATCGTCAAAAAGCTTCGGAAGCCGGCCGTAAAGGTGGCCAGAACAGCCACGGCGGCGGCCGCGGGTAAGTGAAAACGAGCCCATGCAAACGAGGGTCTGCGCTGTCAGACCCTCACCCTGCTTAGCCTGACGAGCAACCGAGCCCTTCCCTCGTCGGAACAGTGCAACTTTCCCGCCCCATTCTGGCTCAACGGCTAAGACGACCTGCAGCTAACGAGGCGAGCCGATGACCGAACATATCGTTCACTTTCACTGCCAAATCGATCAAGGCACCACCGAGCATTTTCGCGATTGCTGCCTGGAAGCCATGGAACAGGGCGCGACGTCCCTGCTGCTGAATCTGTCCACAACGGGCGGCAGTACCAACTTCGGTTTTAGCCTGTACACCTTTTTAAAATCGCTGCCGATTCCGGTCATGGCCATAAACGCCGGCAACATCGAGTCGATGGGCATCATCATGTACCTGGCGGCTCAGCACCGCATTACAGCGCCCCATTCGCGGTTTCTGATTCACCCCATGAATTGGTATTTCAACCAAAGCTCGGTCGATCACCAGCGTCTGCGCGAATACCTATCCAGCCTCGATAACGACCTGGCGCGTTACGTAAAAATCTTCGAGGTGGAAACCGCCAGCGCCGCCACGAAGCTGGACATTTTCAAGAGCCTTTCGGCCGAAGAGAAAGTGATCGCGGCCCATGAATCGCTGGCCTATGGCCTGGCCCATGAGATGAAGCAAACCGTGTTTGGCGATGACGTTAAACACTGGAAGGTGCGCGGTGGGCAAGGATGAACGCGGCGCGCCTGCACTCCGTCGGTGAGGCTGAATTGTGCCGCGCTTGTTCGAGTCAGCCCCTTACACCCTGACCTTAAATGTGGAGGCTGACCCTATGCATACCCGTTCATTGAAACTCGCCACGGTGGTAATCACTGGCGCATCCAGCGGCATTGGCCGCGCCGCTGCCCAGGCGTTCGCCCGTGAAGGCGCGCGCCTGGTATTGGCAGCGCGCGACGCCGAGGCGCTGGAGCAGGTGGTGGAAGAATGCAAAGCCGTGGGCGCCCAGGCCATCGCCGTGCCCACGGATGTCACCCAGAACGCCGACATGGAAAACCTGGCCAGCAGCGCGGCGGTGTTTGGCGAAGGCCGCATCGATGTCTGGATCAACAACGCCGGCGTCGGTGCTGTCGGCGGGTTCGATGACACGCCGCTGGCGGCCCATGAACAAATCGTGCAGACCGACTTGCTCGGCTACCTGCGCGGTGCCTATGTGGTGTTGCCGTACTTCAAGAAGCAGCACGCCGGCGTGTTGATCAACACCTTGTCGGTCGGCAGTTGGGTGGCGCAGCCCTACGCCGCCGCGTATTCGGCGAGCAAATACGGCTTACGTGGGTTGACCGAAGCCCTGCGCGGCGAGCTGACGCAATGGGCCGACATCCACATTTGCGATGTGTATCCGGCAGTCATCGACACCCCGGGCTTTCGCGACGGCGGCAACTTCTCCGGCAGCGCCCTGAAGCCTCCGCCACCCGTTTACGACCCGCGCCTGGTGGCCGAGGCGATGGTGAAACTGGCGCTCAACCCAAAGCCCAGCAAAACCGTTGGCGCTACCGCCTTTGCGCTGCGCCTGGGGCATTTTCTGCTGCCGGGGTTTGCCCAACTGTCCGGCTTGCTGACCGGCCTGGCATTAAAGCGCGGGCGGCGCAGCGCCACCTCGCCCGGCAACCTGTTCGGCACCCCCAGCGGCGAGCCCCGCATCGACGGCGGCTGGCGCTCGGCGGGGTTTGGCCATGAAAAGCTGCTGTACTCGGCGGCGGCCGTGGTTATTGGGTCCGGGCTGTTGTGGTGCCTGGCTAAACGTAGCAATCGATAACGTGCCACATGAGGAGAACGACCATGAATGCAGGTAACGACAACGCGCCAATTGCGGATGAAATCAACGACCCGGGGAACGAAGATCCGGGCTCGGTTTGGCCGGTTCAGCAAGAACAAACACCCAAGCCGCAAATTGATGAGGCTGAGGAGGTTTATGAGCAGGATGATGCGGAGTAGAGGGTTGGGCTTTGCGGGTGGCCCGGCGTGCGCCGCCCTTCCGATTTTTATGTGCTGAAGGATTCTGGATCCCGAATCTCATGGCAAGCGCAAATGAGGGGCCAACGCAGCCGTGATGACCGGAAACGTCGGGCTTCGTTGCGCTCAACCCAACCTACGACTCCTCTAAAATCTCTATGTTCTGAACGATCCTGGATCCCGAATCGTCGGACCGCCGCCTTCGCGAGGATGACGGTGGTGGGGTTTGGGATTTGATGGTTATGACCTGACCTGATAAAAACATCCGTCATTCCCGCGAAAGCGGCGGTTCGACGTCTCGAAATCCAGGGTCTTGCGCTGGGCGCCTATTTCGACAAACCTACGGGTCTTCATGTCAGGCTATTTGCCGAAGTTTTTTATCACCTGAGCGAAACGGGATCCCGAAGCGTCGGACCGCCGCCTTCGCGAGGATGACGGTGGTGGGGCTGGGAATTTGATGGTTATTACATGACCCAATAAAACACCGGCCATCCACGCCCCGCCTCGCTCACGGCGAAATCGGATCACTCGCCGGAAACGTCTCTTCCAACGCGTTATCCAAATCCCCTTCATTCACGTCGCGGTCGTCCTCCTTGGAGCTGCTTTCGCAGTGGCAGTCCGCCGACGGGCATTTCTCTCCATGTTGGTGCTGGGTCGCGCACGCTTCGCTGCAGTACAGCTCGCCGTCGTGGTTGTACACGGTGCCTTCGCTGACTTCGCATACGCAGCCTGGACAGCCACATTGGTTGGGTTTCATAGCCACCTCCACATCAGTTATCGAACAGCCCGACACGGCGGTCTTGCGCGTCGGGTGTGTCTTTTAACTGACCGTGGGGCGCCGCTGTTCAACCCATGTCGGCGACCAATGGTTTCACCCTTTCAGAGCGCCCAATTCAAGGGCCGTGCGTTGCAAGGTTTCCAGTGACACCGGCTTGCTCACATGGGCGTTGAAGCCGGCTTGGTAGGCTTGTTCGACATCGGTGACGGCGCCGAATCCGGTCAGGGCAATGGCCGGTGTTTTCTCCCAGCCGCTGAGTTGCCGGATGCGCCGCATCAGCTCGTGACCGTCCATGCCAGGCATGCTGATGTCCGAGAGAATCAGGTCGTACTGATTGCCCTCCAACAGCGCCAGCGCGCCATTGCCATCGCCTGCCGTATCGACCAGCGCGCCTTCAAGCTCGAGCAGCGCTTGCATCACTTCGCGGATGTCGTCCGAATCATCCACCAGCAACACCCGCACGCCGGTGAACTGGCCCTCGGCCGGCTGTTCGGAGAAGTCCAGGTCCGTAAGGCTCTGGTACAGCGGCAGCCACACGGTGAAGGTTGAGCCCTGCCCCAGCCCCGGTGATTGCGCTTCGATACGCCCGCCTTGGGCTTCGATCAGTTCGCGCACCAACGTCAGACCGATGCCCAGGCCCGGTTTACGCGGGGCGCGGTGGGCTTCAGGGGCCTGACCGAACAGGTCGAAAATTTTCGGCAATGATTCAGCCGCTATGCCTTGGCCATCGTCGTGCACGGTCACTTTCAGGAAGTCTTCTTCCTGGCTAAGACCCACACGGATGGCGCCGCCGTCGGGGGTGAATTTCACGGCGTTGTTGAGCAGGTTCCAGAGAATCTGCTCCACGCGCACCGGGTCGGCCTCGGCCACCAGCGGATCGCATCCGGCCGGCGGCACGTCAACTTCGATGCTGATGTCTTTTTCCCAGGTTTCCGCGCTCAGTACGCTGGTGATTTCTTCCAGAATGTTCTGCACGATCACCGGGGCCACGTTGAGCTTGAGCTTGCCGGTGTTGATGCGCGACAGGTCGAGCAAGTCGTCGATGATGCGTGCCTGACTGGAGACGGCGTTGAGGATGGTCTCCACCGCCCGCGCCGCCACGGCCTGGGATTTCACCACCGACAATCGCGCCACCAATTCAGCGTTGAGCTGAATCAGGTTGAGCGGATGCTTGAGCTCGTGGGACATCATGGCGAAGAACTCGTCGCGCATCCGAATGTTGCGCTGGTTCTGTTCCAGCCGGTTCTCCTGCTCGGCTTCCACGCGTTTTTTGCCGGTGATGTCGCGGCCGATCATGGCGTAGCCGTTCGGGCCGCCGTTGGGCAAGGCGGTGACCACGCTGTTGCAGAAAAAACGGCTGCCGTCGCGGCGCGCGTGCCAGCAGTCGTCTTCCACTCGGCCGGTTTGGGCGGCGCCTTGCAGCTGCCGATTGATCATCTGCGTGCGTTGTTCTTCGTCGCCGTAAATCAGTTCGGCGTGCTTGCCCATCACGGTCTCTTCGCTGTAGCCATAGGCTTGCTCGGCGCCTTTGTTCCAGCCGGTGATGCAGCCCTGATGGTCGAGCGTGATGATGATGTAGTCCTGCGTGCTCTCGGCCACCAGGCGCAAGCGCTCCTCGCTTTGCCGTGCCTTTTCCTCAGCTGCGCGCCGTTGGGTGATGTCGATAAAGGTCAGCACCGCGCCGTCGATCAGGTTGTCGGTGGTGCGGTACGGCAGAATCCGCGCGATGTACCAACGGCCTTTAACGCCGGCCACTTCGCGTTCCATGGAGCGCAGCGATTCAAAGGTTTTGCTGGCATCAATGGCCATGTCCGGGTAGTCGAGACGGTGGGTGATATCCAGCAGCGAACGGCCATGGTCGCTGGCAATGATGTTGAAAATTTCGGTGGCGCGCGGGGTGAAGGATTTGATCCGCATCTGGTGGTCAACGAACACCGTGGCGATGTCCGTCGAGGCGATCAGGTTTTGCAGGTCGTCGTTGATCTTGCCGGTTTCTTCCACCTTGGTTTTCAGCTCCAGGTTAACGGTGATCAGCTCTTCGTTGATCGACTGCAACTCTTCCTTGCTGGTCTCCAGCTCTTCGGTGGTCGAGCGCAATTCTTCGTTAATGGCCTGCAACTCTTCGTTGGAGGCTTTGAGCTCTTCAGTCGAGGTTTCCGATTGTTCGATGGTGCTTTGCAACTGCTCTTTGGTGCGTTGCAGTTCGCGTTCTAACTGGGCCAGCACGTTGTCTTTGGCATCGGCATGGGCGGGCTTGGGGTCTTCGCTCATGGTTTCTTCGACTTCGTCGAATATCACCAGGGCAAAGTCGGTATCCAGGTCGCGGAACGGGCGCACCACCATGTTGATAAACGTGCTGACGCCTTCGCGCTCATGCTTGACCCGCCGTGCTTCCACGCTCTTGCGCGACTGGAAAGCCTGAAACAACGCCGTACGCAATTCCAGGCGCAACGAGGGATGAATCAACGACAACAGGCTGAGGGACGGCTCGCCGCCGGCGTGGCGCAGGTAGCGGCCGACCTGATCGGACATGTGCACGATCTGCGAGTCGTGATTGACGATCACACTCGGCGGCGCGTACTGCTCCAAAACCCGCCGATGCACTTCGGCAAACGAGATTCGCGCGCTTTGCGCAATTTTCCTGCTCGGTTCCACCGTGACGCCGGGGTAAACGTTAACGGCCAATTGCGCGCTGGAGCGACTGGCGGTTGTCACCGCCTTGGTTCGGAAAATACGGTTCTTCTTATCCACGGCCACGAAGAGATCGCCACAGGCATCCGCCGACTCGGAGCTGCCCAGCATCAGGTAGCCACCGGGCATCAAGGCAAAGTGGAACATGCGCAGAATTTCAGCCTGCACGTCGCGGTCGAGGTAGATCAGCAAGTTGCGGCAGGAAATCAGGTGCACTTTGGAAAACGGCGGATCGCGTAGCAAGTTGTGCATGGCGAACAACACCCGCTCACGGATTTCCTTTTTCACTCGGTAGCGCGACTGCTCTTTGCTGAAGTACTGCCGCAGGCGCTGCGGCGGGATGTCCGGAATGATCGCCTCGGGGTACAGCCCCCCTCGGCCGATGGCGATTGAGCGCTCGTCGATGTCGGTGGCGAACACCTGGAACTTACGACCGCTTTCGCTTTGTTGCGCGTGGTCGGCCAGCAGCATGGCCATGGAATAGGCTTCTTCGCCGGAGGAGCAGCCGGCCGACCAGACCCGCACCTGGGTTTCTTCGTCGGTCGGCATTTCGAACAGGCGCGGAATCACATCGCGCTCAAGCGCTTCGAAGGCGTCGCGGTCACGGAAGAAGTTGGTCACGCCAATCAGCATGTCGCCCAACAACTGGCTGGTTTCAGCGGGTGTGCTTTGCAGGTAAGCGCGATAGGCCGGCAGGTCGCGCAGCTGGTTGACCTGCATGCGCCGCTCGATGCGGCGTATCACGGTGGCGCGTTTGTAGTGTTTGAAATCGTGGCCCGTACGGGTGCGCAAAATGCCGAGAATTTCTCGAAACGCCGTTTCGGCGGCGCTGGCCTCTTCCTCGTCCAGTTCCTGGCGTACCGATGCCTGCAACTGCACATCCGAGGTTAGCTGGATGCTGCGCATGGTCTCCCATAACTCGAGGATTTTTTGCGGCAGGTCGGCAACCGGCAGCACGAAGTCCACCTGGCCGGTGGCAATGGCCGCACGCGGCATGCTGTCGTATTCAGCGTCGTCGGGGCTCTGACACAAGGTCACCCCGCCCTGCTCCTTCACGCGGCACATGCCGGCGGCGCCATCGCTGCCGCTGCCGCTGAGAATCAGCGAAATGGCGCGCTCGCTATGGGCGTCGGCCAGGGTGCGCAAGAACACGTCGATAGCAATATGGCGCGGCTGGTCGTTGGCCAGCGGCGTAACGCGCAGATAACCATCGTTCATGGTCAGTTGCTGGGCGGGGGAAATCAGGTAGATGCAGTTCGGCTCGATGGGCACCGGCTGGGTGATCTGGCGAACCTTCATCTTGGTGACTTTCTGCAGAATGCGGTCGGCGGTGCTCTCGTGTTTCGGCGAGAGGTGCATCACCACCACGAACGCCAGCCCGGTGTTATTGGGCAGGTTCTCGAACAGCTTCAACAGCGCTTGCAACCCACCCGCCGAAGCGCCGATGCCCACCACGGGAAAGCGCAGGTGACTGGGTTGAATAGTCGACGCCTCTTTGGCGCTCTTGCTAGAGCCGGTAGCCTTGCTCATACGTTCTCCGTGGGCCACCCGCTGGAGTGCAGTTCACTCATCGCGCAGCTAAAAAATACAAAGCGTCGCTGACCAACAGACGGTTGCCGAACTGCGAACGCGTAACCGACATTTTGCCAAGCGCACAGAATATAAACGTGAAATCGACGGAAAAGGCTTAGCCAGCCGCCCTAAAAAAGTGGCCGGTATTGAAGCAGAATCCAGGGGGCGATTCAAAAGCCGTTGAAGGCGGCGCTGGCAGTTAGCCAGCTGAGCGGCGAGGGTCGGCACTTCGCGGGTACGTGCGCTCTTCTTCCAGCGTGCCGTCTTCGCGATGAATCTTCACCGAGGCGGCCGTGGCCTTGTTGTCCAGCAGCTCGGCGGTCTTGTGCAAGATGCTGGCTTTGGTTTCGGCGGTGGTGATGGTGGTTTCGGTTTTTTCTTGCTTGAGCGCCCAGCCATTCAAAATGGGGACGATGTGATAGTTGTTCATCGCTGTATTCCTGTTGCGCCCCAGCGCTATCCGGCTGGGTGAAAGGGGTTGCCGTTTGCCCGGCTCGCGGGGCAAGACCAAACGGCGCGTAAAGCGAGTGCGAGGGTGGCTCTGTTAGGCCTGATTCGCTGACCGCTAGCGGCGGAACCTGTTGCTGCATTTGACCGATCGTTCTATTCGGAGCGCGGCATTTTCATATCAGTTCAGCATTTTTTTGCTCGACCGAAGTGCGTAACCAAGCGAAACGCCTGGAATTTCCTCTCGTTGTCCCCGTCTGTTGCTGAAACAAAATTCCCGCTCCGGTTGCCCTAGCTTGTAACGGCCTGCACACACAACAACGGCCGAGCAAGCGCAGGAGAAATGCCTATGGAACTCGCCCAACAAGTCGTCGACTTTCTTCAATCCCACAACCGCACGCTGGCCACCGCCGAGTCGTGCACAGGCGGCCGCGTCGCCGCCTTGCTAACCGAAGCACCCGGCTGTGGCAGCTGTTTGAATTGTGGTTACGTGGTGTATTCGCCCGAGGCCAAGAAACGCCTGCTCGGTGTGCGCCAGATGACCATCGACACCTTTGGCCTGACCAGCGAGGAAATTACCGTGGAAATGGCGCGCGGCGCCCTGCAGGTGAGCAGCGCCGACACGGCGGTGGCCACCACCGGAGTCTCCGGGGAGCAAGCCATGGACGGCGTATTGCCCGGTACCGTGTGGTTCGCCTGGGCGTACAAGGTGGGCAATGACGTTCATGTGGCGACCCACAAAGAGCGTTTCTTCGGTGACCGCCAAGAGGTTCAGCTCAACAGCGCGCGGTTCGCCCTGGAAGGCGTGATGCGCCATCTGCCGAAATAAACGGGGGCAGCCCTGGGCCGAGGTGTTCAGGGCTGTTTGTAGTGCGCTGGGGTTTCGCCTTTTTCATGGGTTCGGGTGATTTTGCTCACCTCGATATCGGTGATATTCATGGGCGACTCGCCCTGATGCTTGGCCTCCAACTCCGATCGTGCCTGGGCCACCGACAGGGTGTCAGCGCTTGAATGCAGCTCTTCATGCATCGGTTGGTTATTCAGCACGTAGCTGACCAGAAAAAGATGCTTACTCATGACTGCCTCCCGTGCAGTGTCAGGGCGTTCTCAGCCCATGTTCCGATTCACACCGGTATCGTTGCTTTGCGCCTCAGGAATCAGCGCGTCGCGCAACTCCAATACCAACCGGGATAAGGCCCGGCTGCTGTTCAATTCCGCCAGCGGCACGCCAGTGATGGACACCGTGCGGTGTGGCGGATCGGCAGCGGTCAGGTGCAAGTCCAGCGAGGTGCCGTCGCGGCTGGTGCACCGGCAGCGATGCGGCAACAAGCCCTGCTCGATAATTTGGCTGACTTCTAAAATGGATAACGGTTGACCGGCCATGTGGACGCTCCCGTCTGCGATGCGAGCGATAAAAAAAGGGCCTGGAAACCAGACCCCTTTTCCGCGTGGCGTAGCTAATTAGCTGCGTCCACCGCCGTGGCTGTTCTGGCCACCTTTCTTGCCCGCTTCGGACGCCTTCTCACGGTCGTTGGCAAAGTTGCCGCCGCTGTTGTGGCCGCCTTTTTTGCCTGCTTCAGACGCCTTTTCTCGGTCGTTGGCGAAGTTGCCCGGATTGTTGTTGCCTGAGTTGTTGGTAGTCATTTCTTCCTCCAAACATACGGTCAGTTGTTAGAGGCTGTATTGCCTCCACAGAGTATCTGTCCCGCTCACCGAGAAGATGGTTCAGAGGTTTTTTACTTTTTTAACCCACTGATAAATAAGCGATATTACGCCGATGGCGGGCAGATATCAGAGCCAGGAAAAAGTGATTGCAGAGCGACAGTTGATTGCCGGCGGCGGCCATTGCCTGCACCGCCACGGGCAAGATTGAGGTGCATAAACGCGGCTGGCGTTTACGCAAATACGGGGCGAAAGAAACTTCGTTCGTAGCTCAAGATGCACTGAGTGTCTTGGGCGTATTGAAACGCCGCCAAACACTGCGGGTCTTTCATCGAGGCTTCGCGGTATTGCTCATACGTGGCCAGGCTTGGAAAGGTGAACAGTGCCAAGGCGATGTTGTTGGCGCCCTCGGACGGTAAAAAGTAGCCGTGATGCTGGCCGCCGAAGCGCTCGACCAGAGGAATCCATAACTTTGCGTACTGTTCGAATTCCTTGAGCTTGCTTGCATCGAGCACGTAGCGCAGGTAGCAGGTAACCATGTCGGTAGACTCCTTGATTATTTAACGGGGAAATCCTTGCCCCACAAACGCACTGCTTTTGGACCTTCTACCGGGCCTTGGAAAATAAACGCCTGGCGCACGCCGATTTTGGCCGGAACGGTCACTTCTTCCGGGTTAGCGGAATCGGGCGCCAGGTTGCTGGCGTAGTCTTCGCCGTCGATGGCCAGCAGCGCACCGTTGTCCCACAGGTTGATCAGGCGTACGGGCTTGTCGGTGAGGTTCTTGAAACCGAACAACGCTTCGAGATTGCCGTCCACGGCGCTGACTTTCAGCAGCTTGACCTCGACCTTGCCGTCGAGCTGGTCGCTTTGCGAGATGATAAAAGCGCCATCCGCGCCTTGCGCTGATTCGCGCCCTTCGGTCACACCTTCAGAGGCGCCGCCGAGCAAATTCTTGCCGGCCGAGATGGCAGACGACACCGCCGCTTTGGCCGATTCCTTGAGTGTGCTGCTGTCTTGCGCGGGCTCTTCGGCGCAGGCGATACCGGCGCTCAATAGCGCGGCCAGTGCCAGGCTGATTCCTGATGGCTTGCCCATGGGTGTTGCTCCTTGTCTGATGCGGCTCGGGGCGGCTGTTTTAGCACAGCCGCCCGCGGAAAGCAGCCGACCCACCCTGGGCTTAGGCAATCACCTTGGCGGCGCGCAACGAGGCGATCTGGTCGGCGTCGTAGCCCAACTGCGTCAGCACCTCGGCCGTGTGAGCGCCCATCGCCGCACCGACATGACGCGGCGCCGGCAAGCCGCCGGAGAATTTGATCGGGCAGGCAATTTGCCGCTGCGCCGACTTGCCCTCGCGGGGCACCTCCACCACCAGCTCGCGCGCTTGCAATTGCGGATGATCCACCGCCTCGGCCAAGCTCAGCATCGGCTCGACGCAGGCGTCCAGCGCGGCGAAGCGCTCGCACCATTCGGCAAAATCGCGCTGTTCGAATTCCTGCTGAATCTGCGCCTTCAACGCACGCTGCTGCTCGGGCTTGGGCGACAGCCCATGTGCCGCCAATTCCGGCCGGCCGATGGCGGCGCACAGCTGCTGCATAAATTGCGGTTCCAGACTGCCGACCGAAAACCAACGCCCGTCGCGGGTGCGGTAATAGTCGTAGAAACTGCCGCCATTGAGCGCCTGACTCTCCATCGTCGGCGCCTCGCCACAGGCCAGATAACCGGCGCCGGCCATGGCGTGCAGGCTGAAGATGCAGTCGGTCATGCTGATGTCGACGTGCTGCCCTTCTCCGCTGTGCTGGCGCTGAATCACCGCAGCCAGCAAGCCCATCACCCCGTGCAACGAGCCGCCAGCAATATCCGCCGCTTGAATGCCCAGCGGTAGCGGCCCGCTGTTCAACCGCCCGGTCTGGTCGGCGATGCCGGACAACGCCAGGTAATTGATGTCATGGCCAGCGCGGTCTTTATACGGACCGGTCTGGCCGTAGCCGGTGATCGACACGTAAATCAGCTTGGGATTGATCGCCTTCAGCGCCTCGTAGCCCACGCCCAGTTTGTCCATCACGCCGGGGCGAAATTGCTCGAGCACAATGTCGTATTCACGCACCAGTTGCTTCACCACCTCCACCGCTGCCGCCTGTTTCAGGTCCAGGGCGATGCCGCGTTTGTTGCGGTTCAGGTAGGCATGGCTGGCGGACACGCCACCGTCATGGGGCGGCAATACGCGCAGCAGGTCCATGCGCGTCGGCGATTCCACACGCAGCACATCGGCGCCCATGTCGGCGAGCAACAACGAAGCAAATGGGCCTGGCAGCAAGGTGGAGAAATCCAGCACTTTCAATGACGACAGTGGGCCTTTCATCTGGGCTCCTGATTCTTGTTGTTGTGGGTCGGCGTGTTGCAGATCGGCTTCGCGCTTATAGCTTCATGCCACGGCTGATGATCTCTTTCATGATTTCCGAGGTGCCGGCGAATATCCGCTGAATGCGGGCGTTCGCGTACATCTTGCAGATCGGGTATTCCCACATGTAGCCCCAACCGCCGTGCAGTTGCACGCCTTCATCGACCACCTTGCCGAGCAATTCGGTGGTGAACAGTTTGGCTTCGGCGGCGACTTCCGGGGTGAGTTTTTTCTGGTTGTGGTCCATCACGCAGCGATCGACGAACACCTGGGCGACGTCCACCTGGGTGCGCATTTCGGCGAGTTTGAAGCGGGTGTTTTGGAAGTGCGAAATCGGCCGGTCGAAGGCTTTGCGTTCTTTGACGTAATCGATGGTCACTTGCAGCGCCGCTTCTGCTCCGCCGACGGCGCCACAGGCGTTGGTCAGGCGTTCCTGGGCGAGCATGTTCATCAGATAGAAGAAGCCGCCTTTAGCATCGCCGAGCAGGTTTTCTTTCGGCACTTTGACGTTGTTGAAAAACAGTTCGGCGGTGTCCTGGCTTTTCATGCCGAGCTTTTTCAGGTTGCGCCCGCGCTCGAAGCCTTCCATGCCGCGCTCGACCAGGAACAGGCCCATGGCGTGTTTGTTGGCCGGATCGGTTTTGGCCGCGACGATCACCACGTCCGCGAGCAGGCCGTTGGAGATAAACACTTTCGAGCCGTTGAGTTCAAAGTGATCGCCCTTGTCCACGGCGGTGGTGCGCATACCGGCCAGGTCGGAGCCGGCACTGGGCTCGGTCATGGCCACGGCCAGGATGCTTTCGCCGCGAATAATTGCCGGCAGAAAACGCGCTTTTTGTTCGGCATTGCCGTAATCGGCGATGTAGGGGCCGCACAGTGCCGAGTGCAGCGGCAGCATAAAACCGGCCTCGTTAATGTTGGCCAGTTCTTCGCACATGATTTGTTCGTAGCGGAAATCTTTCAGGCCGCTGCCGCCGTATTCCTCATCGGCCCAGGGCAACAGAAACCCCATCTCGCCCGCTTTCAGCCACACCTCACGGCTGACCACGCCGGCCTCTTCCCAGGCGTCCTGATGGGGCACCACTTCTTTTTGCAAGAATGCGCGGAAAGAGTCGCGGAACAGATTGTGTTCGGTTTCGAAATGGATGCGTTGCATGACGGTTCCCTGTGCAATTGGTCGTCACGCAGGGTAGGCGCCGCGTGGCGGCGGCCTCAATGACGCAAGTGCTCAGGGGCGGTTGACGGAATCGGTCAGCGCCGGGTGATTAACCCTTGCCGAGCCACACGCACCAACTCGCGCACACAGTGTTCAAGGTTGGCCGCATTCGGCGCCTGCACCACGGCCAGGTCAAAGCTGTCGCGGGCAAAGCGTTGCAACGACTCGTCGTTGCCAACGAACTGAATCAGAAACGTGCGAGGCGCGCCCCAACGTTTCGGCCACCCTTCGAGGTAGCGCAGCAAGGTGGGCTGGTGGCTGCCGCCGAGCAGGATTTTCGGATTGCGCAAAGCCAGGCCGCTGGTGATGGGCGCCAGGCGTAGCAATGGGCGAAGCGTAAGCGAGGCAGCAACGGGCGACGGCGCAGGGGCCAGGGAATCGGGGGAAGTCAGGACGGTGTGGGCGTTCATGTACGGGTCTCTCGCCTCAGAAGCTCCGCAGGCAGCGGTGAGAGGCAACACCGAACCAGCGCTTTAGCGGTATTTCGAAGCCGGACGGTTAGGCCTGGTCTTCGGGGAGCGCCCCGCAAGTAGCTGTTTAAATCGGCGCTGGCGGCAATCCTAGGGAAGCCACAGCGCGGCTGTCAACCCTGGAGTGGCGGGCGCTGCCAACCCATCCTTTGGTTAGGTGAGGCGCTTTAGTGCCCCGTCCGTTTGGCGCATTCGGACCGCTGGCGGGGGAACGCGTGGCGTTAAAAGTGGCCAAACACCGCGCCCGCCGTTTCAGGCAGTAACAGGGGAAACAGCGCAAATTGTCGGACAAAACGCGGAAATAAGCGGCAAAACGCTGAAATAGAGCGACTTCACCCGTTTCGCCTGTAGTGGCATGAATCCTGTACTACCGCTCCGGCTGCTGTACGCGCCCCGGATGGGCGTGGGGCCTGCCCTGGATGGCGACACTTGCCTATTTTCATCCCTTGCGAGAGCGCATATGAACAACAATAAAACTCTGCTCGCCCTCTGCCTTGCTTCTGGTTTGCTGATTTCGAACCAGGCCGATGCAGCGTCATCCGGTTACACCCAGACCAAGTACCCGGTGGTGTTGGCCCACGGCATGTTGGGCTTCGACAGCATTCTTGGCGTGGATTATTGGTACGGCATTCCTTCGGCGCTACGCAGCGACGGCGCCAAGGTTTACATCACTGAAGTGAGCCAGCTCGACACCTCGGAGAAACGCGGTGAACAGTTGCTCGACCAAGTGGAAGAAATTGTCGCCATCAGCGGCAAGCCGAAAGTCAACCTGATCGGCCACAGCCACGGCGGCCCGACCATCCGCTACGTTGCTGCCGTTCGCCCGGATCTGGTGGCCTCGGCAACCAGCGTCGGCGCCCCGCACAAAGGCTCGGCCACGGCCGATTTCCTGCGTCAGATTCCGCCAGGCTCGGCCGGTGAAGCCGTGGTTGCCGGCATCGTCAACGGCCTTGGCGCGCTGATTAACTTCCTCTCGGCCAGTTCCAGCACCACGCCGCAAAACGCTCTGGGCAGCCTGGAATCGCTGAACTCGGCCGGCGCGGCGCGTTTCAACGCCAAATACCCGCAAGGCATTCCCACCAGCGCCTGTGGTGAAGGCGCGTACAGCGTCAACGGCGTGCGCTACTACTCGTGGGGCGGTACCAGCCCGCTGACCAACGTGCTCGACCCCAGCGACCTGCTGCTCGGCGCCTCGTCGGTGACCTTTGGCACCACCGCCAACGACGGCTTGGTCGGCCGTTGCAGCTCGCACCTGGGGCAAGTGATTCGCGACAACTACCGCATGAACCACCTCGACGAGGTCAACCAGACCTTCGGCCTGACCAGCCTGTTCGAGACCGACCCGGTGACCGTGTATCGCCAGCAAGCCAACCGCTTGAAAAACGTCGGCCTGTAACTGCGTAAACGGCCGGACCCGCTCAGGGTTCGGCTTATGGCCCTGCGTGGAGCGAACATGATGAAAAAACTGCTGCTGTTATTGCCCATTTCTTTCGCCATTTGTGTGGCGGTGATGCTTTACCTGCAACCGCTGGACACCCCCACTGACGGCCCGGTCGCCGGCAATGCGAAAGCGCCGAGCACCACGGCCAAAACCCCTGGCAACCCGACAACTGCATCGCTAACCACCGAAGTCGCCGCCCTGCCCGCCACGCTCGCCCCGCTGCCGCCTTCCTTCAAAGGCACGCAAGTGGACGGCAGCTTTCAGGTGGATGGAGTCGGCAACCTGCTGATTACCGCGGACATTCGCCGCATATTCGATTACTTCCTCAGCGCCTACGGTGAGGAATCGCTGCAAGACAGCGTCAAGCGCCTGCGCGCCTACATCGCCAGCCAGCTGCCGCAGCCGGCGCAGGAACAGGCGCAAGCGCTGCTCAGTCAATACATCGACTACAAACGCGAGCTGGTACTGCTCGAACGCGACCTGCCGCAAATGGCCAACCTCGACGCCTTGCGCAACCGTGAAAACGCGGTGCAAGCCTTGCGCGCCCGGTTGTTCACCGCCGAAGCCCACCAGGCCTTTTTCGGCAACGAAGAAGCCTACAACCAGTTCACCTTGCAACGTCTGGCCATTCAACACGACGACAAACTGGACGCCGCCGCCAAAGGCGCCGCCATGGACCAACTGCGCGCCGGCCTGCCCGAAGAGCTGCAAGAAAGCGTGCTGCCGCAGCTGCAAAGCGAGCTGCACGCGCAAACCGAACAACTGCGCGCGCAAGGCGCCAGTGCCGAGCAAGTTCGGGCGTTGCGCCAGCAACTGGTTGGCGCCGAAGCCACCACGCGCCTGGAAGCGCTGGACCAGCAACGTGCGGGATGGAAGCAGCGCATTGCCGCGTTTGCTGCCAGCAAGGCGCAGATTGAAGGGCAGAATGGCTTGAGTGATGGCGACAAACAGACGGCGATTCAGCGGTTGGCGGATGAGCAATTTAATGAGAATGAGCGGTTGAGGTTGGATGCAGCGTTGGAGTTGGCGGCGGATAAGTCTTGAAATGACGAAGGTATTTTGATTGTGGCGGCAACGGCTAATCCGGCGGGCTACGTCATCACATAAACCACCGTCATCCCCGCGCAGGCAGGGATCCAGAGTTTCGCGTCGAGCACGGTTTTTCGCCGTTCTTGGTTCCGTACTGGCGGTTAGGTGTTCCGCCTGCCGCGTTAAATCCGAAATTCTGGATCCCGAATCGTCGGACCGCCGCTTTCGCGAGGATGACGGATGTTTGATAGCGATTAGCGCGAAATTGCGAGATCAGCGTTAACTCAGGACAGTAAAAAACCACCGTCATCCTCGCGCACGCGGGGACCCAGAGTCTCCCGTCTAGCACGGTTTTTCGCCGTTCTTGGTTCCGTATTTGGCGCTGAGGTGTTCCGCCTGCCGCGTTAAATCCGAAATTCTGGATTCCCGCCTGCGCGGGAATGACGGGGGGAGGGATGGTTGAGGATTAGCGAGCTTTCGACTGCTCAACGTCACTGAAGACGAGAAAACCCCACCGTCATCCCCGCGCAGGCGGGGATCCAGAATCTTGCGTCGAGCACGTTTTTCGCCGTTCTTGGCTCGGTATCTGGCGATGAGGTTGTTCCGCCTGCCTTGTTAGGTCCGAAATTCTGCATCCCGAATCGTCGGACCGCCGCTTTCGCGAGGATGACGGATGTTTGATAGCGATTAGTGCGAAATTGCGAGATCAGCGTTAACTCAGAACGTTAAAAAACCACTGTCATCCTCGCGCACGCGGGGATCCAGAGTCTTCAGTCGAACACCGCATCCGCGTTCCCCCGGTGCCCTAAAAATCTCACAACATAGACCCCCTCCCAAACTAGAGACCCCCCCTCCTCCCCCTAAACCCCGCAGCAAACCCACCCGTCCCGTCTCCATTCCGAGACACCCTTCCCCGCAAACCCCCACCGAAAAATCATCTTTCCCTTACATATCAATCCCTTAACAACCCTGGCACACATCTCGCTACAGCACCCTCCGCGGCAATGACCGCGCCGAAAAACAACAACAAAAACGTCGCACGCTATGTGAGCAGTTTCCCCAGGACGCCCCGGCATCGTCCTTGTTCACGCAGGTGCAGCCAGGAGATTTGCCATGAGCTATCCGCTCAGCCCCGCCTTTGCGCTCGCCGCCCTCGGCACCGGTTTAGGTCTTGCAGGTCAGGCACACGCCGACTTTGTCAAAGACAGCAAAGCCACCCTCGAACTGCGCAATTTCTATTTCAACCGTGATTTCCGCCAAGACAATGCTGCCCAATCCAAGCAAGACGAATGGGCGCAGGGTTTTCTGCTGCGCTATGAGTCGGGCTATACCGACGGAACCGTCGGCGTGGGCGTCGATGCCATCGGCCTGTTGGGGTTGAAGCTCGATTCCAGCCCCGACCGTGCCGGTTCCGGCTTGCTGCCCCGTGGTCGCAGCGCGCCCCGTGAGGCGGCGGATGATTACAGCGAGCTGGGCCTGACTGCCAAATTGAAGGTGTCCAAGAGCGTGCTGAAAGTCGGCACCTTGCTGCCCAAACTGCCGACCACCCTGGCCAACGACTCACGCCTGCTGCCGCAGACGTTCCAGGGCGCGCACCTCAACTCCACTGAATACGCCGGTTTGACCGTCGATGCTGGGCGTTTCACTCAGGTCAGCCTGCGCGACTCCGCCAACAGCGAGGACATGACCGTCACCACCGGCAGCGCGCGCGGCATCGTTGCCAGTACCACCAGCGATGAGTTCGACTTCGCCGGCCTCAGCTACAAGTGGAACGACCAACTCACCACCGGCTACAACTACGGCAAGCTCGACAACCTTTACGACCAGCACCTGGTCAACCTCACCCACGTACTCGCCATCACCGCCAACCAGGCGTTGAAAACCGATTTGCGCTACGGCCGTTCGGACGATGACGGGCGCAGCAACGTCGACAACCGGGCGCTCGGTGCCCTGTTCACTTACAGCCTGGGCGGGCACGCGTTTGGCGTGGGTTATCAAAAAATGAGCGGCGACACCGGCTTCGCCTACATCGGCGGCACCGATGCGTTTTTGGTCAACTTTGTGCAGATCGGCGACTTCGCCAACGCCGACGAGCGCTCGTGGCAAGCCCGCTACGATTACAACTTTGCCGCCCTCGGCGTGCCCGGCCTGACGTTTATGACGCGCTATCTGCGTGGCGACAACATCACCCTCGCCAGCGGCAACGAAGGCAAGGAATGGGAGCGCAACACCGATATCGGCTACGTGGTTCAGGACGGCCCGCTGAAAAACCTCGGGGTGAAATGGCGCAACGCAACCGTGCGCTCAACCAATTTTGGCAACGACCTGGACGAAAATCGGCTGATCCTCAGCTACAGCTTGGCGCTGTGGTGATGGCTGATGACAGTAATAAGCGTGGTTGAAAATGCGGCGAATCAATCGCCGCTTCGCTACTCCATACAGCACGGCTTCAATCAATAACAACAATGACCCACGGGCGGCGACCCCGCCCGATTTCAGGAGATCGCTACATGAGTGTGATCATCGCCCTCGCCGCTTTAGCCTTGCTGATGCTCGCGGCTTATCGCGGCTACAGCGTCATTCTGTTTGCGCCCATCGCGGCCTTGGGCGCGGTGTTGCTCACCGACCCGTCGGCCGTGGCGCCCGCCTTTACCGGCGTGTTCATGGAGAAAATGGTCGGCTTCGTCAAACTGTACTTCCCGGTGTTTCTGCTCGGTGCGGTGTTCGGCAAGCTGATCGAGCTGTCGGGCTTCTCGCGCTCCATCGTCGCGGCGGCCATTCGCCTGCTCGGCACGCGTCAGGCCATGTTGGTGATCGTGCTGGTGTGCGCCTTGCTCACCTACGGCGGCGTGTCGCTGTTCGTGGTGGTGTTTGCGGTGTATCCGTTTGCGGCGGAAATGTTCCGCCAGAGCGATATTCCCAAACGCCTGATCCCGGCCACCATCGCCCTCGGCGCGTTCAGCTTCACCATGGACGCCCTGCCCGGCACGCCGCAGATCCAGAACATCATCCCCACCACGTTTTTCGGCACCACCTCGTGGGCCGCGCCGTGGCTGGGCCTGACCGGTACGGTGTTCGTGTTTATCGTCGGCATGCTGTACCTGCGCCGCCAGTTGCGCAAAGCCAAGGCCAACGGCGAAGGCTACGGCACCGAGCTGCGCAATGAGCCGGAAACCGCCGAAGACATCGCCTTGCCCAACCCTTGGCTGGCCCTCTCGCCGCTGATTCTGGTGGGCGTCGCCAACCTGCTGTTCACCCGCTGGATTCCCGATCTGTACGGCAAAACCCATACCTTGCAGTTGGCCGGCATGGCGCAGCCGGTGACCAGCGAGGTGGCCAAGCTCACCGGCATCTGGGCCGTTCAGGCTGCGTTGCTGTTGGGCATATTGCTGGTACTGGTCTGTGGTTTCCGCGCCATTCGCAGCAAGCTGGCCGAGGGCACCAAAACGGCGGTCGGCGGTGCGTTGCTGGCGTCGATGAACACCGCATCCGAATATGGCTTCGGCGCGGTAATCGCCTCGCTGCCGGGCTTTCTGGTTTTGGCCGATGCGCTGAAAACCATCCCTAATCCGTTGGTGAACGAAGCCGTCACGGTGACCTTGCTGGCCGGTATTACCGGCTCGGCGTCCGGCGGCATGAGCATCGCCTTGGCGGCGATGTCGCAGAGTTTTATCGAAGCGGCCAACGCCGCAAACATTCCGTTGGAAGTGCTGCACCGCGTCGCCGCCATGGCCAGTGGCGGCATGGACACCCTGCCGCACAACGGCGCCGTAATCACCTTGCTGGCCGTAACCGGCCTGACGCACCGCGAGGCCTACAAAGATATTTTCGGCATCACCATTATCAAAACCCTCGCTGTGTTCGTGGTCATCGGCACCTTCTACGCCACGGGCATCGTTTAACCGTTTGAACCCACCTGGCGGGCCCCGCTCGCCAGACAAGGAGAGAGATGTATGAGTCTGCACGGCAAAACTGCGTTGGTTACCGGTTCCACCAGTGGCATAGGACTGGGCATCGCCCTGGTGCTGGCCAAGGCCGGCGCCAACCTGGTGCTCAATGGCTTTGGCGACGCCCAGGCGGCCATTGATGAAGTAGCGGCGTTGGGTGGCAAGGTCGGGCATCACCCGGCCGATGTCTCGAAGGTGGCCGACATCGAAGACCTCATTGCCTATGCCGAACGGGAATTCGGTGGCATCGACATTCTGGTCAACAACGCCGGCATCCAGTATGTGGCGCCGGTTGAAGAATTCCCGGTGGAACGCTGGGACGCGATCATGGCCATCAACCTCACGTCGGCGTTTCACACCACTCGCCTGACTTTGCCGGGCATGCGCGCGCGCAATTGGGGCCGCATCATCAACATCGCCTCGGCCCACGGCCTGGCTGCCTCTGCCGGCAAAAGCGCCTACGTGGCGGCCAAACACGGTCTGGTCGGCCTGACCAAAAGCGTGGCGCTGGAAACGGCCACCACGGGCGTGACCTGCAACGCCATCTGCCCCGGCTGGGTGCTGACGCCGCTGGTGCAAAAGCAGATCGATGACCGCGCCCTGGCCACTGGCGATGCGCAACAGGCGCGCCACGATTTGCTCGCTGAAAAACAGCCGTCACTGGATTTCGTAACCCCCGAGCAATTGGGTGAGTTGGCCTTGTTCCTGTGCAGCGATGCTGCCGTGCAGGTGCGTGGCGCCGCATGGAATATGGATGGCGGTTGGCTGGCTCGCTAAGCGCAAACCGATGGAACCGCAGCGGCGTCACGGCGTCCACGGTTCTGGTGGGAGACGCTTTGGCATCACGCTTTGGCAACTTCCATCGGCATAATGATCCACCGCTCAGCCAAGGACCTCGCCATGACCCAGCCGCTCTGGACGCCCTCGCCCGACCGCATTGCCGCGACACGAATGGATGCGTTCCGCCGCTTTATCAATCAGCGCCACGGGCTGTCGTTAACCGACTACCCGCAGCTGCACGCTTGGAGCGTGGAAGACCGCGAAGGCTTTTGGCAGGCCATCGTCGACTTCTTCGAGGTGCAGTTCAGCACGGCGCCCACGGCTGTATTGGAAGAAGGGCCGCACATGCCGGACGCTCGCTGGTTCCCCGGCTCAACCCTGAATTTTGCCGAGCACCTGCTGCGCCGCCGCGACGCGCACCCGGCGCTGGTGGCCGTTAGCGAAAATGGCACGCGCGAGGAACTGAGTTACCGCGAGCTGGCGGCTCAAGTGGCGGGCCTGCAACAAGCGCTGGCCAAGGTTGGCGTGGGCCAGGGCGACCGCGTGGCGGCAATGCTGCCCAACACCTGGCAAACCGTGGTCGGCATGTTGGCCACTACCAGCCTTGGCGCAACATGGTCGAGCTGCTCGCCAGACTTCGGCACCCAAGGCGTGATCGATCGTTTCGGACAGATTGAGCCGAAAGTGCTGATCGCCGCAGGCGGTTACCAGTACGCCGGCAAAGACAACGACCAGACCGCCAAGCTCAACGAAATTCTGGCCCAGATGCCCACGTTGCAGCAGTTGATCGTGGTGCCTTACACCCGCGCGCAAAGTCGCCCCGAGGACTACCAGAGCAGCGCCAACGTGGCGCTTTGGAGCGAGTTCTTCACCCCGGGCGGCGAACCGCAGTTCACGCCCGTGCCGTTCGATCACCCGCTGTACATTCTGTATTCGAGCGGCACCACCGGCGTGCCCAAATGCATCGTCCATGGCACCGGCGGCGTGCTGCTGCAGCACCTCAAAGAACATGGCTTGCACACCGACCTAAGCCGCGACGACACGCTGTTCTACTACACCACCTGCGGCTGGATGATGTGGAACTGGCTGGTGTCCGGCCTGGCCATTGGCGCGACGGTGGTGCTGTATGACGGCTCGCCTTTCCAGCCGGGGCCGGAGCGCTTGATGGACTTGATAGACGCCGAACGCATCAGCGTATTCGGCACCAGTGCCAAGTACCTGGCGGCGCTGGAAAAGGCTGGCGTCGAGCCCATCAACAGCCACCAACTCAGCGCGCTCAAGGGCCTGCTCTCGACCGGCTCGCCGCTGTCCCACGAAAGCTTTGAATACGTGTACCGCGCCATCAAGCCGGACGTGTGTTTGTCTTCGATTTCCGGCGGCACCGACATCGTCTCCTGCTTTGTGCTGGGTAACCCGGTGCTGCCGGTGTATCGCGGCGAGCTGCAATGCAAAGGCCTGGGCATGGCTGTCGAGGTGTGGAACGACGACGGCCAGGCGGTGATCGGCGAAAAAGGCGAGTTGGTGTGCAGCCGGCAATTCCCGAGCATGCCCGTGGGTTTCTGGAATGACCCGGACGACGAAAAATTCAAAGCGGCTTACTTCGACACTTTTCCTGGCGTCTGGGCCCACGGCGACTACGCCGAAGAAACGCCCCACGGCAGCCTGATTATTCACGGCCGCTCCGACGCCGTGCTTAACCCGGGCGGCGTGCGCATCGGCACGGCGGAAATTTACCGGCAGGTGGAAAAGATTGAGGACGTCTTGGAGTCCATCGCCATCGGCCAGCAGTGGCAAGGCGACGTGCGCGTGGTGCTGTTTGTGCGGTTACGCGACGGGGTGACGCTGGACGAGGATTTAAAACAGCGCATCTGCCAGGTGATTCGTGACAACACCACCAACCGCCACGTGCCTGCCAAAGTCATCGCCGTGGCGGATATTCCGCGCACCATCAGCGGCAAGATCGTTGAATTGGCCGTGCGCAACGTGGTGCATGGCCAGCCGGTGAAAAATACCGATGCGCTGGCCAATCCCGAGGCATTGAAGCTGTTTGAAGGGTTGGACGAATTGCAGAACTGATCACAGGTCGGGTTGGCCCATTTAGCTTGGGTTGCCAAAGGCGAAGCCCAACAATCCCAACCCCTCCAACAACCCGATCACCCCACCCGCTGCTCACCGCGCCAGAAAATCCCCAATGCCAGCAACGGCAACACGCTGCCCACGATGACAATCCACAGCCAGCCGCCATGGTCAAACAAGGCGCTGGCCAGGGACGAACCAATCGCGCCGCCGATAAAGATGGCGGTCATGTACAAGGCATTCAGGCGGCCGCGACTGGCCGCATCCAAGGCGTAAACCGCGCGTTGGCCGAGCACCATGTTCATCTGCACGCAGAAATCCAACACCACACCCGTTACCGCCAGGGCGATCACGGTATTGCTGGGCGGCAGGAACGCCGGCAGAAAGCACAACATCGCCAGCAGCAAGGCCAGGCGCGTGGTCACCCGCGTGTGGCCGGCATCGGCCAGGCGCCCAGCAATCGGCGCGGCGACAGCGCCAATAGCACCCACCAGCGCGAACAAGGCGATCTGCGTTTGCGACAGGCCATGGTTACGCGCCAATTCCAGCGGCACGGCCGTCCAGAACAGGCTGAACGCGGCGAACATGCAGCCTTGCATCAAGGCGCGCTGGCGCAGCACCGGTTCGCGCTTGAACAGCGCGCCCAACGACAGCAGCAATTGGCCGTAAGTGGCGCGATGTTCGGGCTGACGGGCCGGCATGGTGGTCGCCAGAATCACCACAATTACCGTCATGACCGCAGCAGCGACGAGAAACACCGCGCGCCAGCCAAAGTGGTCGGCGATCAAGCTGGAAATCGGCCGAGCCAACAAAATGCCCAGCAACAAGCCGCCCATGATGCCGCCCACCACCCGGCCGCGAGATTCCTCGGCCGCTAAATGCGCCGCCAGCGGAATAAGGATTTGCACCGACACGGAGCTCAGGCCAATCAGCAGCGACACCAGCAAAAACGCGTGGGGCTGGGTGGTAAACGCCGCCGCCAACAGGCTGCCCACCGAAACCAGCGCGGTGACGATCATCAGCCGGCGGTTTTCCAGCAAATCGCCTAGCGGCACCAGAAACAACATGCCCAGTGCGTAGCCGACCTGAGTCAGCGACACGATCAGGCTGGCGGCGGTGGTGGAAATGCCAATGTCCGGCGCGATCAGTTCGATGATCGGCTGGGAGTAATAGATGTTCGCCACGATCACGCCGCAGCAAAAGGCAAACAGCAGCACCATGCCACGGGTCATGGTCAGGTTGGTGGGGGTCATGAAAGGCTCAATTAGAACAGCGGAAATGGTGCGTTAGCGTACGGGAAATTGCCCAAGCGGAAAATCTGCTTAGGAAGCTATTTATCGATGGGTTTGACAGCCCCGCCCGACTCACTGAAGCTGCATGCCACTGTGATACGCGCGCGTCAAAACAACGGAAGTTTGCATGCCGAAGTACCCGAACAAACGTCCTCCCACTACCCTGCCTTCAGGCCCCGCTGCCCCTGCCCGTCCGCTCGCGCTGATCATTTTTGCCGTCGTTTTGCTGGTCACACTGCCCATCTGGCTGTATCGCCAACACGCCACCGCCCCCGTCGCGCCGGACACGGTATCGCCCGCCACGCTGAGCAGCGAAAAGGCATTACCGCCCGCCTCGTTTGTCGATGAAGGGCAATGCCAGAGCTGCCACGGCGAACAAAGCAACGCCTGGAGCGGTTCCCATCATCAGATGGCCATGCTGCCGGCCAGCGCCGAACATGTTCGCGGCAATTTCAACAACGCCACCTTTACCGGGGAAGCGGAAACCAGCCGCTTTACCCAGCGCGACGGCGCATTCTGGATCAACACGCCAGGCCCCGATGGCAAGCCCGCCGACTTCAAAGTGGCCTACACCTTTGGCGTCGAGCCGTTGCAGCAATACCTGCTGGAAATGCCCGGCGGCCGCCTTCAGGCCTCCGGCGTGGCGTGGGATACGCAGAAGCAGCGGTGGTTCGAGTTGTACCCCGGCGAGAAGATGAATTTCCGCGACGATCTGCACTGGAGCAAAGCGGCGCAGAACGCCAATTTCATGTGCGTGGACTGCCACACCACCGGTTTCAAACGTAACTTCAACCCCACCACGGACACCTTCGCCAGCACCTGGAACAACCTCGGTGTCGGCTGCCAGAGCTGCCACGGGCCGGCGTCGCGCCACCTGGAATGGAGCGCGGGGAAAAACCTCAACAAGCAGCAACCCGATAAAGGCTTTGGTTTAGCGTTGGGCAACCGCGACGCCATTGCCCAGGTGGAAACCTGCGGCCGCTGTCATTCCCGTCGGGCGCCCTTGGGCGATGGCGACACCGCCAGCACACGGCTCATGGATGACTACGTACCGGCCAATCTGACGGCCGAGCTGTATCAGGTCGACGGCAAGATCAAAGACGAAGTGTTCGAGTACGGCTCCTTTGCCCAGAGCAAAATGTTCAGCAAAGGCGTGACCTGCACCGATTGCCACAACCCCCACAGTAACCAGCTCAAAGCGCCTGGCAACGGTGTGTGCCTGCAATGCCACAACACCGCCGGCAAGGCCTCGCGGGCCGGCATCGACGCGGCGGGTTTGAAAGCGAAGAACTACGAAGCGCCGGAGCACACCAAACACAAAACCGGGCAGCCAGGCTCCAACTGCGTGGATTGCCATATGCCCGGCAAGCTCTACATGGTCAACGACTACCGCCACGACCACAGCCTGAGCATTCCCGACCCGGCGCAATCGGCCAGGCTCGGCAGCACCGATGCCTGTGCCGCCTGCCATACCACCGCGAGCAGCAAGATCGCCGAGCAATTCAAGGTTTGGTATGGCAGCACGCCGGTCAAAGATGGCGGCTATGGCGACGCCATTTTCGCCGCGCGGCATGGCTCGCCGGGAGCGGCGCGCATGCTGATGCAGCAACTGGCACGTACCGACCTCCCTGCCATTCGCCGCGCCACCGTGCTGACGCAATTGCCCACCTATCCAAGTCAGCGGGCCCTGGACCAGGCAGTTATCGCCCTCAACCACGCGGACCCGCAAGTGCGCGCGGCGGCGGTTGAAGCGGTGGCGCGAATGGGCTCGGTCGAACAGCAAGTGCGCCTGCTGAGCCCTCGTTTGAGCGACCCGGTGCGCGCCGTGCGCTTCGCTGCCGCGTCGCAACTGGCCAACGTACCGGCCGCACAACGCGCCGCCATCGATAGCGCCTGGCAGCCGGTCATCAAAGACTATGAAGCGGCTCAGCAGACGCTGCGCGACCGTGCCGAAGCTAATTTCAACCTGGCGCTGCTTTATCAGAACACGGGCCGTGGCGGGCAATCCGAAGCGGCCTTGCGCGAGGCCCTGCGACGTAATCCGGACTTCCTGCCCGCCGTGGTCAGTCTGGCGCAATTGCTTGATGCTCAAGGGCAGCATGCCGCCGCGTTGCAACTGCTGAACGAAGCCATAACCCGGCACCCCGAAGCCGGGTTGCTGCAACACAGCCTTGGCCTGGCGCTGATTCGCGCAGGCGACCGTGAGAACGCCATGGCGGCTTTGGCCAAAGCCGCCGAGCTGAACCCACAAGACCCGCAATTCAGCTACGTGTACGCCATCGCCCTGCACGACACCGGCAAACCGGAGCAGGCGCGCAACCAGCTCGAAGCCATGCTAAAACGCCAGCCCGAGAACCGCAACGCCCGCCTGGCGTTGATCAGCTATTGGCACGAAGCCGGGCAGCCGCAGAAAGTACAAGTGCTGCAAGCGGAGCTTGAACAGCAGAATCCGGATGATCCGGAGCTGCAGACGGCGCCCAATCGGTGAACGTGGGGAGTTCGTAAGGTCCTGGGCTGGGTCGTGGGTTTGCCTGCGGATTAACGCGGGTGTTTGCGCCGGTCCATCAGTTGGAAACGTGGCAGCGCCAAGCCCCAGTAAATAGCGGCCACGCGCGTCACCAACACCACGAGCATCGCCACGCCCGTTGCCGCCCAATGCCCGGCGCCCAGGTTCAGCAGCGCGATAAACACCAGCGAACCGGCGATGCACGCGGTGGCGTACACCTCTTTTTGGAAGATCAGCGGAATTTGGTTGCACAGCACGTCGCGCAGCACGCCGCCGGCCACGCCGGTCATCACGCCCATGATCACCGCCGAACTGGTCGGCACGCCGTGGCGCATGGCCACTTCGGTGCCAATCACGGTAAACACCGCCAAGCCAAAGGCGTCGGCAATCAACAGGGCTTTTTCCGGCAGCGGCTTGATAAAACGCGCCCACAACACCGTGCCGAGGGCGCCCAGCGAGGCGACGAGCAAGTACAGCTCGTTGCCGATCCAGCTCACCGGGTGGTTGTCTAGAATCAGATCGCGCAGCGTGCCGCCCCCTAACGACGTCACCAGCGCAATCACCAGCACGCCGAACAGGTCCATGGCGTTGCGCCCGGCCATCAACGCGCCGGTGACGGCGAACACGGCAACCCCGAACAGGTCACTGAGGTAGAACAGCGTTTCGATACTCACGCCGGCGTACGCATGGTCACGAATTCTTCCGCGGCGGTCGGATGCACGCCCATGGTGTCGTCAAAGTTGCGCTTGGTAACGCCCGCTTTCAACGCCACGGCCAAGCCCTGGATGATTTCGCCGGCGTCCGGGCCGACCATGTGGCAGCCCAGCACCTTGTCGCTGTCGGCATCGACCACCAGCTTCATGAACGTGCGTTCCTGGTTGGAGGTCAGCACCAGTTTCATCGGGCGGAAGTCGCTTTGGAAAATCACCACCTTGTGGCCGGCCTCGCGCGCCTGTTCCTCGGTCATGCCCACTGTTCCGATATTGGGCAGGCTGAACACCGCCGTGGCGATTTGCTGATAATCCACAGGGCGGTACTGCTCGGGCTTGAACAGCCGACGCGCCACGGCCATGCCTTCGGCCAACGCGACCGGTGTGAGCTGCACGCGGCCGATCACATCACCGAGGGCGAGAATCGACGGCTCGGCGGTTTCATATTCGTCGTTAACGCTGATGAACCCGCGCTCGTCGAGTTGCACGTTGGTGTTTTCCAAACCGAGGTTGTCGAGCATTGGTCGCCGGCCAGTGGCGTAAAACACGCAGTCGGTCTCCAGCACGCGACCATCTTTGAGCGTGGCGTGCAGGCTGCCGTCGGCTTGCTTGTCGATGCGGTCGATGTCGGCGTTGAACTGCAAATTCACGCCGTGCTTGGTCATTTCCTCTTTCAGGTGCTTGCGCACCGCGCCGTCAAAGCCACGGAGGAACAGGTCACCGCGATACAGCAACGAAGTGTCGGCGCCGAGGCCGTGGAAGATCGAGGCGAATTCAACGGCGATATAACCACCGCCTACCACCAGCACGCGCTTTGGCAGCTCTTTGAGGAAGAACGCCTGGTTGGAATTGATCGCATGTTCGTGGCCGGGAATCGGCGGAACCACCGGCCAGCCGCCGGTAGCGACCAGAATATGTTTGGCGCTGAAGGTTTTGCCGTCGACCTCGACGTGGTGCGGGTCGGTGATTTTCGCGTGGGCTTCCAGCACCGTAACGCCGCTGTTCACCAGCAGGTTCCGGTAGATGCCATTGAGGCGCTGGATTTCAGCGTTCTTGTTGCGGATCAGCGTGGGCCAATCGAAGGTCGGCGTGCCATTGAGCGTCCAGCCGTAACCATCAGCTTGTTCGAACTCATCGGAAAAATGCGCGCCGTAAACCAGCAGTTTCTTCGGCACGCAGCCGACGTTGACACAGGTGCCGCCCAGATAACGGCTTTCGGCAACGGCAACCCGCGCGCCAAACCCTGCAGCGAAGCGCGCCGCACGCACGCCACCAGAACCGGCGCCAATCACGAAGAGGTCGAAATCGTAAGTCATGCAAATCTCCTTAGCTGGCGGGCAGCATAGCGCAAAGCGCCCGCCGAGCGCCTGTAGGAGCGGTTTTAGCCGCGATGCTTTGGGGGTTCACAAACATCGCGGCTTAAGCCGCTTCTACAAAAATCCGGGCTGAATTTTCGAGTACAAAAAAAGGCCACCTCACGGTGGCCTTTTTTACAAAACAGAGGTGGCTTAGTAAGCCTTGCCCGTCTTGTAGAAGTTTTCGAAGCAGAAGTTGGTGGCGTCGATGTAACCCTCGGCGCCGCCGCAGTCGAAACGCTGGCCTTTGAATTTGTAAGCCAGAACGCAACCGTCCTGGGCTTGCTTCATCAGCGCGTCGGTAATCTGGATTTCGCCGCCTTTGCCTGGCTCGGTTTCTTCGATCAACTTGAAGATGTCCGGGGTCAGGATGTAGCGGCCGATGATCGCCAGGTTCGACGGAGCGTCTTCTGGTTTCGGCTTCTCGACCATGCTGTTAACACGGTAGATGTCGTCACGAATCATCTCGCCGGAAATGACGCCGTACTTCGACACTTCGTCCTGCGGCACTTCCTGAATCGCTACGATCGAGCAGCGGAACTGGTTGTACAGCTTGACCATCTGGGTCAGTACGCCGTCGCCATCGACGTTTACGCACAGGTCGTCCGCCAGTACCACGGCGAACGGTTCATCACCGATCAGTGGGCGGCCAGACAGAATCGCGTGGCCCAGGCCTTTCATTTCAACCTGACGGGTGTAAGAGAAGCTGCAGTTGTCGATCAGGCGGCGGATGCCGACCAGGTATTTTTCTTTGTCGGTGCCTTTGATCTGGTGTTCCAGCTCGTAGCTGATGTCGAAGTGGTCTTCCAGAGCGCGCTTACCACGGCCAGTAACGATGGAGATCTCCGAAAGCCCGGCTTCCAGCGCTTCTTCAACGCCGTACTGAATCAGCGGCTTGTTCACCACCGGCAGCATTTCCTTGGGCATAGCCTTTGTTGCTGGTAGGAAACGGGTACCGTAACCAGCAGCCGGGAACAAGCATTTCTTGATCATGTGAGTCCTTGAAAGAAGGGTCATACCGTTAGTGCCGCGCAGTCTAATCAGGCGGCACTCGCCTTACAATGGCCCGCCACAGGGCGGCCAATGCCACGATAGAGAAACCCTAGCGCAGATAGTTCCAACGATTCGTAAATATTGCGTCCATCGAACACTGCGGGCATGCGCATCAAACCGCGAATACGGCGGAAATCGGGCTGACGGAACTGCTTCCATTCCGTCACCAACACCAACGCATCCGCGCCTTCCACCGCCGAATAAGGGGACTCGCTGAGCTGCAACTGGCCGCTGGCGAGCGCCTGCGGGTAACGCGCCGCCACCGCTTTGCAGGCCACCGGGTCGCACGCCTGAACACGCGCCCCAGCGGCCAGCAAGGCATCGAGCAGCACCAAGCTGGGAGCCTCGCGTAAATCGTCAGTGCCCGGTTTGAATGCCAAGCCCCACAGCGCCACCACCCGTCCTTGCAAATAGCCGTTGAAGTGGTCGTACAACGCTTCGAACAACAAGGTTTTCTGCACCGCGTTGCGCGCCTCCACCGCGCGCAAAATTGCCGGTTCGAAACCGTTCTGCTCGGCCGTGTGGATCAGCGCTTTAACATCTTTAGGGAAACACGAACCGCCGTAGCCGCAGCCGGCGTAGATAAAGTGCGTGCCAATGCGCTTGTCACTGCCGATGCCACGGCGCACCTGTTCAATGTCCACGTCCAGCAGGCCGCACAGGCCCGCCATCTCGTTGATAAAAGAAATCTTGGTCGCCAGAAAGGCATTGGCGGCGTACTTGCTGAACTCCGCCGCGCGCACCGGCATGCTCAGCACGCGCTCGCTGTTGCGCACGAAGGGCGCGTACAGACGGCGCAGCAGCGCTTCGCTGGCGGCATCGCTGCAACCGAGCAGCACGCGGTCCGGGCGCATGAAATCGTCAATGGCCGAGCCTTCTTTTAGAAATTCCGGATTGCTCGCCACGCTGACGTGAAAGCCCAACTGGCGCTGCTGCAACCGCTGGTTAACGAGGTGCTGCACCCGTTCTGCCGTGCCAACCGGCACTGTCGATTTGTTCACCACCAGGCAGGCTTGCCGCAGCGTGCTTCCCAGCTGTTCGGCCACGGCCAGCACATGGCTGAGGTCTGCCGAACCGTCCTCGCCGCTAGGCGTGCCCACGGCAATAAACACCACCGCCGCGCGCGCCACGCCTTCAGCCAGGCGGCGGGTGAAACTCAGTTGGCCGCTGGCCAAATGTGCGGATAACAGCGCTGACAAACCGGGCTCATGAATCGGCACTTCGCCGGCCTGCAACTGCGCCAGGCGCGTGGCATCGGTTTCCACACACACCACGTGATTGCCCATTTCGGCAAAACACGCCGCCGTCACCAACCCCACATAGCCCGCGCCGATCACACATAGCTGCATCGCTGCTTCTCCGAATGAGTTACAGCGATTGCAACCAAAAGCAGTGGCAAGCGTGTGACGGTCACGCGACAAGCCGGTGACAGCGAAACTCAGCGACGCTCGCGGTGCACCGAGCCGTTGCCGGGCTGGCGCTGGAATTCCCCGACGCCCGGGTATTCGATGCTCTGTTGCACGTTGCCGCGAATCTGCGTTGAGCCCGAGCCTTGATAGGTGCTGTTGTTGTAGCGGTTATCCGGCACCTGATAACCGCCATAGCCGCTGCTGCCCTCTTGCCGGCTCGACTCGCTGATACTGCCGCTGGCGCCGGGGCTGACGTAGGTGCGGGTGATGGTGCGCTGTTGGCCGACGATTTCGGCGGCCAGCGCAGCCTGAGCAAACACGCCCGTCACCAGGAATACACTGAGCATTAAACGATGCATGACGAAACCTCCTCGCAGGGGTTGAGTGTCCATCCTACGCAAAAACAGCGAATCAGTAGGGTTCGACGTTCGCGCCCACCACCTGATCCAGCATGTCGCTCAGGCGGTCCATGGTGAACGGTTTGCGCAACACGGTGGCGCTGCTGCCCACGGCCGCTTGCAATTGCGCGCTGTCGGAGAAGCCGCTGATAAAGATGATCGGCAGGTTCGGGTACTTTTCCAGCAGCAGTTTCGCCACTTCCGCGCCGTTGAGGTGTGGCATGGCGAAGTCCAGCAGCACCAGATCAGGCATCTGCACGTCGATCAGTTTCAGGCCCGCCAAGCCGCTGCTGGCTTCGCGTACCTGATGACCGAGCGCTTCGAGCATGTCGATCACAACGCGACGCACGTCGTCGTCATCGTCGATCAGCATCACTTGCTTGCCGCCGTATCTCAGGGGCTCGTTGGCGGTAGCCGCCGGCACTTCGACCAACACGCCTTCGCTGGCATACGGCAGGGTGAGAAACACTTGCGTGCCGCAACCCGGCGCCGACACCAGGCGCACCCAGCCGTTGGACTGTTCGACAATGCTCTGCACTTGCGCCAAGCCCAGCCCGGTGCCGGCGCCGATGCCCTTGGTGGAAAAGAACGCGTTGAACGCTTTGAGGCGCACGTCTTCGCTCATGCCGACGCCGGTGTCCGCCACGCAAATCTGCATGACGCCGTACGGCGCGCCTTCCACCGGTTCGGGATGATGCTGGGTGGTGATGTTCAGCGAACCGCCGCTGGGCATGGCGTCGCGGGCGTTGAGCGCCAGGTTGAGGATGGCCAGCTCCAGCTGCGTGGGGTCGCTAAGCACGTAGTGCTCGCACGGTTCCAAGTTCAAGCGGATGCGCACCGTGGTGCCGATGGTGCGCACCAGCAGGTCGGTCATGTCGCGAATCACTGAATTGATGCGCAGCGGTTGCAGTTCGAGTTTTTGCGAGCGCGAGAACGCCAACAACTGGGCGGTGAGCTTGGCGCCACGGTCGGCGGCTTTGAGTCCGGCTTCGGTCCAGCGCACAACCTTTTCCGACGTCGGCCGGCGCGCGATCAGGTCCAGACTGCCTTTGATGCCTTGCAGCAGGTTGTTGAAGTCGTGGGCCAGGCCGCCAGTGAGTTGCCCCACTGCTTCCATTTTCTGCGCCTGGCTCAAACGCGCTTCCAGCAAGCGACGTTCGGTGAGGTCGGTGACCACGCCGCAAATAATTGGCTCTTCACTGCTGTCCAGCGCCAGGGCGCGGAACGACAGGTAAGCGGGCGTCACCTGATCGTCGGCGGCGAGCAGGTTGAACTCGCTGCGCACGGCTTCTTCGGCACTGTTGGCGATAAAACGGCGGAAGCGCTCGCGCTCGGCGGGCGCGACGAAATCAGCGAAATCATGGGCCACTACTTTTTCCAGCGGCCGGTGCACCATCTCGCCGAGGCGCTCGTTGCCGTACAGCACAAAGCCGTCCCGCGACAAGGTTACTGCGCCTTCCTGCATCTGCTCGACCAGGGTGCGATACGGCCGGTCGGCGCTTTCCAGGGTGTACACGCTTACCGCTTCGCCGGTGTCGATAAACAGCGCGTCCACCGCCCCGGTGCGAATGGCTTCGAGGGTGTCTTCGGCTTCGCGCAGTTTGTCGCTCAGCTGTTTGATGTATTGCTCGTCGGTCAGCCCTATGGCGCGTTCGATCATCGGCAATCCCTCACTCAATACCGAGCGCGCTACGCAAGGTAGCGGTGTCGGACAGGTCGCCGATAAGCAAACGTACCGGCAGCGGCTTGAGTTTCATCAGCGTGGGCACTGCGATGATTTGCGCTTCGCGCGCCGCACTCGGGTTCTGGTAGATATCGACGACCT
>Ga0157370_10000489_pt1 | contig 49302 bp, 52 predicted proteins | sample C35metaG_FD_113463 | JGI IMG/M metagenome (GOLD analysis project Ga0157370, IMG submission 113463) | Corn rhizosphere microbial communities from Kellogg Biological Station, Michigan, USA - C3-5 metaG | ecosystem: Host-associated > Plants > Roots > Rhizosphere > Soil | place: USA: Michigan...
AGTGGTTAGGATGCCACATGATTGGTGCTGGTGTTACAGATATGATTGCTGAAGCAGTTGTAGCTCGTAAACTAGAAACTACAGGTCATGAAATCCTTAAATCTATCCACCCTCACCCAACAATGAGCGAGGCTGTTATGGAAGCTGTTGCAGATGCTTACGGCGAAGTAATTCACTTGTAAAAATATACCGTTTTACGGTTATATATAATTTTCAATCTAAAAATCCGATTTGCGAAAGCGAGTCGGATTTTTTTATTGTTATATCCAATCAACAGCTTTGTTTGTCATATCGAGGAACAAAGAATGATAATACATTGTCTCAAAAATAAAGCCTTAAACTTTTATAAAGAAAAATTTGTTAAAAACTTGACATTAAAAAATTTTCTCATCGTCTTAAAATTCTTATTTTTATTATTTCTAAATAATTTTGCATGAAATTACCATTTATAGAAATAATTGAAGCCACTACAATTGATCCCAATCTATTAATGTGGAAATATTATGATGAAGACAAAGAAATCAAAAAAGGAGCAAAATTAACCGTTAGAGAAAGTCAGCAGGCAATGTTACTAAATGAAGGACAGCTTGCAGATGTATTCTCACCGGGACTTTACACCTTATCTACAGAAAACATTCCGATTCTGAGTAAACTAAAAGGCTGGAAATACGGATTTGAAAGTCCGTTTAAAGCTGACGTTTACTTTTTCAATACTCATCAATTTATCAATAACAAATGGGGAACTCCTGCTCCCATCCTATTAAATGATCCTCAGTTTGGGCAAATCAGGGTTCGCGCTTTTGGGAGTTTTGATATTAAGATTGTTGATGCTGCCAAATTCTTTCGTCAATATGCAGGAACATATCAACAGTTGACCATTTTTGAATTACAGAATCAATTAAGAGATTTTGTTGCGCCAAAATTTGGTGAAGTTCTCGCAAATGAAAATATTACAATTACTGATGTTGCTGGAAATATTACCCAATTAGGTCAAAAAATAGAGCCTTATCTTAAACCTTATTTTCTACAATTGGGAATTGAATTAACGCAGTTTGTTATTACCAGCGTGACATTGCCAGAAGAAGTTACCGCTCATTACGATAAAATCACCAATATGAATATGGTAACGGATATGGATAAGTTTACCAAATTTAACACCGCAACTGCTATTGGAGACAAGGGAACAGCGCTTCACGATGCAACACAAAATGCACTGAGTATGGGAATTCTTTTAAACCAAATACAGCAGAATAAAGAAACTCCAAAACAAGAAACAGACGATCTGACTTCTAAACTTCAAAAACTCAAATCATTGTTTGATGCTGGTTTAATTGACGAAGCGGAATTTAAAACAAAGAAATCTGAACTATTAAGTCAACTGTAATGGAAGAAAAAAAAGTCAATTCATTTCTGGACAAACTTAAAGCAAACGCAAAAAAACAATCTAATTACGGCGGTGAATTAGAAATTACCCAAGCCCAAATGAATGTAAGGGATTGCCCAAATTGCGGCGCTGGAAGAGCCAAACAAGATGGCGTAACACATTGCGCTTATTGCGGATTTGAGTTTATAACAGTACAACTTACAGACGGAGTTTACATTAAGAAAGAAGATAATTCAATTTAAAAAATCAAGATAAGTGTTCGGATTATTCAAGAAAGAAAAAGAAGAAAGTCTACCCGATTGGTATTGTGAACTTCAGGAATCACAAGAAAGATGGTTTAGTTTTTTAGAAAAATTGGAAACCAAAATGGAAGAGTTTGCAACGGCAGCAATTCCAGAACTAAAACAGATTTTAGAAGAAGATGATGATCTTTATAAAAGAACTTTTCAGAAAGTTTATTCAGGTGTAAATGGGCAATTAAACAATATAAGAGAAAAAGCCAGAGACACTTTCGAAGAAAAAATATTGGATACTTACCAAAACATCAATTCGCAGGTTTCTGTTCTAAGTAAATATTACGGGTTAATTTCTGATTTTAGAACTGTTTGTTCCGATCGTTATCATAGAGGTTTTGAAGACAAATATGAATATTGGAGAAAACAAATAGAAAAAACACAGGAGCGTGATCTTGAAATAGAATATCAGAAAATCTTAGATGAATTTGAATCTATTAAAGATAAATTCAGCTGTAAACAATGCGGTGGAAATATCACAATCGAAAAAATCTTTTTAATCGAAACCTATATTTCATGTCCGTATTGCAAAACACAGAATACTTTTGCGCCAAGCACACAGGGAAGGAATTTACAAAGTATTGCACGGGGACTTGCCGAACAGAGAACTGCCCATTTACAAGAGGCTTATGAAATTGAAAATGAAAAAGAACGTGCCTTATACCATCAGCGACATGAATTAAGTTTGAGCACAATACACGAAACAGACAAAAAAATTTTGAGTGAAATCAATGCAAAAATGGATGAACTGGAAGAACAAAGACAGTCTGCAATTCAAAATGCTCCAAAATTATATCATACTTATTTAAGAGCAATGTATGATGAGTGGAATAAAATTACCCCAGATCTGAAAGAACACAACGAAAAAATGTATCAGAATCAATTGAAATATAAATAGTTATTAACCCTAAAAATCGACAAATGTTTAAAAAGCTTTTTGGATCTCTAACTGGAGACAATAAACAGGAAAACCAAAATTACGAAGCCCAGACTTCAAATAACAATTACGAAGACGATAACAATTATCAAGAAACAGAATACGATCCTAAAACTTTACACGGAACACATTACGATGTAGAAGATTTTGATAATGAAGTAGCTGCAAGAGCGGAAGCTTGGATTGCAGACGAAAGAGCAAACGGCGAAAATCTAGATGAAAAAGATATTCAAAATATATATTTCAACTACAGAAGAGCAGTTTACACAGAATGGAACAATTGCGATTCTGATCAAATGATACGATTTGAACATGCTAATTCACTAAAATACTCAGGAATTCAAACTTCAGGATTTGTAAAAGTAGATGACAACAATCCGTTTTTAGAACCTGTACATGGCGTAGATTTAAGAACTTATACCGCAATGTGTCTTAAAATAAGCGCCGGAATAGATTACTTGGAAGTTTGTAAAGCAATGGGATTTGAACCAATAATCTGGGAAGAATTAAATACAATCTGGCCGCAGCGTATGGGCGAAGATACTTCGTTTACGGTTACAACTTTATTCGGACAATATTACGCTGAAAATGTAACAGTTCCGCAGTTGGAAAATCTTAAAGCTGAAATTTCTGAAGAAGGTGCTGCAAATCTAGAAAGAATCAGAACTGATCGCTATTTCTACGAAGAACTTGCCGGAGCAAGACAAGCAGCTTATGAATACGGAATTGACGGTGCTCAATGGATTTTGGATAATTTCGGAATCAATCTTGCCGATTTTCAATCTGTGGCAATGCAATGGATGACGGAGCAAAATCAGAATTGGAATTCAGAAGACATCATGGAATTCACAAATTATCAGCAGGAAAAACAAAAAGAATATGCTGCAAAATTTGCCGCAGAACAAGGCGGGAATATTGCAGACGATGTAAATTTCTAAACCCGATTTACTTTTGATATAAAAAATCCGATTTGTGAAAACAAGTCGGATTTTTTTGTTTCCGATCTATTATATTTGTAGTATTTTATCTATGTTTGTTTCTTTTTAAAAAATGAGCTTTTATGAATTATATTCCAATCATTCATACAATTAATGATAAAAATATTTTTATTATTATAAGAGAATTTATTAAAACCTGGTATGAAATTGATATTATTCAACCTAAGGAAGAGATTAATTTTGGAGATAGGCTGGGCATTAATTTATCAGATGACATAAATAAGGTTCTTAATCTTTTTACTGATTTAAATAACTCGATTATTTATGGAAATAAAAAATATATTCATTCAGCTCACAATTATATATTTACAAATCAACGATTAATCATTTCATATAATAAAAAGGAAGAATTTTTATTATTATTACAAGAAGGACAACAAGACCTTTACTTTGGTATAAAAAAAAATGATTTATTAAAAGATAACCCAATCATCTTTAGATCCCTCATAAATATAAAAACAAAAGAAATTATCTATTATTAAGACTTAAATTTATATAATTTTGTTATAAATCACGTTTGTACAAATTGCTGTAAAATAAAAACAAGATCTTACACTTATCTTTTTCCAAAAAATGATAATGCAATGAAACATAAAATATCGGAATTTATAAGTTATTTTGATTACAAAAGATCATTTGATAAAATTGTAATACTAGAAAAAAATGATGCAATAGCTTATATTGACTACACTGAAAATCATTATAGCTCAGATTTTTATTTGTTAACCGTAAATAAATGGACAGAAAAACAAAAAGATATTACCGAAAAAATAGTCGAAATATTTGAATGGAAAGGTTGGAGTGACAATACCAATCGATTTAAATTTTAACAAATATAAAAAACCGATTTGCAAAAACAAATCGGTTTTTTATTCGTTTAGAAGATCATAATAATCTAGATAATCACTTATAAATATTATATAATGGAAGAAACAAAAATATTCTACGCCGACGGAGAAAATCCAAAAATGATTGAAGCTTATAAAAAAGCACAAGAAACCTTTAAATATTTCTGGAGAGAATTGTCTTGGGAATACCGCAGAATAATTCCAGGACTTGATGTAGCTTGTGTAAAACTGGCTTTTACGCAGGAAATCGACAATGAAACTGTTGTAGAACACATGTGGATTAACGATGTAAATTTTGACGGAGAAAATATATACGGTGTTCTAGTAAATGATCCTGACGAACTAACGAATGTAAATAACGGTGATGAAGTACAAATTCCAGTAAATCAAATCAGCGATTGGTTATTTGCAATTGGTGGAAAAACGTATGGTGCTTTTACGATTCAGGCAATGCGTTCTGAAATGAATGAGGAAGAAAGAGCATCACATGATGAAGCTTGGGGATTAGATTTTGGTGATTTTAATGATATTCTGGTGGTTAACGAACAAAAAGAAAAACCAGAAAACATCATTGAACATCCTATGAGTAAAAACATGAAAGAAAGCCTTATTGACTTTGTAAAAAATAATCCTGAAGAAATAACAGCTCAAGACGAATTGGGTTATACGTTTTTACATCGCGAAACAATTGCAGGAAATCAGACTTCTATTGAAGTTTTATTAGAATCTGGCGCAGATAAAAATGCCAAAACCGAAAATGGAAAAACTGCATTAGATTTTGCAAAAGAACTTAAATGGAATCATTTACTTCCTTTATTGCAGTAAAATTTTAAAATCCGATTCAATTGTAAATCGGATTTTTTTATTTGAATGTTATGGGAAATAAATATTGATTTTTCGTAACAATTTAAGACCTGAATTTTAATAATAAAGCATTAGTTTTGCATCGCCCAAATCAACATATCTGCCATGAAAAAATTAGTATTCGTTTTTGCAATTGTTCTTTTTTTTCCAAATTATTTTTTTGCACAAACAAAAGGTGAAGCACAAAACATCTTTGCCAAATCATACGATTATGTAAATGATTTCGAAAAAATCCTTACTCCAAAACAAATCAAGGATTTAAACGATTATTTAAAAGCAAGTGAAGCCAAAACAAAAAGCAAAATCCTAATTGTTACAACCGCAACAATAGCACCTTATACAGACCTGACAGATTATTCGCTGGACTTAGATAAATACCTGCTTTCTAAATTAAAGATCGACACTTCAATTTTAATTGTAATCAGTAAACAACTAAGACAAATTCAAGTACAGGGAGTTGACAAAATACGTGCAAAAATGACCGATCAAGAAATGAAAGATATCATAGCTGCGTATGTGGTTCCTGAGTTAAAAAAAGGCGATTATTACAAAGGTTTACAGCAAGGCACTCTGCAGCTGATAAAAAAAATAGAATAAAACAAGATCCGATTTGCGAAAGCGAGTCGGATTTTTTTATATCGTAAATTCACAGTTTTCGAATAAAAATAATATCTTGTATACACTTAAACTACAAACCGATAAAGATGACTTTAGAAGAATACAAGAAAGAATTTTCAGAAGATGACGCCGTTGGATGGTTAGAAATTGACAAAGAATTTGACCGACTTTATCCAGGGCAGGAACCTAAACATTTTGTACCTGCGATTAGTTATATGCTTGGTGGAGAAGATCCTCTAGATGGTATAAGCGTCTATGAAAGTAAAAAACAAACAAATCATTATCATTTTATAACCTACGGATTTTCTGAATTATATTATAATGAAGAAAAAGTTGATGGGGAATTTAGCAAATGGGGTTTTGAGCTTACTTTTAGACTAAAACCTTTCGAAGCCGATAACGGAAACCCAAGCTGGGCAGTGGTCCTACTTCAAAATATTGCAAAATATGTTTTTAGCAGCGGTAACTGGTTTGAAGAATTTCATTACATGCCTGCAAACGGACCTATTCGTCTCGATACAGATACCGATATTACAGCACTTGTTATTGTAAATGATCCCGAAATTGAAAAAAAACATACCCCGCATGGAGAAGTTTCATTTCTACAGATTGTTGGAATAACTTCATCTGAATTCGAACATATCAAAGCAAATCCTGGAACAGCCGAAGAATTAGTCAACAAACTTAAAGAGAACAATCCGTTATTGATTACCGATTTAAATCGAAAAGACTAAAAAATCCAAAATGATTAATTACAACGGTAAAATTTTTAAACCCTTCAGTAATAGTGACAATGGAGAAACGTCTCACGAGACAGTATTTCATTATCAACAAGAAGGAAATATTTTAACGGCTCAATATTCGGGAGGAAAAATAGTTACTGGGCACTTAATTGGTTTGGTTGATGAAAAAGGAAATATCGAAATGCGCTATCATCAAGTAAATGACAAAGGCGAATTAATGACAGGAATGTGTTCCTCGAAACCAGAAGTTTTAGAGAACGGAAAAATAAGACTCCATGAAACCTGGCAATGGACCTCTGGAGATCATTCTAAAGGAAATTCTATAATCGAAGAACAGTAGAAATCAGATATCTAAAACAAGTCGAATTTGATTTGGTCTTTTAAAAAAATTAGCCCGCCTAAAAACATAACCTCAATATAAAAAGACATCTCTAAATGAAATTAAAGATTATAACTTTTATTATTACAGCATGTTTTTACGGCATTTCATTTTCTCAGGAAAATGCAGTGAAAAATCCCGAAACAACCTTTTCACAAAAAGAATCCTTTCTTGATACTGTTATTGAGCCGCTTAAAAAAAATCCGTTATATTTTGAAAAAGTGTTTCTTCATACCAATAAAACATCTTATTTTATTGATGACATTGTTTGGTTTAAAGCTTATGTTGGTGACATTTCGAACAAACCTTCTCTAAAAACAACACGTCTCAATGTGAATCTCTTGGATGTAAAAGGCAAAATAATTCAAAATCAGCAAGTTTTTATTTATAAAGGAATCGGAAAAGGACAGTTTATAATAAACGATTCGCTAAAAACTGGAGTTTACTATCTTGAAGCTGCGACAAATTACATGAGAAACTTTGGAGATGACAATACCTTTATTCAACAAATAAATATTCTGAACAACATTTCCGTAAAGCAAACCTCTTCGAAAAATAAATATGATATTCAGTTCTTTCCAGAAGGAGTTTATTTACTGGAGAATGTAGAAAATACAATTGGCATTAAATCACTATGCAATGGAAAAGGAATTGATTATTTAGGCAAGATAATAAATACAAAAAATAAGGAAGTTGCCACTTTTAAAAGCCAGCATTTGGGAATGACAAAGTGTAACTTTCTCTATGAGCCAAATGAAACATACAGTGCCGTTGTCCATATTAATGACACTTTAATAAAAGTAAATCTGCCTGCTGCTCAAAAAACAGGTATTCTTTTAAATCTTGACAATACACCTTTAGAGCATATTAAACTAAGTCTTAAAACAAACAGCAATTCTGTTCCTGAAATAAAAAAGAATCGTTACAAACTGTTATTTCATCAAAAAAATAATATTCTAGATTATCTCGAAATTCAAAACTTAGAAGCATTAAATCTAGAAATCGACAAAAAAAACTTCTATAATGGCATTAATACTATTACCCTTTTTAAAGATAATCAGCCAATTGCGGAAAGAAAATTTTACGTTGAAAAAGAAGTACAACCAATCGTTGCGATAGAAAAAACAACTGTTGAAAATGATTCTATTAACTACAAGCTTAAAATATCTCACTTAGATCAAAGTATAAATGCAAATTTGAGTACGTCAATATTACCTGTAAACGCATTAAATTATACAGAAACCAATACTATAAAAAGTGCTTTCCTCCTATCTCCTTATGTAAAAGGATATATTGAAAATCCTGCCTATTATTTTAATACAAAAAATGATAACAGAAACCAGCATTTAGATTTGCTGTTGCTTACGCAAGGCTGGACTCAATTTACATTAAAAGAAATGATTGCTGACTTAAATCCTGTTTATAAATATGATTTTGAAGCAGGATTTAAGCTAAAGGGCAGCCTGGCAACTCTTCCTGCAAATCATTTGGCTCTTTTAACAACAGATAATATAATTATTGATAAAATATTTTTGAATGGAAAAAAAGATTTCAGCTTCAATAATCTTCTCATTTACAAAGGAGACGCTGTCAAAATTTCATTTGTAAACAACAATAATGAGGCCATAAAACCAGAAAATATTCAGCTTAATAATTTAAAAAACTCGTCGTTGACTAATGTAAACATTCAAAACAGAATAAAACAAACTTCTATTTTAAACGAGAATTCATGGAATGAAATGTATACGGGGGGCTCTATAAAATTGGATGAAATAAGAATTACTGCTCAAAACAAAAGAGCTGTCGATCGAAAAAAACTCATAAAAAAGTACCAGCCATTGGTTTTTGATATTGGGAAATATTATGATATAGAAATTGCAGAACATTTTAAGAACAAAGATTTAATGTATTTTTTAAATTTTGATCAAAATGTCAAAATGGTAACCTGGAAAGGTCAAGAAACCTATCTGGAAACTGGAATTGACAAAGAAGCTGTTTTGTATATTGATGGAAAATATATTTCATCTAATGAATTACTTGGTGTTTCTTTAGAAATAAAAGACATCGAAAACATTATGATTCAAACTGTGAAAGGAAATAAAATTTTTCAGGTTTTCACCACACAAAACTATCAAAATAATATCGTTGAACTTTTTAATCAATACATCATTACAGACGGATTTGATAAAGAGAAAAAATACTATTCACCAATTTACGCTTTCAATGCCGAAAAGTACAATAATTGGACAGAAATTGATTGGAAACCAGATTTACAAACTAATAATGGAGAGGTTTCATTCAAAATAAAATCCAATCCTCAATTAGAAGGTTATTTATTTTCAGTTCAAGGTTTTGCACAAGATGGTTCTTTGATTTCAGAAAATTTCAAAATAAATCAATAAACGAATTCGTTAATGATCATAGAAGAAGTCCAAAATAAACATTATCCAGCTTTAAAAGAATTGTTTTTAAACGAAAGAAAAAAAACTTTTTCATGGCTCGATACATCCAAATTCCATCTAGATGATTTCGAAAAATACACAAAAGGAGAATATATTCTCACTGCATTAGTAAATGATATTCCTGTTGGTTTTATTTCGATTTGGATGCCGACAAATTTTATTCATCATTTGTATGTTGACGAAAAATATCAAAACAAAAAAATTGGAACAGAATTATTAAAAGCAGCTATTGCCGTAACAAAATCTGCCGTAACTTTAAAATGTCTAGAAAACAATACAAAAGCAATTGAATTTTATAAAAAAAGAGGATTTACAGAAAAAGAAAAGGCATACTCTCAACATGGCAGCTGTATTTTTTTAAAATCTTCTGAAGAAATAGTTTAACACATTAAACTTAAAAAACATGAATAAAGAAATTCAGGCATATAACGATTCTCAAAGCGATGAAGATCAAAAGATATGCACAGTTTTAAGTACTATAATCATCCATTTACTGCCCGAAGCCGAGAATAAAATCTGGCATGCACACCCGGTTTGGTTTTTAGATGGAAATCCGATTGTGGGTTACAGCAAATTGAAAGATTCTGTTAGATTGCTTTTTTGGAGCGGACAATCTTTTGACGAAGAAAAACTTCAAAACGAAGGTTCTTTTAAAGCTGCCGAAATCCGTTATACAAACTCCGATCAAATCAATGAAGAAGATTTAAAACGCTGGCTGGAAAAAGGAAAAGAAATTCAGTGGGATTATAAAAATCTTGTAAAACGAAAAGGAGTTCTTATTCGATTAATGACCAAACCCTATTAACTTAAAAACCAAAATGAAATTTTTTCAATTATTAGCCGTTATTTTTTTTACATCAACAACCTTTTCACAAACCAAAATGCGCCCTGTAAACGAACTCATAGATCCAAAAGATTCTGGATGGAAATTAGTAAAAGAATGGATTGATACTGCCAAAAATAAAGTAGAAATTCTTCCAGCAGATCCACAAAAAGCCAAAGATGCTTTGTATCATACACAAGTAACAACAAAATCACCAATGGGTGCGATTGTATATAAAACCGGCGGAATCATAGTAGACAACGGCTGGATTAGGATTTTAGGCTCAGGCAGTTCCAAACTCAACCGCAGTCTTCCGGATTGGAATAAAGGAAAATCTTTTAAAGAATTTGGAGAAGCTCCTTCTTATTTTTTAATCGCAGACGACGCTCTGGGTGGTTTTTATATATTAAACGGAGGCGCTTTAGGAACAGATCTTGGCAATGTTTATTATTTTGCTCCAGATAATTTAGAATACGAACCACTTGATATTACCTATTCTCAATTTTTAGAATTCTGCTTTAATAATGACTTAGACAAATTTTATTCAGGCAGCAGATGGGAAAATTGGAAGAAAGAAGTTGCTGTACTGCCAGGCGATCAAGTTTTTAATTTTTATCCATTCTTGTGGTCAGAAGAAGGAAACGATATCAACAAAGTGCAGAGAAAAATAATTCCTATTGAAGAACAATACAGCTTAAATTTAGATTTAAGAAAACAGCTTGGCCATTAATGATTTATTAAATAGTGTCCTTCACGTATCAGTTTTCACAACAACGTTTTGCGTCAAATTAATTTGTATTTTAGTAAGATCAGAACTACAACCTAAAACCTTCTAATCATGCTGAAACAAATTTTTCTTCTCCTAATTTTTTGTTTGGGAATTCAAACGTATTCTCAAGAACTTGGTTTCACAATTCCAGATTACAAAGCAATCGAAAAAGAAATTAACGATAAGAATTCCAAATTCTTTTATCCCAAATTAATGGAAAGGCTGACGAAAAATGATACTTTATTATCGCATGAGGAATACCGTCATTTGTATCTTGGGTACTTTTTTCAACCCAAATACAATGCCTTTTGGAAATCGCCAGATGAGCAAAAACTAAACGAATTATTTGGAAAAGAAAAACTCGAAAACGCAGATTATGATGAGATTATTAAATTAATCAATCATTCTTTAAGTGAATTTCCTTTTGACCTCAAACAACTCAATTACCTATCTTATATTTACCATTTAAAGGGCGACGAAACTTCATCTAAAATCACTTCTTTTAGATTTCACAGTATTATGAATGTGATTTTATCTTCTGGTGACGGAAAAAAATGCGAAACTGGTTTTCATGTTTTACTAGTCGAACACGAATATGTTCTTTTGAACGTTTTCGAAATCGAATCGAAAGGTCAGTCTCTTGTCGACAACTGCGATTATCTAAGTTTTGAAAAAGGTGCTTACAATGTTGACGGTATTTACTTTAATATTGAAAAAATGCTGGAAAACGAAAGAAAAGCAATTCGATAATTTTTTTCAAATTTGCTCTTATAAAAAATTAAATTTCTCTTTTAGCCCCGATGGAAACGGCATCCTTTTTTGGCTCTTCACTCCTATTGTCTGCCAAAAAAGATATAGTGGACAGCGGGACAAGTGGTCTTTTGAAAACTAAAGTACTGCTTCTAAAAAACAAAATAACAACTCCAATAGATTTTTGTCTACCGGAGTTTTTTTTGATAAAAATTATATTTTTATTGTTTATCAATAAATATTTATTATTTTAGCAGCATAACTTTTAATCTAATTACAATGGAAATTAAAATTGGAACACCAGAAATCCTGAAATTTTTGAATATTCTATCTTGGATCATTTTTATTGGTTTATGCATAGAAGCGGGTATGTATTTATTTAATGGTATTTATACAATGACTATAAATTCATACAACGCACGTTTTCTCAATTTACTAGATCTGTATAATTTCAGTCCCAGCCATTATATTCAAGAAATGATTCTTATGAGTATTGTCGCTGTTTTAAAAGCGATTATGTTTTACCTAATTGTAAAAATGCTGCACGAGAAAAAGCTAAATGTGACACAGCCTTTTACTGCAGAAATGGGTCGTTTTATATTTTACATGGCTTATCTGGCTTTTGGAATTGGTTTGTTTTCTTACTGGGCTTCAAAATTCAACAATTGGCTCACTACAAATGGTGTAAAGCTTCCTGCGCTAGAAACATTAAATTTAGAAGGTGCCAGCGTATGGATATTTATGGGTGTTATACTATTTGTTATCGGACAGGTTTTTAAAAGAGGAATTGAAATTCAGTCTGAAATTGACTTAACTATTTAAACGAGAAATTATGCCTATAATAGTAAATTTAGATGTAATGATGGCAAAAAGAAAAATGTCATTAAACGAACTTTCAGAAAAAGTAGATTTGACATTATCTAATCTTTCGATTTTAAAAACAGGAAAAGCAAAAGCCATTCGTTTTAGTACACTTGAAGCAATCTGTAAAGTATTGGACTGCCAGCCTGGAGATATTCTAGAATTTTCGGAAGAATAAATTAGATAGTTTTTTTGGATTTAATTTGTATTTTCGTACAAAATTATTTCTATTTCAAAAGGTTTTAAATCTAAAGAATCTAAAAATGAATATTTTAATTGTTTACGCACATCCCAGCAGAAAATCATATACGTTTCAAGTTTTAGAAAAATTAAAATCTGTTTTGGCTATTGAAAATTGGAATGTCGAAATTTCAGATTTATATGCTTCCAATTTCAACAGCGATATGTCTGAAGAAGAATACGAACGTGAAGGTTTTGGAAGAACAGAACTGCCAATTTCTTCAGATGTTTGGAGTGAACAAGAAAAAATAGAACGAGCAGACTGCATTATTTTTCTTTATCCCGTTTGGTGGAGCGATTGTCCTGCTAAACTAAAAGGCTGGTTTGACCGCGTTTATTCTGTTGGATATGCTTACGGCCAAAACGAAACTTCAAGAAAAATGAAAACTATTCCGCTTGGACTTGTAATCTGTACGGCTGGACATCCAAATGATTTTTTACATGAAATCGAAATTGCCCAAAGCATGGAAAAAGTAATGTTGGAAGACCGACTTGGAAAACGTTTTGAAAACAAGGAAATGATTATTCTAGGAGGTACTTTGGACTTGGAAAATGTGATGGAAAAGCACTTTGACCAAATGAATCAAATTCCAGAAAAAATAAAAGCAGTAATTACTCAATATTAATATAGAATGATACAAGAAGACGAGTCACAAAAATCAGTATTTGAAGAAATTCCAACCGAAAAAATTTACTCTTCCAAAGCCATAAAAACAGCAACATTTTTTGCTGGTATTCTAGTTGGAGGATATTGCATTGCTGAAAATTTTAAAGCTTTTAATGATTTTGAGAAAGCAAGAAAAACGTGGATTTTCACTATAATTTCTACAATACTAGTTATTGTATTGGTATTCTGGCTTCCTGATAACTTTCCTTCAATTTTATTTCCAGCGGCTTATTTAGGAATGGCTTCTTATGCTGTTCAAACTTATCAAGAAAAAAATATTCAAGACCATATCGAAAAAGGTGGAGAAACTTTCAGCGGTTGGAGAACTTGTTTGATTGGTTTGATCAGTATTTTGATTTTTTTAAGTCTTGTTTTAGGTGCTTCCACATTAATTGACGGTATTTAATTAAATCTTAAAATCAATTTGTTAATAATTTGGAAGAAGGATTAAGAACACTCCTACCTAAAATTTCTATTGACTTTAATAAAATAAACATGAATCTTAAAAAAATAAAAGTTTATCATTTATTTTGGTTTGTTGCTGTATTAGTTGCATTCATTGCATTAGTGTCAAGCAATTATCCTAACTCATCATTAGATATAAACATTTCAGATACTTACTTTGTCATTTCAAATTATCATTTAGCTATTGTTTTATTTTTTTCTTATCTATTAATGGGGCTCGGGTATTGGCTGGTTCTAAAAATTTTAAATAAACAGCTGTTTAAACTTTTGACTATTATTCATACCTTAATTTTAATCGGTAGTTTTCTCTTTTATTGGATCGTTGTAGTATTTGGCAAGCTCCATCTTAATAATCGTACTTATAATTATTTTGATGATTTTGAATTAATCAATATTACTTTAGTGTCTGAATTCTTAATCATAATTTTCGTAGCCACTCCAATTTATATAATCAATTTATTAATTGGAATTTTTAGAAAAAGTAAAACAGAAATGATTCAACATTAAGTTTAAATCTAAAGTCTAAAATCTAAAATCTAAAATCCCTCCCCCCTTCCTTGTCCGAAACACACCGTAAAATTGTCTTTTAAACACCTCAACTAATTGATTTTTAGATTGTAATTTTACTTTACTAATTTATAAATCACTAAAAATGAGCGCACAAAGTTTTACCACAAAAATAATAGTCGATCAATCTGCAGAAGAAGTTTTTAAAGCCATACAAAATGTTAGAGGCTGGTGGTCTGAAGAAATTGAAGGAAATACTGCCGAACTTAATGATGAATTTGATTACCATTATGAAGATGTTCATCGATGCAAAATAAAACTGGTTGAAGTAATTAAGAATCAAAAAATAGTCTGGCTGGTTGAGCAAAACTATTTCAAATTCACCGAAGACAAAACCGAATGGACAGGAACAAAACCAACTTTTGAAATCGCAGAAGAAAACGGAAAAACAGAACTTACATTCACCCATTTCGGGTTAGTTCCTGAATACGAATGTTATGAAGTCTGTAAATCTGGCTGGACGAATTATATTCAAAACAGTTTAAAAAAACTGATTACTACTGGTAAGGGTGAACCGAATGCAACTGGAAAACCTCAAACAGAAACCGAACGAAAATTATCTGAAAAATAAAATACAGATTCATAATTCTATTTTTAGACTACATCAATAATAGATTTGGCTACATCTCTTTGATAGATGCTTCGCAACTTTGTATCATCAAAAAAATAGAATTATGAAAATTATAATTACAGGTTCTTTAGGGAACATCAGCAAGCCTTTAACTGCAGCTTTAGTACAAAAAGGACATTCTGTTACGGTAATTGCAAGCAGCAATGCAAGACAAGAAGAAATTGAAAAATTGGGTGCATCGGCAGCAATTGGTTCTGTAGAAGATTTGAGTTTTTTAACCGAAACTTTTACTGGCGCAGATGCCGTTTATTGTATGATTCCTAGAGCGAATTATTTTGATCCGAATCTTGATTTGGATGCGTTTACACGAAAAATAGGAAATAATTATGCCGAAGCAATCCAACAATCTGGTGTAAAACGTGTTGTTTTTCTGAGCAGTATTGGTGCACATTTAGAACAGAATTCTGGAATTATCCAGCGTTATAACGAGATTGAAGCGGTTCTGAATACACTTTCAGATGTTGCAATTACGTTTATGCGTCCGACTTCATTTTATTACAATTTGCTGGCTTATATTCCGATGATTAAAAACCAAGGAATCATTGCAGCAAATTATGGTGCAGACCAATTGATTCCGTGGGTTTCTCCAAACGATATTGCCAGCGCTATTGCAGAAGAAATCACAACTCCGCTTGACGGAAGAAAAATTCGTTATGTTTCTAGTGAAGAATTAACGGGTGATGAAACGGCTAAAATTCTGGGCGATGCCATTGGAAAACCAGATTTAAAATGGCAGTTAATCACCGATGAAGAAACACTAAACGGATTAGTTTCTGTTGGAATGCAGCCAAAAATTGCCCAAGGTTTAGTTGAAATGTACGCCGGACTTTACAACGGTTTACTAGGTGAAGATTATTATAAAAACCGCCCTTCTGAATTAGGAAAAACAAAACTGGCTGAATATGCCAAAGAATTTGCTTCTATATACAACCAAAATTAAGTACTTTAGACTATGGCAAATCAACAACCCGTTCGAATAAAAAGTATCAGCGAATTTCATCAATTTCGAAATCTGCCTAAACCAGAACATCCTCTTGTAAGTGTTTATAATTTTGAAGATTTAAAATACTTAAACGAAAATGAACCTAAAAGCCTGATGCTTGATTTCTATTCTATTGCACTCAAAAGAAATGCAAATGCAAAAATGCGTTACGGCCAGCAGGAATATGATTTTAAAGAAGGAGTTTTGTTATTTATTTCGCCGGGTCAAGTTTTTTCTATAGAAGGAAATTCCGAAATGCAGCATACAGGATGGTCATTATTGATCCATCCTGATTTTTTATGGAATACACCGCTTGCGCAGAAGATTAAACAATATGAATATTTTGGATATGCCGTTCATGAAGCATTGCATCTTTCTGATAAAGAAGAAAAAATGATTATCGATATCATCAAAAATATTCAACAGGAATATCAATCTAATATTGACAAATTCAGCCAAGAGGTAATTATTGCCCAAATCGAATTACTGCTTACTTATTCGGAGCGTTTTTATAACCGTCAGTTTATTACCAGAAAAATAAGCAATCATCAGATTCTGGCGCGCTTAGAAAAATTACTTGAAGATTATTTCAACAACGATTCCCTTAGTAAAAAAGGTCTGCCAACCGTATACTATATTGCCGAAAGCCTGAATGTTTCTCCCAATTATTTAAGCGGTTTATTGAAACATCTTACCGGACAAAGCACGCAGCAGCACATTCACAATAAACTGATTGAAAAAGCAAAAGAAAAACTATCGACCACGAATTTATCTATAAGCGAAATTGCTTTTGAATTAGGTTTTGAACATCAGCAGTCGTTTAGCAAATTATTTAAAACCAAAACAAATGTTTCTCCTCTGGAATTCAGACAATCTTTCAATTAAACATTTAGCGAAACGATTCATTTATTTCATAAATTCGTTATACTAAAAACGAAAATAAATGAGCACAAAATCTACAATAAAACCTGCAAAAAAATGCTACGAACATCTTGGCGGTAAACTTGGCGAACTCCTTTTAGAAAACTTTGCAGACAAAAACTGGATTGCTAAAAAATCGCCTTCAGAAAAACATTTTTATATTACAGAATTGGGCGAAAAAGAGTTTTCTAAATTAGGAATTGATCTCTCAAAAATTAAATCGGAAGAAGTTTAATTTTATAAAATTTCCAGTCATTTTCTGCAATAATTATCGAGCCGAATTCCTTACCTTAGTTTGCTTTTAAATCTCGAATTATGACTAAGAAAGAAATCGCTAAGAACTTTCTGAAATTGGCCGCAAAAGGGCATTCTCACGAAGGTTTTAGATTATATGTCGGAAAGAATTTCAAACATCATAACCAGCACTTCAAAGGTGATGCAGAAACTTTGATGCTGGCTATGGAAGAATCTGCCAGAACAAATCCGAACAAGGTTTTTAAAATTCACCATATTTTAGAAGACGGAAATCTTGTCGCAGTACATTCGCACCTCAAACAAACACCAACAGATATTGGTTTTGCTGTTGTTCATATCCTTAAATTTGAATCGGATAAAATCATCGAACTGTGGGATTTAGGTCAGCCAATTCCTAAAGAAACTATTAACGAAAATGGAATGTTTTAGATTAATGGTGAATTGTTAATTGTTAATTGTTAATTGTTAATTTTCAATCATAAATTTTTAATTTTTAATTCTTAATCTTTAATTTTTAATTGTAAAACACATAAAACGCTAATCACCAATCTTTAATCCATCAATGAAATCATTTTGTAAACTTTCGTCTTTTTTATTTTTAGTACTTGTTTTATCCAGCTGTTATTCAACGGCCCAAAAAAAAGAAGATTATAAAAAAAGTATTGACAGTTTAATTCAAAATGCAGATCCGCTTTTTAATGGCGTTGTTCTTATTTCGCAAAAGGGAAAAATTTTGTATTCTAAAGCAAAAGGATATTCTGATTTTGATTCTAAAAAAGTTTTAAAACCCGAAAGCCAGTTTGAGATCATGTCCAACAGCAAACAGGTTACTGCCGTTTTAATTTTATTGGAAGTAGAAAAAGGAAAGATTGACCTGCAATCTCCAATTAAAAAATATCTGCCTCATCTTAAACAAACTTGGGCAGATTCGGTTACCGTTCATCAATTATTAAATCATACTCACGGAATTATAGATTTAGATAAACCATTGGCTTTTAAACCTGGAACCGATTTTAAATACGGAAATCTAAGCAATAATTTATTGGCAGAAATTGCGGCATATTCGGCACAAAAAAACTTTTCAGTATTACAAAATGAGCTTTTTCAAAAACTAGAAATGAAGAATACTTTCTCTTACGATAAAAGCAAAATTCAAAATTTAGTTTCAGGATATTTTAATGAAAACAATGTTTTAGAAAAAGTAACCCAAAGCCAGATCACACCGCAAAGTTTAGGTGCAGACGGCGTTGTTTCTACCGCAGCAGATTTGGTAATTTGGAATAATAAGCTGCACAACGGGAAAATCTTAAAGCCAGAAACCTATAAATTAATGATAAAGTATAATATTTTGTCGCAGCATAATGTCTTCGGAAAAGACAAAAAAGGCTACGGTTACGGCATAAGAATTATCGACAACGAGCCTATAAAATATTTGGGACACACAGGTTTAGGAGATGGTTTCTCTTCTCTTAACTTATATTTTCCTGATTCTGGAATTAGTTTAATTATTCTAGAAAATCAAATGAACGCTAAATCTGATCTTTTTTATGCTTCAGAAATTAAGATCAAAGACATTTTGATGAAGAGCAAATTATTCAATCAAAAATTATAAAATGGCAAAAAATAAAACTACCGAAACGCAGCAAAGTGTAACTGATTTTATTAATGCTGTCGAAAATGACGCAAAAAGAAATGATGCTTTTGAACTCTTAAAAACAATGCAGGAGACCACAGGTTTTGAACCAAAAATGTGGGGTCCAAGTATAATTGGTTTCGGAAGCTATCATTATAAATACGATAGCGGACACGAAGGCGATGCGCCGCTTGCCGCTTTTTCTCCCAGAAAAGCTGCCACCACAGTTTATTTCTATTTACCCGAAGAAAATAGAGAGGAACTTTTATCTAAACTAGGAAAACACAAATCTTCAAAAGCCTGCATTTACATCAATAAATTGACTGATATCGATATTGAAGTCTTAAAAAAGATAATTTTGCTTTCAATTGAATTTACCCAAAAATTATATCCCCAAAAATAAAAATGATCACATTCTTAATTATCCTAGTTCTAATAGTTTTTATAGCTTATAACTTTTTACAACATCCAAAATTCGGAAAAGCACCTTCTGGTGAAAGATTAACTATAATTCAAAATTCGCCTCAATATAAAAACGGAAAATTCGAAAACCAGCATTTCACGCCAGATCTTGCCGAAGGAGCAAGCTTTTTGGGAGTTTTGTTTGAATTTTTCTTTAAAAAAGTAGATCGAAAAATCCCTACCGATTTGATTCCGTCCTTAAAAACTAATTTACACGATTTACCTATTGATCAGGATATATTGGTTTGGTTCGGGCATTCTTCATATTTTATACAGCTTGAAGGAAAGCGTTTTTTAATCGATCCGGTTTTCAGCGGGAACGCCTCTCCTATTCCCGGCACTACAAAATCGTTTAAAGGATCTGATATTTATACCGTTGATGATCTTCCAGAAATTGATTATTTATTGATTACACACGACCATTACGATCATCTGGATTATGAAACTATCCTAAAATTAAAACCTAAAACTAAAAAAATAATTACAGCTTTAGGAGTAGGTTCTCATTTTGAATTCTGGGGTTTTCCTCCAGAAAATATCATCGAAAAAGATTGGTACAGTACAATAGTATTAGATGAAAATCTTACTATTCACACGACGCCCTCCAGACATTTTTCGGGCAGAAGTTTTAAACGCTGCAATACACTTTGGACTTCTTTTGTTTTAGAAACTAAAGATTTTAAAATGTATCTCGGTGGAGACAGCGGTTACGATTCGCATTTTGCTGAAATCGGCGAAAAATACGGACCTCTTGATGTTGCTTTAATTGATAACGGTCAATACAACGAAAAATGGAAATACATTCACAATATGCCAGATGATGTTATAAAAGCCATGAAAGATTTAAAAGCGAAAAGGGTTTTTCCGGTTCATTCTTCTAAATTTGCTTTATCACTTCACTCTTGGGATGAGCCGTTAATCAGAGTGACAGAATTAAATAGTTTATCTGAAAATCCAATCTCTTTGATCACACCTATGATTGGTGAAGCAGTAGAGTTGAAAAACGAAAACCAAGAATTTAAACAATGGTGGAAAGGGGTTAGGTAATTTTTAATTGTGAATGGTGAATGGTGAATGATTAATTGTTAATTGTTGATTTTACTTGAAACTTAAACGTAGGCCTTGTCATCCTGAGCGTCCCGAGAATTCGGAGAAGGGCACAACGCAAAGGGCTTCGACTTCGCTCAGCCTGACAATGCGGGCAAAAACTTGAAACCTGAAACTTGAAACTTCATAAAAATGAAACAAAAAATAACTTTCATAACGATTACGTTTCTCCTAACGATAAATCTGTTTTCTCAAAACACTTATGTCTTTTTAGGATCGTACAATCGTGATAAATCGGCAGAGGCTATTCAGGTTTATCAGCTCGATACTTTAGGTGGTAAATTGGTAAAGGTTACTTCGGTTAAGAATATTGTTAATCCTTCTTTTTTAACTGTTTCTCCAAATGGTAAATTTGTTTATGCGTGTACCGATACCAAAACGCCGGACGCGGGAAGCATTAGTAGTTTTGAGTTTAATCCTGCAGCTAAAAGTCTGACTTTTCTAAACAGTCAGAGAAGCGGAGGCGAAAATCCTGTTTATGTTGCCGTTCACAAAAGCGGCAAATGGATTGCAAATGCCAATTATACAGAAGGAAGCGTTTCTGTTTTCCCGATTTTAGAAAACGGAAAAATCGATTCTATTGCACAGAATTTTCAATATATGGACGGAAGCATGCACAAAGAAAGACAAACAAGATCTCACGTTCATTCCTCTGTATTTTCTCCGCAATTTGATTATCTGTTTTTACCTGATTTGGGTGCCGATAAAATCCGTTGTTATGCTTTTGATGAAAATCAGAAAAAGCCGTTAAGGGAAACTAAAAATCCATTTACCAAAACCGATTTAGAAGCTGGTCCAAGACATTTTACCTTTCATCCGAATCAAAAATTTGGTTATTGTATTGAAGAAATGGCTGGACAAATAAGTGTTTATAAATATGAAAATGGCGTTTTAAACAAAATCCAGCGCATTGCTACTCATCCTGACAAAATAAAAGAAGGTTTTGAAAGTTCTGACATTCATATTTCACCAGACGGAAAATTTCTTTATGCCACAAACCGAGGAAATGAAAACAATATTGCCATTTTCTCTATTGACGAAAATGGCCTTTTGAAAAATATTGGTTATCAACCGACTTTAGGAAAACATCCTCGAATTTTTGCCATTGATGAAAGCGGCAAATTTTTGGTTGCTTCGAATGTTCTCACTGGAAATGTGATTGTTTTTAGAAGAGATCCCAAAACGGGATTACTAAAAAAAGTTGGTAAAGAAATTAAAATGGAAAATGTTTCGTGTGTGCAGATTAAAAGGATTTAATTTATTTTATAATGACATATTCTACGATGTCAATTAAAAACTAACTATAAAACTTCAAAAAATGACAAAACCATATTTCAACTTGCAACCCGATTTTTTAGAAGATGAAATCGTAAAATTAATTCCTTTAGAAGAAAGTCATTTTGAAGAGCTGTTCAAAGTTGCTTCAGATCCTTTAATTTGGGAACAGCATCCTGCAAAAGACAGAAGTAACAGAGAAGGCTTTAAAACCTTTTTTGAAACAGGAATAAATTCTAAAGGCGCTTTTTTAATTTTAGATAAACAAACCAATGAAATTATAGGAACTACCCGTTATTACGATTATAAACCAGAAAACTCAAGTATTGCGATTGGATATACTTTCTTAGCAAGAAAATTTTGGGGCGGACCTTATAATAAATCTTGTAAAAAACTATTGATTGATTATGCTTTTCAATATATAAATTCGATAATATTTCATGTTGCAGCAGAAAATTTCCGTTCGCAGAAAGCCGTTTTAAAACTTGGAGCGCAAAAAACGAATACAATGGTAGTTGTTAATAATGGGATAAATTTACCCCACTTCGAATATGAACTGAAGAAGCGTTAATGAATTATAAGTTAGAAGTTATGAGTTAGAAATCAAACTAGAGTCATCAGCTAATTATTGTGGCGCTTACCCAAACTCACAACTTATAACCAATAACTCATAACCAATAACCCTTAACTCATAACCCTTAACCCTGAACCCTGAACCCTGAACCCTTAACCCTGAACTCATAACCAATAACCAATAACCCTTAACCCTTAACCCTTAACCCTTAACCCTTAACTCATAACCAATAACCCTTAACCCTTAACCCTTAACCCACAACCCATAACTCCAAAAAAAAAAATGAAAAGAATTACAGTTTTCTGTGCCTCAAGTTTTGGTACTGATAAAATTTACGAAGAACAAGCAATTGCATTGGGTAGAACTTTAGCCGAACAAAATATAGAATTAGTATATGGAGGTGCTAATGTAGGTTTGATGGGCGCAGTTGCCGATGGAACTTTAAATGCAGGCGGAAAAGTAATTGGCGTTCTTCCTAACTTCTTAAGATCTAAAGAAATTGCACATCAAGGCTTAACCGAATTGATTTTGGTTGAAAGCATGCATGAACGCAAAACCAAAATGAATGAATTATGCGACGGTATAATTGCGCTTCCGGGTGGTTTTGGAACTCTTGAAGAGCTTTTCGAAATGCTGACTTGGGCACAATTAGGACTTCATAAAAAGCCTATTGCAATTTTAAACGTCAATGGCTTCTACGATTCACTTTTAGAATTGCTTCAAACTATGACGGAAAAAGGTCTTTTGAAAGAAGTAAATCAAAAAATGCTTTTGGTGAGTGAGGATATAGAAGATTTATTGAACCAAATGAAAAATTACATTCCTCCAACCGTTGGAAAATGGATTGATAAAAAGGAAGTTTAATTATTTTTGTAATAAAAAAGCTATAATTTTGTAAATTAAAATAATATTTAATTGCAATAATAATGCTTAAAAAATCAATCTATCTCATACTTTTTATTTCGTTTTTATTCGTAACATTCTTGATTATTCGTACTACATCATATTATATAGATGATCTAAAAGGTGCTATTGAAGACGGCAACAATAGCAATGGTGTTTTGCGAAAAAACAATGATTCGCTAAAGAAAACAAACGAATCATTAAGCAGAGAATTACTTATTTATAATAATACTTACAATGGAGTAGATGATTTTTTTCTGGATACTGAAGAAGGCTTTATAGGAATAAAAAAACCGAAAAAATATTTAGAAGATGCTTTATGCAAGAGACCAGAATTAATTCCCTGTAAAGGAGTTTTAGGAGGAAAAATGTTTTTTTCAAATGCACAAACCAATGGAAACGGCTGGATAATTGGAAATTACGAAGATGGTCATATTGGTGGAGAAGCTATATATACCTATAAATTAACAAAAAATAAAAAAGTTCAATTTACGCTTTTATACTATCGTAATAATCAAGCAAAATAAAAAATTCATGTTCTTTAAAACTTTTATTTTAAAAATTGATTGCAAAAACCAACTCACTTAATTTATTAGTAGGTTACACTTTTAATTAATTTTTGACATTTTTACTACAGCAATTTCATAATTTAGAGGTCGGAAGAAAAAATTGAAGTTTGACTGTAAAATATTGTTTTACATAGAACTTATAACATCTAACCTTCAAACAAAATGAAAACAGAAAATAACAAATTTGCAAAAGCCGAAATGCTGATTCGGAAACCGGTTTCAGAAGTTTTTGAGGCTTTTGTAAATCCACAGATTACTAGCAAATTTTGGTTTACTAAAGGTTCAGGAAATCTGGAAGAAAACCAAAAAACCGAATGGACTTGGGAAATGTATGGTTTTTCGCTTACGGTTCAAACATTGGTTTTACAGGAAAATAAAAAGATTGTTATTGAATGGGGAAATCCAGATGAAATCACTTTAGTAGAATGGGTTTTTAGTCCGTTAAACGAAAATGAAACTTTTGTGAGTATTACAAATTCAGGGTTTCATGGTGACACAGATAAAATAATCGATCAGGTTCGCAATTCTACAGAAGGTTTTACATTGGTTTTAGCAGGTGCAAAAGCGTATTTAGAGCATAACTTACAATTAAATCTAGTTTTAGATCGATTTCCGAAAGGTCTTGCTTGATGGTTATTTAAACGCAAAGAACACAAAGGTTTTTAGCAAAGTTCGAGAAGTTTTTTGGAGGGTCTTTAAAATGGAAAGTTCACAAAGCTTTATTTATTTTTTTTTACAGACAAAGCTTTGCGAACTTAATAAATAGGTTTCTCCCAAGTCTCGTAATTAAAATACCTTAGCGCACTTTGCGTTAAAAACAAAAGGCATATTTTGATTTTAGCTTCAAGCTTACTTGAGAAACTTGAAACCTGAAACTAAAAAAAACAACACAAAATGGAAGTTAAAAAACCTGAAAACATAGACGAATACATTGGCGGATTTCCGAATGAAGTTCAGGAAATTTTGGAGAAAATTCGAATGACGATTCAAAAAGCTGCGCCAGAAGCCAAAGAAAAAATCAGTTATTCGATGCCGGCTTTTGAACAGAACGGGATTGTAGTTTATTTTGCTGCTTTTAAAAATCATATCGGACTTTACGCATTGCCAAGCGGACATGAAGCTTTTGCTGCAGAACTTTCTAAATATAAATCCGGGAAAGGCTCTGTTCAATTTCCATTGAAAGAAAAAATACCTTATGATTTGATAACCAAAATTGTAAAATTCAGAGTGAAAGAAAATCTCGAAAAAGCGAAAAAGAAATAAGCCTTTATGAATTTAATTGAACATTATAATCAACTTTATAAAACCTCTTCTCAAACTATTGCAGCAGGGAACTATGGTATTGATTCAGAACTTAAAAACGAATCTGATTCCCGTTTCGGGATTACATTGCTTATTCGTCCAAACGAAGAAATAAAAGAGAACATTCAAACTTTTATAAACGAATTAAGAAAAGCCGAACCAGAACAATATTTCTATCCTGATTCTGACATTCATATTACTGTAATGTCGATTATTTCTTGTTCTACAGCATTTCATTTAAGTCAGATTTCGCCAAACGAATACATTGAAATTATATGCAGGAGTTTGGTTGATGTAGATAAAATTAAAATTCACTACAAAGGTGTAACTGCCTCACCTTCGGCAATTATGATTCAAGGATTTCCATCTGATGATACTTTGAATAATTTAAGAAACAGACTTCGCGAAAATTTTAAAAATTCTGGTTTACAACAGAGTATAGACAGTCGATATGAAATTTTCGCCGCGCATTCTACGATAATGCGTTTTCAGGAAAAACTTCATGATCCCAAAAAACTAATGGAAATAACAGAAAAATTCCGTGATTACGATTTTGGAGAATTTGATGTAAAAAATATAGAATTAGTATATAATGATTGGTATCAGCGTAAAAGTACTACGCGTATTTTGGGTGATTTTGGTTTGAGGTGATTTTTTCGCCGCGAATTCCACTAATTTGCACTAATTATTTATTTCAACTAACAAGCAACTCTTCAAAGTTTATTTGAACTTTCCAAAATGCCATAAAACTCCAGACGGATCATGCAGAAAACATTCGCTTCCCCAATCTAAATAACGAATCGGAGTTAATTTTACCCCGTCGTACCTTTCAGGAAGATTTAAAACTTGAAGATCATTATAATAACGCTCAACATCATCAACTTCAATAAAAATCATAGTATTATCAATCCAATCTTTGACGTAAGCATCTTGCAGGTAAAATGCAATTTCATTGGATTTAAAAACAGACATTTTTGTGTCTAAAACTGTTTCTTCAAATCCTAGATCACGATAAAAACTTCTTGAAACTTCAAAATTTTTAGCACCAATAAATGGTCGAATTGACTTTACGTTGTGATTCATTTTTTTTAGATTTTATACTTTATTAAAACCATTCAATTCCTTTATCTAGTCGATCAAAAAAATCAGTAAAGGAATTTCCAATTTCGATATGATATTTGGTATTTAAATCAATAAAAGGAGAAAGAATAATTTTTACAGAATTATTGTCTTCAAATTCAATTCCAATAAATTCACCGCTTCCATTAGTTCCGATAGCCAGTGTTTGTGGTAATCGCTCAAATATATGATACTCTAAATTTGCATCAATTATTTCTTCTAAACTCCAAAGTTTTATAAACTCAACTCCAATAAATTGATCTATTCCTAAATAATTCTCTATATAAAAAACATAATCTTCTGGAAGATCGAATTTTAAATGCGCCTGAATATCCTCAATTTGTATAGAAGATTTAGAGTCCCTTTTAGAAAAATCATACTTTCTTAAAATCTCGTTCAACACTTCCATTACTATAAATTTATGTCGTTATAATAAATTAAAAACCATTTATTCCCAATCAATTTAAATTGTCTTTCGACTTCAAAACCACTGTCTGGAATCCAAAATCTTTCCGTAATTAAGGTATCCGTTTGTACTAAAGAATGTTGATATTCTCCAATTTCAGTTTTTTCAGCTACAGGAACAGCTTGAAACTGCCAGTTTTTTCTATTCCAGTCGTATTGTTCAAAACCAGAAACATGTTTCCCTTCAATAGGAAAATCAACTCTTGAAACCTGAAACACGGAATCTGAATGAAACTTTTTATTGAATTCGTCGAAATTTTCTGCTGGTTCACTTTTTTCCAATTTCTTAACCGAAGAATCCGATTTTGATTTTTGCTGGATTTTATTTTCTTTACAACTTATAAAAATAACCGAAAGAACGAAAAAAATAACTGTACTGTATTTCATAAGAAATAAGTTTTAACTCTTCTTCAAAATACTTCCCAAACCACGTCCAATTTGTTCGATAGCCTCGATACCTTTTGCCAATGGAGATGCTGTAAAATCTTCGTAAGCGTCCATTGCGCTTTCTTTACGGTCGTCTTGAGGATAAACTAAAATTACATTATTCTCTCCAAAAGACTTTTCAAACTTCTGAGGCAGTTTATCAAAAATCGATTGATAAGAAACAGAACCTTTTCGAGATAGATTGAAAACCACTAAATCTGTTGATTTCATTTCATCAGAAATAGATTCAAAATCTTCCCAATCCGAAACATTTTTAAACCCTAATTTAGCATTCAACTTCAAATTATTAGCAATCTGCTGAATGGTTTCATGCGTTTTATATTCGGCATAAAGCACGATCGAAATACTTAATTCCTGCGATAAACGACAAATTTTCTGAAGCAGTAAATGAAAACCCACTCCTCTTTCTGAAAACGGCGGACAAACAAAAACCAATCTTTTTTCTTCGATGAAATTCTTTTGGAAACGGCAGATAAACAAACTTTTATCCACATTATTAATTATGGAATCAACGTTTTCTCCAAAGATTTTATCAATAAATCCTGTTTTTCTAGGCCATCCTACAATCACAATATCCGACATAATTTCTTTTGAAGTTCTCGCAATTCCACTTGCAGGATTGTGGTCGATTCTGGCAATTGTATTAATTTTTACTTCCGAGGCAGAAGCCTGAACCACAAACTTATCAACTGCTTTTCGGTACTTCAAAATATTCTTTTCGGCTTGACCGTTATTCGGAACAATCGTCAGCAGTGTAACGGGATTAGACGATTTTTTATCTTTAATCAATAAAGCAAAATCAAGCAAACTGGCTGCTGCAGAAGTTTTCGCCAGCGGAATCAAAATATGTTCGTCTAAAATTTGATCTCGTCCAGTATCTTCATGTGAAATTTCTTCTTCACAGATCGCAATTTTTTTAGCTGCTTTTTCAGTTGCAAATGAAGCTACGATACAAGTTATCAGAATTAAAATAATAGTTCCGTTAAGGATATTTTCGTCTAAGATTTTGGCTTTAAATCCAACTAAAATCACGGCTAGAGTTGCGGCCGCGTGCGCACTGCTCAATCCGAAAATAAGCTGTCTTTCGGTTTTAGTATATTTAAATACAAGCTGTGTAAAAAATGCTGCAATCCATTTTCCAAATATCGCAACAACACTTAAAGTTCCAGCAACAATTAAAGCAGTTGGTCCGCTAAGAATGACGCTTACATCAACCAGCATTCCAACAGAAATCAAGAAAAATGGTATAAACAAAGCGTTCCCAATAAACTCAATTCTATTCATCAAAGCAGAAGAATGCGGAATTAACGGATTTAGCGCCAAACCTGCAACGAATGCTCCGATAATAGGCTCTACTCCTGCTACTTCGGCTAAGAAAGCTGCAAAGAAAACAACAGAAAGCACAAATATATAATGGGCGTGTTTTTCACTTTCTAATTTTTTGAAAAACCATTTGGCAATTCTTGGAATAACCAAAAACATTATGGCAGAAAAAATCGCCAATGAAACCCCTAACTTAATCCAAAAAGCCTGATTAAGATTCCCTTGACTGCTTCCCATAATTACGGCAAGAATTATCAAAACCGCAGTATCAGTCAAAATTGTTCCGCCGACTGTAATAGCAACGGCTTGATTTTTAGCAATTCCCAGTTTACTCACAATTGGATACGCCACTAATGTGTGCGTCGCGAACATACTGGCGGTTAAAAAACTGGCATTGAAATCATATTTCAACAAATAAAAACAAACTGGAAAACCTATAGAGAGCGGAAATATAAAAGTAAAAAAACCGAATAATAAACTCTTATTTCGATTGGCTTTGAATTCATTCATATCCAATTCTAAACCCGCAATAAACATGATGTACAAAAGTCCGATTGTGGAAAATAAATCGACAGCAGAATTTTTGGCCAGAATGTTTAATCCGTGCGGCCCGATGATTACTCCCGAGATAATAAGTCCGATGATTCCGGGGATATTAATTTTTTTTAGTAAAATCGGCGAAAGCAGAATTATAAAAAGTATTAAAGAAAAAATTAACACGGGGTTGGTGAGCGGTAATTCGAATTCTTGTAATAGATGTTTGAAAAATTCTATCATATTGTAACTTTATCTTCTTGTGGCATTATAATTTGTAAAAAGACATTTTTCAGAATTAGAACAAAATCCCTGAAGTATTAATAATTGGAAAGAATCGCGCTGATTTTCACAGCTTGATTTACTACAAAAATACCTAAAAAACACGAACTTTCTACGAAAACTGCATATTACGGATTTAAATTTATTTCGTTGCTGAATTATTAAAATTTAATATTTATTTTAACAAATACGCAAGATTAACATTCAAAAATAAATCTTCATTGCATTATTCAATTATCTTTGTCTTAACAAAAATTGAACAATGGAAGAATGTATCTCTGTTTTTGATATGCTTAAAATTGGCGTTGGCCCTTCAAGCTCACACACTTTGGGTCCTTGGCGCGCTGCGGAACGCTTTCTGGAAGAACTGAAAGACGAAGCAATTTTAGAAGATATTACAAGGGTAAAAGTTGATTTATACGGTTCTCTTTCTTTAACTGGAAAAGGGCACGCAACAGATCTTGCCGTTATGCTCGGATTGAGCGGTCAGGATCCTGAATATATTCCAGTTGAGGATATTGCTGGAATTATCAAAAAGATCGAAACTACAAATGAAATCAATTTGGGAAACCAAAAAGTGATTCCGTTTTATTTTCTCCAAGACATTGTTTTCAACAAAGAATTCCTTCCTTTCCATGCCAACGGATTGAAATTTACGGCTTACAAAGCTGATAATTCGGAATATGAATCTACTTTTTATTCTATCGGCGGCGGTTTTGTGGTAAAAGAAGAACGCATAAATGCTAAACGAAAAGAAGTTATCAAATGTGCTTTTCCATATCCAATTCAGAAAGCTGCGGAATTATTAAATTATACAATTTCTGAAAACAAATCGATTTCTGAAATTGTGTATGAAAATGAAATTTCAATGCGTCCTGAAGCAGAAGTGCATTCTGAATTAATGCGTATTTGGAATACGATGTTAGAATGTATGTACATTGGCTGTCATTCTGAAGGAATTCTTCCAGGCGGACTTCATGTGCGCAGAAGAGCTTTTGACATGCATCAAAATCTTATCGGTTTATCTAATTATAATGATCCGCAAAGCTGGCTGGAAGAAATAAGAAAAACAGAAGTTAAATTTCGCCAGATCCTAAAATGGGTTAGCTGTTTTGCACTTGCCGTGAACGAAGTAAATGCGTCTTTAGGCCGTGTTGTTACTGCTCCAACCAATGGAAGTTCTGGTGTAATTCCTGCTGTTCTAATGTATTATATGGTTATTGAAAACCACAATGCAGGCGAAAAAGAAATCAAACAATTTTTATTAGTGGCCGGCGAAATTGGAAGTATTTTCAAAAAAGGTGCTACAATTTCAGCTGCAATGGGCGGATGTCAGGCAGAAATTGGCGTTTCTTCTTCGATGGCTGCGGCGGCACTTTGCGAATTAATGGGCGGTACTCCTGCTCAGGTTTTAATGGCTGCAGAAATTGCGATGGAACATCATCTTGGCTTGACTTGCGATCCAATTGGCGGTCTGGTTCAGATTCCTTGTATCGAAAGAAATACAATGGGTGCTATAAAGGCTATAAATGCGGCTGAATTAGCCTTAGAAACTGATTCTAAAAATGCCAAAGTACCATTGGATAAAGTAATTAATACCATGTGGGAAACAGCAAAAGACATGAATTCCAAATACAAAGAAACCTCAGAAGGCGGACTTGCAATTGCTGTTAATATGGCTGATTGTTAAAAATATTTATTTGCCACGAATTACACGAATTTATACGAATTCATTTTTTATTCACTTCGTGAAAAATTCGTGTAAATTCGTGTAATCTGTGGCAAAACCAAAATCTACTTTCATGAAAAAACTTTACTTTTTACTTTTTTTCTGTTCGCTTTTACTGCATTCCCAGGAACGTTATTTTCTAAATTCTGATACAAAATTATACACTTCTCCAAATTCTTCTGCAGATTTTTTAGGTTATTTTAAATACGGTGCAGAAGTTCGTTTGTTGGGTGAAAGTCAAAATGGCTGGCAAAAAGTACAAGCCGATAATTTTAATGAAGGATTTATTGAAGAGAAATTTTTAGCAACAAGACTGAATGCTAAAGATGTAAAAACTAAAGATCCTCAAAACCCAATTCTTGAAGGCGGCGATGCTTATTACGGCAGCAATCACCTTTTTGTTTTAGTAGCTGGGCTAAAAGCAAGGGCATTACCAGATAAAAATTCAAAAATTAGAGAAATTCTTTTTACCGGCGATCCTGCTGCGGTAAATTATCTTCCTGTAAATCCAGACGAATGGGTAAATATTAACGGTAGTTTTTCTGAAGAATATGCCAAATTTACACTGAGAAAATTTCTCGGTTCAAGACCTAATTTTAATGCTTTAATAAAAGACTTTGATAAATTAGATATTAATGCGATTGCCGAGCGTAAAACATTGAGCGAAAGAATTGTAGAATTGGCTTGGAACAGCGATTATTCCAGCTTAGTTCCAGCGTATCAAAGATATTATGAAGTGGTTAAGCAGATAAATGATCCTAAATTAATAGCTGAAACAGAATTGAATATGGCTTTAGCCAAAGCCTTATCCAAACATAAACAGCCTGAAGAAATTATTGCTTTTATCCAGAAATCTCAATATTCGTTAAAAGGATTTAAAACAAAATCTGTTTATATATCGCAGGCTGATCTGGTTAAAACATTTGGAAATCCGCCCAAGAAAACTCGTATTTCAGACGAATGCGGTCTTTACTTAAGTGACTTGTTTTATTATTATCCAGATTTGGAAGTTTCTGTAGATGAGAAACAAAACAAAGCCGAAATCATTAAAGTTTTCATCAACGAAAACAACAAATTTATACTAAATCAAAATGCAGTTTTAGATCATACGCTGTCTGAAAAAGCTTTCATTGAAAAATATGGAACTTATATTGAAGCTTCGTTAAAATCACCGCACATATACTCTATCATAATGGAAGACAGTCAATTTAGATTAGAATTTAAAAACGGAAAGCTATTTTCTGTCGAAATATTCTATTATTGCTGATTCCCAGTTTACAATTATTCAATACTTTTACAATATCAAAAAAAAATAAAATGTCAGTAGCAAAAAAAGATTATAAAAGAATCACAACAAAGTCATTAATTGAAATGAAAAGCAACGGAGAAAAGATCTCTATGCTTACTGCGTATGATTATACAATGGCGAAAATTGTTGACACTGCAGGTGTTGATGTAATTTTAGTTGGTGATTCGGCATCAAATGTTATGGCTGGTCACGAAACGACACTGCCAATTACGCTAGATCAAATGATCTATCATGCTTCGTCTGTAGTTCGTGCTGTCGAAAGAGCTTTAGTGGTAGTCGATTTACCTTTTGGAAGTTACCAATCCGATCCTAAAGAAGCTTTACGTTCTTCAATCAGAATCATGAAAGAAAGCGGCGGACATGCAGTTAAACTAGAAGGCGGAAAAGAAATTAAAGAATCAATCAAAAAAATATTACATGCTGGAATTCCAGTTATGGGCCATTTAGGCTTAACTCCTCAATCGATCTACAAATTTGGAACTTACAGCGTTCGCGCCAAAGAGGAAGAGGAGGCAGAAAAGCTGATTGAAGATGCTCAAATGCTTGAAAAAGTGGGATGTTTTGCAGTTGTACTTGAAAAAATACCTGCTGATCTTGCTAAAAAAGTAGCAGACAGCATTTCTATTCCTGTTATCGGAATTGGTGCCGGCGGCGGTGTTGACGGTCAGGTTTTGGTTATTCACGATATGTTAGGAATGAATAATGAATTTAGTCCGCGTTTCTGACGTCGTTACTTAAATCTTTACGAACAAATGACACAAGCAATTGGTCAATATGCTGCTGATGTGAAGTCTAGTGATTTTCCTAATGCTAGTGAACAGTACTAAAATTAGACTAGCTTAGATTTTTAGACTGACTTAGACTTCTTAGAACTTTGTCTTACTTTTATTCATTTGACCAAGTCTTAAGAAGTCTCATTCTAACAATCTAAAGTCTTTACCAAAATCTATCAACTATTTAAAAATGCATCAATTTAAAGAGCTTTTGATTTGGAAAAAAAGCAGGTTATTTTGTTCTAAGATTTATTCTATAACAGCCACATTTCCCAATGAAGAAAAGTTTGGAATAATTAATCAATTGAGAAGAGCATCTGTATCAATTCCTTCAAATATTGCAGAAGGTTCTTCGAGAAATTCTAACAAAGATTTTGCTAGGTTTTTAGAAATCGCAATTGGTTCTGCTTATGAAGTAGAAACACAACTTCTAATTTCTTCTGATTTAGGATTTATAAATGAAGAAAGTACAACCGAATTAATAAATTTACTTGAAGAAATAACAAAAATGACATCAAGATTTAGAGCAACTTTGCTGTAAAACTTATCAAAAAAAATCCAGTCTAAGAAGTCTAAAATCTAAAAATCTAAGCTAGTCTAAAAATGAAAATTCTTTCTAACAAAAACAATCTCCAAATTCTACACGAAGACAATCACATAATTGTGGTCAACAAACGTGTTGGCGATATTGTACAGGGAGATAAAACAGGAGACAAACCATTGTCTGATATTGTAAAAGAATACATTAAAGAAAAATACAATAAACCTGGAGATGTTTTTTTAGGAGTGATTCATCGTTTGGATCGACCTACAACTGGTATTGTTGTTTTTGCAAGAACGAGTAAAGCATTGACACGCATGAACGAATTGTTCAGCAATCGTGAAACGAAAAAGACATATTGGGCGGTTGTGAAAAACAAACCAAAAGAAGCATCTGCCAAATTGGTTCATTATTTAAAACGAAACGAGAAAAACAATACTTCAAAAGCACATTTAAAAGAAGTACCAGATAGTAAACTGGCAAGTTTAGATTACACTATCATTAAAGAATTACAGAATTATACGGCACTGGAAATCAATTTGCATACTGGGCGTCATCATCAAATTCGAGCACAATTAACTGCGATTGGTTCCCCTATTAAAGGTGATTTAAAATATGGAGCAGACAGAAGTAATCCTGACGGCGGTATTCATCTCCATGCTAGAAAACTCACTTTTGTGCATCCAGTTTCTAAAGAAAATGTCACTATTGTTGCTCCCACTCCAGAGGATCCAATCTGGAATGCTGTATTATTTTTATGATTTAATTCTTATTTTTTTAATTTTTATCGATTAACTTGCATAGAGTAAAAAACAAGCTAATCGTAAAATGGATTATAAAAGTGACATCGGGTATAGAAAAGAAACGCTGAAAAAGTTATTGTATAACATTCAGAAAAGCGAAGATTTAATTATAAAAGCTTTGTATGATGACTTTAAAAAACCAGAGTTTGAGGCTGTTGTTACAGAGACAAGTTATGTTATTTCGGAACTTAAAGATGTTATTAAAAACATTCATAAATGGGCTAAACCCAAGCGCGTTTTTCCTTCTCTTTTAAACTTTCCTTCTACTGATAAAATTTATAAAGAACCTTATGGAAACGTTTTAATAATTGCTCCTTGGAATTACCCTTTTCAATTAGCCTTATGCCCTCTAATTGCCGCTGTAGCTGCCGGAAATAGAGTTACTTTAAAACCATCAGAACTTACTCCGCATACTTCTGCTGTGATTGCGAGAATTATTGAGAAAACATTTCACATCAATCACGTCGAAGTTTTCGAAGGCGGTGTTGAAGTTTCTAATCAATTATTAACGCAGCGCTGGGATTACATTTTTTTTACCGGAAGTGTTGCTGTTGGAAAAATCGTTGCAAAAGCTGCAGCCGAAAATTTAACTCCAGTAACATTGGAACTAGGCGGAAAAAACCCATGTATTGTCGACGAAACTGCTGATCTAAAACTAGCGGCTAAACGAATTGTCTGGGGAAAATTTATCAACGCCGGACAAACCTGCATTGCTCCAGATTATATCATGGTGCAGAAAAACATGAAAGTCAATTTTATTACCTACTTAATGGAAGAAATCATTAAAGCGTACGGAAAAAAAATTGACAAATCGCCAGATTTTGCACGCATTATCAACATCAAAAACTGGTACAGATTAACCAATATGATCCAGAACGAAAATGTATTGTTTGGAGGTGAAAGTGATGCAAATCAACTTTATATCGCTCCAACTTTACTTGAAGAACCAGATTTGGATAGTCCTGTTATGAAAGAAGAAATCTTTGGCCCTATTTTACCAATTCTTACATATGAAAACGAAAATGACATTGAAAAGGTCGTCAGCCGTTATGAGAAACCTCTTTCATTTTATATTTTTAGTGAAAATAATTCATTTACTAAAAAATTAATTAAAAAATACTCTTTTGGAGGCGGATGCATTAATGATACAGTCGTTCATTTTTCTAATAAAAGACTTCCTTTTGGCGGTGTTGGACACAGCGGAATCGGCGCATATCACGGCCAGCTTAGCTTCGACACATTTTCGCATCACAAAGCCATCGTTAAAAAAGGAAACTGGCTTGATTTACCTATGCGCTACGCACCCTACAAAGAAAAATTAGCTTCAATTAAAAGGATTTTAGACTGGCTTTAAATTAGTTAAAACCTTTCGGAATGTTTTATAGATTTTTATACGGAATTGATTAAAAATATTATATTTACGTCAAGATACTTATCAAATATTACAAGTCTATAAAACAATTTTACACCAAATGAAATCTACACTTGCCCAAATTGAGGACATTAAAAAAAATGGCTATTCCCTTGATTTTGCTACAGTTTTTAATCACGCCTTCGAAAACTATAAAAAAATTGCGCTTTATTCTGGTCTTATTATCTTAGTTTTTTCAATTATAGCTGCGATGGTATTTATGGGAGTAATAATTGCTTATTTTGGAGTGGGAAGTATGACGAAAGATTTTTTTGAAAATCTAGAAAACCAAAAACTTACGGCATTAGAACTTGTAATTCAAACTGTTACCGTGTCTGCATTAGCAGGAATTACGGCACCTTTTGGTGCAGGTTTTCTAAAAATGGCAGATTGTGCAGATAAAGATATCGAGTTTAATGTTTCTACTATTTTCAGCTATTATAAAGGTCCGTATTTTGGACAAATTTTTGTAGCAGCGTTTATTCCAGCTCTTGTAGGAACCGCTCTTTCGAATTTTATTGACAGCTTCGACGTTTTGTATGTTGGAAATGTTATTTCTTTTATGGTCTCTTTCTTTATGTATTTATCAATCCCGTTAATTGTTTTCGGGAATTTGAGTGCAATAGATGCCATAAAATCAAGCATTACTCTTGTTACTAAAAATCCGCTTAACATATTTGCATTTTTCATCATAGGTTTTATTGGTTCGCTGATTGGTATTTTCGCGTGCTGCGTGGGAATTATCTTTACGGTCGTTTTTAATAGCTCCATGATTTATGCTACATATTTTGCCATTTTTGGAATACAAGAAGAAGAGGATTCAATTGATTCAATTGGAAAATCTAATTTAGATTAAAATAGAAATTCTTATTTGTAAAGAACTTAACCACTTCTTTTAAGAATTCTCAAAAGGCTGTTTACTAAACCAATACATCCAAATTCTATGGCGGCTGACTATAGTTTTTTTAATTCGGTTATTTCAGGAATTGCCAGCATTGGTAATACCTTAAAATCAATTATGACAGGATGGTACGTAGTAAACTATGATATTATTTTTTACAATAATCCTAAACTCATTTTATTAGGATTATCACTCTTCGCATTTCTTTCGCTGTTAGTATACCAGTTTTTTAGGATCAAAGCTAAAATTGGATATTTCATCGAAAAAAAGAAAGAACAGGATACGATTAGTAAAGAATATCAGCTTTATATTTTGTTTTTTGGTATTGCAGTAATTGTAATTGAAATTATCAACGAAATTTTTAAAATTAGACCCAAAAGTCTACTTATAGTAAATGTTTCAGTTGGTGTTGGTGTACTTATCATATACGCAATTACAGACAAAATTAAATGGCTGAGAGATCAAATTCAGCAAATCTTTATTTTCTCTTTTTTCATTTACATCGCATACGTAGGATTCAACATCGTAACTCTTGATAATGATGTTGTTCCTATTATCGTTTTCCTCATCTCTTTTTTCTTTTCGTACAGTATCCTTAAACCCATCAAAATTTATTGGCTCTTTGTTGGTTTAACTTTTACTTTTTTAATTACGACGATTATATTTCAATTAATTCCAATTAAATCCTCTATTTTACTGCTTAATTTCTGTATTCTAATTTTCATTATTAATCAAGTAAAATACGCTGTATTATTAAACAATCGTGACAATTTTAGATTTGCCAGTGAAATTGTTCATAAAGGAAATTCTCTAACAATTGCCTATAACCAAAAAGGCGAAATCTTATTTTGCAGCGAAACCGTAACTGCTATTTTAGGTTATGAACCCGAAGATGTAATGGGATTAAAGTTTTGGGAGTTGACACAAGATTCAGAATTCATAGAAAAATCAAATCCCGTTAAAAATCATGAAGACAAACTTTACATTAGAAAACTAAAAAGTGAAAATGGCGAGTTTAAATATATTCAATGGAAAGATAAAAAATTCTCTGACGATTTAATTATCAGTATTGGGCAGGATGTTACAGAGCAGATTATTGTTCAAGATCAATATAAAAACCTAATTCAGACAGCAACTGATATTATTTTTGAAATTGATGCCGAAGGACATTTTACTTTTTTAAATGAATTTGGTTTCTCTATTCTGGGATATCCTGAAAATGAAATTATCTCGAAACATTATTCTAATTTCATTCACGAAAATTATATTAAAAGCGCGGTTGACTTTTACGAAAATTTAGTGCTTAATGAAAACAATTATCCGATAATTGAAATCCCGATTTTAACGAAAAATGGAGAAGAAATATGGATTTCACAAAAAATTATTGTTCGCAGAAATGACTTCGGATTAACAACAGGATTCTCTGGAATTGCAAGAGACATTACAGAAAAAAAGAATATAGAAAACGAGAAAAAAAGACGTCTCAAAAAAATTGAAGCCTATAATAATTCGACCAAAAAATTATCAACGACTGATTTCAGTAAATACGACAAACTAAATACTGTAATTGATTTAATTCTACAAGAGGCTGCAACAATAAGCAATGCTAATCGTGTGAGCTTCTGGAAATATCATAAAGATTTAATTATTTGTAAAAATCTTTTCAGTCTTGACAATCAAAATCTAACTGACAAAAACATTTTAAATAAAGAATCGTATCCAATTTATTTTGAAACTTTAAATAATAAAGCGATTATAAATGCGCCGGATGTATTTAATAAATTAGAAACATCTGAATTTCAAAAATTATATTTTACAAAGAATAACATCAAATCAATGCTTGATGTGCCTATTTTTTTAACGGGACAATTGGCAGGTGTGGTTTGTTTTGAAAGCACCGAAAAAAAACGCGAATGGGACAACGAAGACATCAATTATGCAAGAACAATATCTGATGTCATTTCGCTGGCTATTTCGTCTCAGATGCGCTTAGAAGCAGAAAGAAGATTAGAATTCAAAAGCCATCTTTTATCTGCCCTTTCCTTATGCACCGAGAAATTTCTGCTGAGTAAAACCACACAGCAAATGTTTCAAGAAACGTACGATATTATTGGTAAAGCTGCCAAAGTGGATCATATGTACTATTATGAAAAAGATCCAATTTACAATACCGTCAGCCAAAAATACAAATGGTCCCGCGAAGGAATCGAGCATCAAATTACACCTTTGCGTCACATGACCGAAGAAAATTTAAAGGAAATTTACGAAGCAGCCGCACAGAAAAAAATTCTAAACACACTCACCAGAAAACTTGACGAAGGATTTTTCAAAACCCTTTTGATTAATAATGAAATCAAATCTATTTTAATATTGCCTCTTTATATTAACGATATATTTACTGGTTTTATAGGTTTTGACGATTGTACGAAAGAAAAGAAATGGTCTGATGAAGAAATTTACATCTTTCAGGTTTTAGCAAATAACATTTCTTCTGCATTGGAGAGAAATCGAAATGAAACTAAAATTCTTGAAAGCGAAGAAAAATTCAAATTAATAGCAAACAATATTCCTGGCACAGTTTATCTATCCAAATTTGATGCTTTCTCAACTAAAATATTTCTTAATGATGAAGTTTTAAATTTAACTGGATATTCTAAATCAGAATTTATAGAAAACAATTTATCGTTTCTTTCTTTAATTCATCATGATGACAAAGAAGAAGTGATAAACAGCCAAATCGACAATCTGCAAAAGGGAATGCCTCTGCATAATGTATATCGCATTAAACGTAAAACTGGAGAATATATTTGGATTGAAGAATTTGGAGACGTAATTAAAAGAGATGACGAAATTGAGTTTGTCGGCGGTATTTATTTTGATATCACCAATAAAAAAGAAATCGAAGACGCTATAAAAGCCAAGCAATTAGCCGAAGCAGCCAATAAATCGAAGTCGGATTTTCTGGCCAATATGTCGCACGAAATTAGAACGCCTCTTAACGGAATTATAGGTTTTACACATTTACTAATGAAAACTGATCTTGAAGAAATTCAGGAAAAATACATGACAACTATCAATCAATCGGCACATTCGCTGCTTGAAATTATAAATGACATTTTGGATTTCTCTAAAATTGAAGCTGGAAAATTAGAACTCTTTATTGACCTTTATGATATCAAAAAAGTTCTAGGCCAAGTTTTCGATTTAATTGTTTACGAATCCAATCAGAAAAATTTGGAACTCGAATTAAATATCGATCCTGATGTTCCCAAATACATCTGGACAGATATTGTGAGAATAAAGCAGATTTTGATCAATCTTCTGTCAAATGCAGTAAAATTCACGACTGAAGGTTCAATAAAATTAAATGTGTCAGTTTTAGAAAAAAAGAAAAACAATAATTGTGTGATTCGCTTTTCGGTAATCGATACCGGAATTGGTATTCTTGAAAAGAATCAGAAGAAAATTTTCAAAGCTTTTTCGCAGGAGGATAGTTCTACAACGAGAAAATTTGGAGGAACGGGATTAGGTTTAACCATTTCAAACCAATTACTTGCATTAATGGAAAGCCGTTTACAGCTTGAAAGTAAAATTAACGAAGGAAGCAATTTTTACTTTGATTTAAACCTAAAAACAAGCAATCAAAGTATTAGTGACCGATACAATGCTGAACTGAAAAGTCTCAATATCGAATTGGATCCTGAAGAAATCGAACGGAACGATAATGAAATTACATTTCTAATTGTTGAAGACAACAAAGTAAACATGCTTCTACTTAAAACAATTATTAAAAATCTCTACAACAATGCTTACATCCATGAATGCGAAAATGGATATGAAGCGATACAGCAATTTGAAAAAATAAATCCAACAATCGTTTTTATGGATATTCAGATGCCAATTATGAACGGCTATGAAACTGCAAGAGCCATTAGAAACACCAAAAAAGGCCGTGATATTCCGATAATTGCGGTTACAGCTGGTGCAGAAAAAGACGAAAGAAACAAATGTCTTTCTGCTGGAATGGATGATTACATTTCAAAACCAATCATGAAAGGAAGTGTCGAAGAGACATTAATCAAATGGCTTACCTAATTTTAAATGTATCAAAAAATAAGTATATTATTTCTGTACATTTTTTAAACATTAATCTTTCGAATGTGAAATTTATCATAAAAAATATATAAATTCGTACAATCAATTTGATAATAAGTTTAAAAAGAATTCAATATGAAATGGCTCGGTAGAAGACAAAGTGATAATGTAGAAGACAGAAGAGGTTTATCTGGCGGAAAAGTAATCGCTGGAGGTGGTGTTATTGGTATCATAGTTTTACTACTTAATGTATTTGGAGGAGAAACCGGCCAGCAGATAGCACCAATCCTAGAACAAATGCAAGGCGGGCAATCACAAACTGAAACTGCAGTTCCCTTAAGCAAAGAAGATGAAGAAATGGGGAATTTTGTAAAAGTTGTTTTAGCTGATAACGAAGACATCTGGAGCAAAATTTTTGCCGAAAACGGAATGACATATGAAAAACCAAAATTAGTACTTTTTAGAGGCTCTGTACAAACAGCATGCGGCGGTGCATCATCTGCTTCTGGTCCGTTTTATTGTCCTGGCGACCGTAAAGTCTATATGGATTTAGCTTTTTTTGAAGAATTAAAAACCAAATTTGGTGCTAAAGGCGGAGATTTCGCCATTGCTTATGTAATTGCACACGAAATAGGTCATCATATCCAAACCTTATTAGGAACATCTGCAAAAATGCGTCAGGAACAGGAAGGAAAAAGCGAAGCACAAGCCAATAAATTATCTGTTGCGTTAGAATTGCAAGCAGATTTTTACGCTGGGGTTTGGGCACATTATAATCAGGAAAATTTAGATACGGGCGATATTGACGAAGCATTAAGTGCTGCTAATGCAGTTGGTGACGATGCAATTCAAAGTAAAATGCAGGGCCAAATTGTTCCAGATTCTTTCACACATGGAACATCTGAACAAAGAATGTATTGGTTTAAAAAAGGTTTTAAAACCGGTGATATTAAACAAGGAACTACATTTGAAGAAATTCGATAATACATAAACCAAATATATTAACCACCAGAAAGCACAACCTAAAAGTTGTGCTTTTTTTTTATCGAACACAATAAATTCCATAGGAATGTCTCGTCGCTAGAATTAACAAGAAGAAAAACAATAGTGTGTTTTAATCGATCACATACATTCCATAGGAATGTCTCATTGGTAGAATCAAATTTAGATAGTCGGTTATACGCTCCATAGGAGCGTTTGCTGGGAAGAAGATGTATTATTTTTCGATAAATCAAGTGTCCTTACAGGACACAATGAAAAACAACACCATTTTTTTTTCTACCGATGAAATATTCCTATGGAATATAAAATTGGTTTCGGAATTTTGGCGTTTGAAATTTGGAATTTGGAATTTGGAATTTGGAATTTGGGATTTTGAATTTTGAATTTTGGAATTTCAAAAAACTGAAATTTCAAAAAATTGGAATTTTACTTTTTTTGTTTTCGGCAGAAAACAAAAAAAGCCTTGAATTTCTTCAAGGCTTTGAATCTGGGTGGCTGACCGGGTTCGAACCGGCGACCCGCGGCACCACAAACCGCTACTCTAACCAGCTGAGCTACAACCACCATTTTTGCTTAGCGAGTGCAAATATATAACAAAGGTTTACTTCTACAAAGAAAAAAATGAAAAATTTACAACAAATTTTCTAAGCTATTGACTGCCAAACATCTTTCAACAGTAAAACCTTCGGCAAAATCTTTTCCAACTAATCTTCCTAAGTCCTGCGCGCGGTAATTTAAACTTTCAAAGAAGTTTTTACTAGTAATAGGCGTAGCAGGTTCTTTCGAATTCGGATCGTAAAATTGTGTCTTATATGCCGAGATCGCTTCCACTTTTTTATTCTCAAAACCTGTAATGTCTACTACGAAGTCAGGAGTGATATTTTTCCACTGAATGTAGTGATATACCACTTTAGGTCTCCAAGCCTCTTGTTTCTCCCCATCAATTGAAGTTTCGATTTTCATTAAACCAGATAAAAAGCAAGAATCAGAAACCAACTTACTTCCCTTTCCGTGATCAATATGGCGGTCATCGATTGCATTACACAATACAATTTCGGGTTTATACTTACGAATCATTTTAATGACTTCTAATTGATGTTTTTCGTCATTCACAAAAAAGCCATCACGCATTGCTAAATTTTCACGCACAGCGACACCTAAAATCTTTGCGGCATCTTTTGCTTCCTGATCTCTAATTTCTGCAGTTCCACGGGTTCCTAATTCGCCGCGTGTTAAATCTACAATACCCACTTTTTTACCAAGTGATACTTCTTTTAAAATTGTTCCTGCACATCCCAATTCCACATCATCTGGATGTGCACCAAAGGCTAATATATCTAATTTCATTTGTTTTTTTGTTTGTTTTTGTTTTGTTTCAAGTTTCAAGTTTAAGGTTACGTACAGAAATTGAAACTTGAAACCTGAAACTTCAAACTTGAAACTATTTTTTCAATACTCTCTTCATAGTCATCGATTTGTTGACGCTTTCCTCCCATTCTTTTTCTGGAATGCTTTCTTTGGTAATACCGCATCCCATATACAAAATGGCTTTGTTTTCCTGAATCTGCATGCTTCGTAAATTTACAAATAAATCAGAACTTGCATTATTTCCAGCAAAACTGCTGTTTAATTCTCCTAAAAAACCTGTGTAGAAAGTTCTATCATAGTTTTCATTTTCAATAATAAACGCTTTTGCTTTTTTCTTTGGCAGACCACAAACGGCAGGCGTTGGATGCAATGTATCAATAACCTCCTCTAAAGTGGAGTTATCATTTAAAACTCCTGAAATATCGGTTTTTATATGCCAGATCGATCCTGCTTTAAGACTGTAAGGTTCAGAAACTACAACCGAAGCCGCAAATTCGCGAAGTCTTTTTACAATAAAATCGGTTACATACTGCTGTTCGTCTTTTTCTTTCTGCTGCCAGACAATTTCAGTTTCCAAATTATCTTTCTGCGTTCCAGCCAGAGCCATGGTTTCAAAAACATTCCCATTTGCTTTTAAAAGCTTTTCAGGTGTTGCTCCCATCCAAAGTCCAATTTTTGGATGAAAAAAGCAATAACAAAAAGTCGCTGGATACAATTGAACCAAATGCTGAAAGGTTTCAACAAAATCAAATTCCGTTAACGGAACTTCTTCGCTTCTTGATAAAACTACTTTTTTAAATTCTCCGTTTTTAATGGCATTGATTCCCTGGGCAACCAAATATTCATATTGAAACTTCGCTTCAGGATCAAAATTTAAATCGTCAATTTTAATGGGCTCAAATGCTGTAACTTCTTTTTCGGAAGTAATAATTTCCGATTCGTTTTCTGGAATTAAAATCAATTGCTTTTCATCAAAAGAAGCAAAAACAAATCCTTTTTCGCTGTAATCCGAAACGGTGTGCAAAGTATTATTTTGCTGTAAAATCCCAATAAGATCAGTAGTATTGGGTTTAGAATAAAGTACAAATGGTAAATTTTGCTCTTTATGATTTTTAATTTTTAAGAAAAATGGATTCATAATTTATTCACTTTTCTTTCTATCCAAAACCATATTCGTCAATTTGCAAAGCGAAATCAAATTTCCAGCTTCATCTGTAATTTTAATTTCCCACAAATGAACCGTTCTTCCTTTGTGAATAATTCTGGCTGTACCAAAAACATAACCTTCACGAATACTTTTTAGGTGATTTGCCGAAATTTCGATACCTCTTACCTCCTGCTCTTTCGGATTAATAAAAAAGAAAGAAGCCGCACTTCCTACACTTTCTGCTAAAGCTACAGATGCTCCGCCGTGCAGCAATCCCATTGGCTGGTGAACACTTGGATTTACAGGCATTTTTGCAGTTAAAAAATCTTCTCCGGCGTCGATATATTCAATTTTCAGCGTTTCCATCAATGTGTTTTTAGAAAACTCATTGCATCGCGCTAAAATCTGCTCTTTTGTATGATTCATTAAAATAAACTTTAAAAACGTAAAATTAAAGAAAGATAAGACACAAATCGAAAAATCGGATTCTAAATTGAAAATCATTTATGAACTTGTCAGTTTTTTGCTATTTTTACAAAAACTATCAATATACATCTGAGGCTGAAATGCAATGTTTTTTTTGCCACAGATTTCACAGATTTAAAGGATTTTAAAAATATAGCCACTAATTGCACGAATTTCCGCGAATTAAATTTGTGAAAATTCGAGAAATTCGTGGCGAAAAAAAATTCTTTAATCTGGCAAAAAAAAACATAGAAATGCGTCAATACTTTACAATCTTAATTCTGGGTTTAATTCTAGCTTTCAGTTCCTGTCGAACTGATTTTGATACTGTTGCCAGCACTGGAGATTTAAAGTTTTCAAAAGACACTGTTTATTTAGATACTGTTTTTAAAAATATTGGTTCGAGTACTTACCAGCTGAAAGTTTACAACCGAAGTAAAAACGACATTTCGATTCCAATTGTTCAATTCAAAAAAGGTTTAAGCTCTAAATACCGCATGACCGTTGACGGAATGACCGGCACTAACGGCAAGATTTTTAAAGATGTTACGCTTTTAGCGAAAGACAGTTTGTATATTTTTATAGAAACAACGGCCGATATTACAGACACCAACCCGACTGATTTTTTATATACTGATGAAATCCAGTTCGACAGCGGGGCTAATCTTCAGGAAGTAGCTTTAGTTACTTTGATCCAAGATGCTGTTTTCTTATATCCAAACCAAAATCCTGATGGAACAAAAGAAAAAATACAAATTGATGGCAAAGATGTTGATGGATTTTATCTGAGTGAAAATGATGCTGTAAACGGAAACGAATTGATTTTTACCAAACAAAAACCCTACGTAATTTACGGATATGCAGGAGTTCCAGAGAACAAGACCGTAACTTTTGAAGCTGGCGCAAGAATCCATTTTCATGCTAATTCTGGTTTATATGTTGGCAATAATGCTTCATTGCAGATTAACGGAACTGTCTCAAAAACCGATCAATTAGAAAATGAAGTTATCTTTGAAGGAGATCGTTTAGAATCTCTATATTCTGATATTCCTGGACAGTGGAAATCGGTTATTTTTTCTAATGGAAGTGCCAATCATTCGATCAATCATTTGACTTTAAAAAATGCAGTTACTGGGTTAGACTTTAAAAATCCATCTAATACGGTTGAAATTAAAAATACGCAGATTTACAATTGTGTTGAATACGGAATTTTAGCTGAAAACACTCGTATTATTGGCGAAAACGTCGTAATCAATTATGCTGGTATAGCAAGTTTATCTTGCGTTTACGGCGGCAATTATAGTTTCACACATTGTACTTTTAATAACAATTGGTCAAACCCTTCGCATTTCGCAGTTACTTTAAGCAACAGTTTAACTGGCAAAACTCCTGAAGCAAATGCGTTGACAAATGCAACTTTCAACAACTGCATTATTTACGGTTCTAATTTTAACGAATTGAATTTGAGTAAAAATACAAGCGCTGCTTTTGTATATCAGCTCAATAATTGTTTATTGAAATTCGGAAATACCACAAATCCTGATTATCAATTTAAAACAGATACAGAACATTATAACAACATTATTCTAAATGAAAATCCGAAGTTTTATAATGCTGCTCAGAATAAATTCAATATTGACAAAACTTCTGCCGCTTTCGCGAAAGGAAATCCTGCATATATAATTCCACTAGATATTTTAGGAATTACGAGAACTTCTCCACCAGATTTAGGCGCTTATCAGAATCAAGATTTTCCGAAGTAACTTTTTTAAACCATATAAGTCATATAAGAAATTTAAGTTTTTTCTATTTAAAGTATATCACTAATACTTTTAAATGAACTTACATAACTTATATGATTAAAAAACAAATCGTAAGAAAATGTACCTAAAATTAAACATCGCTTAACGTATCGCATTCATAAAAGTAGTAGATTTGTTACAATACATTTTTAAACTTCTAAAAATCAGATTTTTAAAATGCATTTATTAACCCAAATCTTAACTATTAATTTATGAAAAAAAACTACTTTTTATTCTTATTGATGTTTACCGCTGTTGGTTTTGCTCAAATTCCATCCGGCTACTACAACACGGCAACTGGCACAGGTTATACCTTAAAAACTCAATTGTACAACATTATCAAAGGACATACTGATAACGGTTATGCAGGTTTATACACAACCTACCAAACATCTGATGTTGACAATTTTTACGAAAACGACGGAACAGTTTTAGATATGTATTCTGAAAATCCATCAGGAACAGATCCTTACAGCTACAGTATTGGAAGCACGCAAAGATGCGGCAGCTATTCTGTAGAAGGCGATTGTTATAACAGAGAACACATTATTCCGCAATCTGTTTTTAATGAGCAGTCTCCAATGGTAGCCGATGCGCATTTTATTACTCCTACAGATGGAAAAGTAAATGGAATACGTTCTAATTACCCGCACGGAACGGTAAGCTCTGTGACGTACACTTCTCAAAACGGAAGTAAATTAGGATCAAGTTCAGTATCTGGATATTCAGGGACTGTATTTGAACCTATCAATGCCTTTAAAGGTGATATTGCTAGAATGTATTTTTACTTTGCAACAAGATATGAAAATACAGTTGCAGGATATTCATATGCTATGTTTGATGGTTCAAGCAATAAAGTTTTTACAACTGCTTTTCTAAATACTTTATTAGCCTGGCATGCTCAAGATCCTGTTAGTGCAAGAGAAATTGCTAGAAATAATGCTATTTATGCACGTCAAGGCAATAGAAATCCATACATAGACCATCCAGAATATGTAAATCAAATTTGGGGCGGAACATCTTCTACAGATACTCAAGCGCCAACTGCACCTGCGAGTTTGGCTTCAACATCAAAAACTGCAACTTCAATTACACTTGCTTGGAATACCTCTTCAGATAATGTTGGAGTTACAGGTTATGATGTTTACGCCAACAGTGCTTTAAAAACAACTGTTACTGGGTTAACAGCAACAATTACTGGATTAACAGCTTCTACCACTTATTCTATTTATGTAAAAGCAAAAGATGCAGCTGGAAACACTTCTGCTTCAAGCAATACAATTTCAGTTACAACCAACAGCAGCGGAACTGGAACAGCAACCGACTTACTTTTCTCTGAATACATTGAAGGTTCTGGAAACAACAAAGCGTTGGAAATTGCCAATAATACAGGAAGTTCGGTTAGTTTAGCTGCTTATACGATCAAAAAACAAACTAATGGTGCTGGTTCTTGGAGCACAGGTTTGGCTTTAACGGGAACATTAACAACTGGAAGTAAATTTGTAATTGTAAACAGCTCTATTTCTTCAAGCTGTTTTTCTACAAGTTCAGCCAATATTTCGACAACGGCAACCGAATTGACTTTTAACGGAAATGACGCTGTAGGTTTATTCAAAAACGGAGTACTAATTGATATCATTGGAACTTTTAATGGCGGAACAGCTAATTTTGCTATTGATGTTACTTTAAGAAGAAAATCTACTGTGACTTCTCCAAGTACAACTTTCAATTTAAGCTCACAATGGGATTCTTATACAACCGACACGTGCGGCAACTTAGCAAGCAAACAAGCGCTGCCAATTGAAGAGAAAATTACTGAAACATCAGAGGATATTGTTATTTTTCCAAATCCATCAGATGGAAATTTCAATGTTGGTTTAAACAATTTTGAATCTCCTTATTCGATAGAGATTATTTCTTTTACTGGACAAAAAGTGTTTGAAAAACAAAATAGTACAGATGCTGTAATTACCGCAGGGAATCTTCCAAAAGGAATTTATCTAGTTAAAATTGTCAAAGACTCTAAAACTATTATTGAAAAGATAATTATTAACTAAGTCAGAAAACTATATTTTCACGCAGATTTTACAAAATTAAACCTGTTTAATCACTAAAATCTGCGTGAAATAATATACTTCGCAGAACTTTTTCACTTTATAAACTGAAAAAAATCCGCAAAATTTGCAAAATCTACGAAAAACAAAAGGTTTGGTAATTTTGGATTTTTCGCAGCTCAAAAATTGCCGTCATTTTCATAATCTTCTTGAAATAAAAACCTTTGCAAAAGACTTTGATTCAAAAAAAGTTTATGACTTTGCATCCATTGTGGTTAAACGAAATCTGCCAGAAAAAAGCAGTTTTATATTTTTTCTAAAGACTTTGTTATCAAATTTGCGCTTACTATTTATTTAAACTAAATTTGCAGCTCAATACAACAAACTACACATCACAATGATCCATTTCTTTGAAAACCAAAGCAAAACTGTTTTTGCCGTACAAACGCA
>Ga0157370_10000490_pt1 | contig 49239 bp, 42 predicted proteins | sample C35metaG_FD_113463 | JGI IMG/M metagenome (GOLD analysis project Ga0157370, IMG submission 113463) | Corn rhizosphere microbial communities from Kellogg Biological Station, Michigan, USA - C3-5 metaG | ecosystem: Host-associated > Plants > Roots > Rhizosphere > Soil | place: USA: Michigan...
TATGCGATTCCGGCATTTCTAATCGCCATTTTGCTGATCGTGCTGTTTGCCGGCGGCAGCTATTACGACTGGTTTCCCCTGCGCGGGCTGACGTCGAATAACTTCTACCAGATGAGCGGTGAAGGGAAAAATCTCGACTACTTCTGGCACTTGGTGCTGCCGGTGATGGCGCTGGTGATCGGCAACTTCGCCACCCTCACCTTCCTGACCAAAAACAGCTTTCTCGACGAGATCAACAAACAGTACGTGGTCACCGCGCGAGCCAAGGGCCTGACCAACAACGCGATTCTGTACGGCCACGTCTTCCGCAACGCCATGCTGCTGATCATCGCCGGCTTCCCCGCCGCGTTTATCAGCATCTTTTTTACGGGCTCGCTGATGATCGAAGTGATCTTCTCCCTCGACGGCCTGGGCCTGATGAGTTTTGAGGCGGCGATCAACCGCGACTACCCCATCGTCTTCGGCACGCTGTTTATCTTCACCTTGCTAGGCCTGGTGGTGAAGTTGATCGGCGACATCACTTACACCTTGGTCGATCCGCGCATCGACTTCGCGAATCGGGAGGGTTGAGCGTGGGCACTGCATTGAAAATGTCACCCCTCAACCGTCGCCGCTTCGAACGCCTGAAAGCGCACAAGCGCGGCTGGTGGTCGCTGTGGCTGTTTCTTGTGCTGTTCGTGGCAAGCCTGGGCGCCGAGCTAATCGCCAACGACAAACCGCTGGTGGTGCATTACGACGGCGGCTGGTATTTCCCGGTATTCAAGCGCTATCCGGAAACCACCTTTGGCGGCGAATTTCCGCTGGAGGCGAATTACAAGAGTCCGTACATCCGCGAACTGATCGCCGAAAAAGGCGGCTGGACCCTATGGCCGCCCATTCCGTTCAGCTACTCCACCATCAACTACGACCTGAAAGTGCCCGCCCCCGCGCCACCTTCTGCGGACAACCTGCTGGGCACCGATGACCAAGGCCGCGACGTGCTTGCGCGGGTGATTTACGGCTTCCGTATTTCCGTGTTGTTCGCCCTGACGCTGACCATTTTCAGCTCCGTGATCGGCGTGGTGACCGGCGCGCTGCAAGGCTTCTATGGCGGTTGGGTCGACCTGCTCGGCCAGCGTTTTCTGGAAGTGTGGTCGGGGCTGCCGGTGCTGTATCTGCTGATCATTCTTGCCAGCTTTGTGCAGCCCAACTTCTGGTGGCTGCTGGGCATCATGCTGCTGTTCTCGTGGATGACCCTGGTGGACGTGGTGCGCGCCGAGTTCCTGCGTGGCCGTAACCTGGAATACGTGCGCGCCGCGCGGGCGCTGGGCATGGAAAACGGCGGCATCATGTTCCGCCACATTCTGCCCAACGCGATGATTTCCACCATGACTTTTATGCCGTTCATTCTCACTGGCGCCATCGGTACGCTGACCGCGCTGGACTTTCTCGGCTTCGGCCTGCCGGCCGGCTCGCCGTCATTGGGTGAACTGGTGGCGCAGGGTAAATCCAACACCCAGGCGCCGTGGCTTGGCATCAGCGCCTTTGCCGTGCTGGGCCTGATGCTGACCCTGTTGGTGTTTATCGGCGAGGCTGCTCGCGATGCCTTCGACCCGAGGAAATAACATGGGCCAGACCCCTAAAACGCCGCCAAACACCGCGCCGGAAAATCTCATTGAAGTGCGCGACCTGGCCGTGGAATTCACCTCAGGCGCGAGCCGTCAGTGCGTGATCCAAGGCTTGAACTTTGATATTCGCCGTGGCGAAACCTTGGCGCTGGTTGGCGAAAGCGGCTCGGGCAAATCGGTCACTGCGCACTCCATTCTGCGCCTGCTGCCCTACCCGCTCGCGCGCCACCCGGCCGGCAGCATTCGCTATGCCGGGCACGACCTGCTGACCGTCAACGAAAAGAAACTCCGGCACATCCGTGGCAACCGTATTGCCATGATTTTCCAAGAGCCGATGACCTCGCTGAACCCGTTGCACACCATCGAAAAGCAAATCAACGAAGTGCTGGCCCTGCACAAAGGCCTGACCGGCAAAGCCGCGACCAAGCGCACCCTGGAATTGCTCGAACTGGTGGGCATTCCCGAGCCGCACAAACGCCTCAAAGCGCTGCCCCACGAATTGTCCGGCGGGCAACGCCAGCGGGTGATGATCGCCATGGCGCTGGCCAACGAGCCGGAGCTGCTGATCGCCGACGAGCCGACCACGGCGCTGGACGTCACCGTGCAGCTGAAAATTCTCGAACTGCTCAAAGATTTGCAGGCCCGCCTGGGCATGGCGCTGCTGCTGATTACCCACGATTTGAACTTGGTGAAGCGAATTGCACACCGGGTATGTGTCATGCAGCGCGGAGTGATCGTCGAACAGGCTTCATGCGATGAACTGTTCGACAATCCGCAGCATCCCTACACCCAGGAATTGCTCGGAGCCGAGCCCAGCGGTTCGCCGGTGGCCAACGCAGCCGGCAAGCCAGTGCTCGAGGTCGAAGACCTGCGGGTGTGGTTTCCGATCAAGAAAGGCGTGCTGCGCCATACGGTCGATCATGTGAAAGCGGTGGACGGCATCAACTTCAGCCTGCCCCAGGGCCAAACCCTGGGCATTGTGGGTGAAAGCGGTTCCGGCAAATCCACGCTCGGGTTGGCGATTTTGCGGCTGATTGGCAGCAAGGGCGTCATCCGCTTTCAAGGCCAGGACATGCACGACCTGACCCAGCATCAAGTGCGGCCTTTGCGGCGGCAGATGCAGGTGGTGTTTCAGGACCCGTTTGGCAGCCTGAGCCCGCGGATGTCGGTGTGTCAGATCATTGGTGAAGGGCTGCGCATTCATAAGATGGGCAGTGAAGAAGAACAGGAGCAGGCAATAATCGATGCACTCCTGGAGGTAGGTCTGGATCCGGAAACCCGGCATCGCTACCCCCACGAGTTCTCCGGTGGGCAACGGCAGCGAATCGCCATCGCCCGGGCACTTGTGCTCAAGCCGGCGTTGATTCTGCTGGATGAACCCACCTCGGCACTGGACCGTACCGTGCAGCGTCAGGTGGTGGAATTACTGCGATCGCTGCAGCGCAAGTACAACCTGACCTACTTGTTCATCAGCCATGACCTGGCGGTGGTCAAGGCGCTGAGTCACCACTTGATGGTGGTCAAGCAAGGTCGGGTGGTGGAACAGGGGCCAGCCGAAGCCATTTTCGCCGCCCCGCAACACGTATATACGCAGCAGTTGCTGGAGGCCGCTTTCCTGGTCCCAGCCACTGCCGATTAATCCTTGAAAGCAGGAAGAGGAATAACACCATGGGTTTTCTCGCCGGTAAGCGCGTACTGATCGTCGGTGTCGCCAGCAAGCTGTCCATCGCATCCGGCATTGCTGCCGCCATGCATCGCGAGGGTGCTGAACTCGCCTTCACCTACCAGAACGAAAAGCTCAAAGGCCGCGTCGAAGAATTCGCCGCTGGCTGGGGCTCGAACGCCGACCTGTGCTTCCCGTGCGACGTGGCCAGCGACGAAGAAATCGCCAACGTGTTCGTTGAGCTGGGCAAAAAGTGGGACGGCCTGGACGTGATCGTTCACTCCGTCGGCTTCGCCCCTGGCGACCAACTGAACGGCGACTTCACCGAAGTGACCACCCGTGACGGCTTCCGCATCGCCCACGACATCAGCGCCTACAGCTTCGTGGCCCTGGCCAAAGCCGGTCGCGAAATGATGAAAGGCCGCAACGGCAGCCTGCTGACGCTCTCGTACCTGGGTGCCGAGCGCACCATGCCCAACTACAACGTGATGGGCATGGCCAAAGCCAGCCTGGAAGCGGGCGTGCGTTATCTGGCCGGCAGCCTTGGCCCGGAAGGCACCCGCGTAAACTGCATTTCGGCTGGCCCGATTCGCACCCTGGCGGCGTCCGGCATCAAAAGCTTCCGCAAAATGCTCGCCGCCAACGAAGCGCAAACGCCACTGCGCCGCAACGTGACCATCGAAGAAGTCGGCAACGTCGGCGCCTTCCTGTGCTCGGATTTGGCCTCGGGTATTAGCGGTGAAATCACCTATGTGGACGGTGGTTTCAACACCACGGCCATGGGTGCCATCGAAGAGTAAGCACGTTGGTATGAAGAAGCCGCTCGATTGAGCGGCTTTTTTTTGCGTTTTTGTAGGAGCCACCTTGGTGGCGAACCCTGCGAACGGAATTCTCGATCACCGCTTGCACGCCCCTCTCCCCAGCCCTCTCCCGCAAGCGGGAGAGGGGGCCGAGCGAGTGGCGTCGCTGGCAGTCGTCACCCCTCGCCCGCTTGCGGGAGAGGGGCTGGGGGAGAGGGGCCGTTGATCGTTGTGATCGCTCTACCCCCGCTCCTGAACCAACACCCAAGGCGCCACCACCACAGCCCACAGCGTCGGGTCACGGTCGAGCAGGTCCTGCGCCAGCGCGGCTTCCACCTTACTCACCACGCCACCGGCCAACCACTGGGCCACCTGGGCGCCGTTGTCTTGCGCAAAGCCCATGGCCACTTCGATCAGGTCACTGCCCGGCGCCACCCACAGCAAGGCGCCACGGGCGAAGAAAGGTTGCAGCTCCTGCCAGGTGATCGGGGCGGTTTCGCCTAGCAACTTGGCGTAAAGCGGGTCAATGGCGTCGGTCATTACGGGCTCTTTTGTTCGACAAGATGTAAATGGCGGCCAAGCCGCCGGGCGGCAATGATAGCGGCGTTTGCCGGCGGAACAAGATCGGCCTGACGCTCTGCCCGGCGACGACGACACGCCGTTTTTCTATACATTTATTTCGATTTAGCGACATTGCCTACAGACAGCATCAGTCGCCGCTTTTCAAGGCACAAATCGGCACTCTAAACTCCGCCGTTAAAGTTGCCAGGGCCCTCGTATTCAAAGGGACTTAGGGCCGGGGATTTCGCCTGGCGCCGCAGCTTAGGCCAACAGGGCATGAACCGGGCGCGCGCAGTACGCGTGATCGGGTCTTACAAAAAAACGAAAAAACATAAGAGTGGAGCACTATGAACAAGGCTACTAAGCAACTGTTTGCAGCCATGGCTATGGCCGGCGTCGCCAGCTATTCACTAGCAGCTGACACCATCAAAATCGGCCTGGCTGGCCCGGTTACCGGCGCGGTCGCTCAATACGGCGAGATGCAGTTCATCGGTGCCAAAATGGCTATCGAACAAATCAACAAGGCTGGCGGCGTAAACGGCCAGCAGCTCGAAGGCGTGGTGTACGACGACGCGTGCGACCCGAAACAAGCCGTGGCCGTGGCCAACAAAATCGTTAACGACGAAGTGAAATTCGTGGTTGGCCACCTGTGCTCCAGCTCCACTCAGCCGGCTTCGGACATTTACGAAGACGAAGGCATTCTGATGATTACCGCGGCCTCGACCAGCCCGGAAATCACCGCCCGTGGTTACCAGTTGGTGTTCCGCACCATCGGTCTGGACAGCCTGCAAGGCCCAACCGCCGGCAACTTCATCGCTGACCACATCAAGCCAAAAACCGTTGCGGTCATCCACGACAAGCAGCAATACGGTGAAGGCATCGCCACTGCCGTGAAGCAGACCCTGGAAGCCAAAGGCGTGAAAGTGGCGCTGTTCGAAGGCATCAACGCCGGCGACAAAGACTTCTCCGCCATGATCTCCAAGCTGAAACAAGCCAACGTCGATTTCGTTTACTACGGCGGCTACCACCCGGAACTCGGCCTGCTGCTGCGTCAGTCGGCTGAGAAAGGCCTGAAAGTTCGCTACATGGGCCCAGAAGGCGTGGGTAACAAAGAGCTGTCGGCCATCGCTGGCCCGGCTTCCGAAGGCTTGCTGGTTACCCTGCCGAAGTCGTTCGACCAAGACCCGAAAAACCAGGCGCTGGTTGAAGCGTTCAAAGCCAAGAAAGAAGACCCGAGCGGTCCTTTCGTGTTCCCGGCTTATGCAGCGGTACAAGTGATTGCCGAAGGCATCAAGAAAGCCGGCGACACCGACACCGCCAAGGTAGCGGCCGCCCTGCGCGCCAACACCTTCAACACCCCGACTGGCGACCTGAGCTTCGACGCCAAAGGCGATCTGAAAGACTTCAGCTTCGTGGTCTATGACTGGCACGCTGACGGCACCAAAACAGAAGCCAAGTAAGTAACAAGCCGCAACCCGAAGCCCACTGCACACGCAGTGGGCTTTGTTTTAAGAGGTAAACGGGTCCACGCTCAGCCACAAGCGAATGAGCGCCACCCACGCGAAAGCTTCAAAACCCCAATCCCCAGCTAAATAGCAAGGCAGACCGCCACTGGCAGGTCTGAGCGGCGCGAGCCGACCCCGCACGGGGCGAAGCACAAGGCGTGCTTCGTGATGGAAGCGATTGACCACACCGCTTGGCTGGAACCCCAGCTAACTGTGCCCACACCGAGTGGATGCAGCCGTAACCGGCCTGCAGGGAACATCTCGACCTGACAGAGCTATCGAGTCGCGCAACAGGTTTTGTAAGTTTTCAGGAGAGTTCTGATGCCTGACATCTACCATTTCTTACAGCAGCTGGTTAATGGCTTGACCATTGGCAGCACGTACGCCCTGATCGCCATCGGTTACACGATGGTGTACGGCATTATCGGCATGATCAACTTCGCCCACGGCGAGGTGTACATGATCGGTTCCTACATCGCCTTTCTGGTGATCGCCGGCCTGACCATGATGGGCCTGGACAGCCTGCCGATCATCCTGATCGCGGCGTTCGCAGCCACCATCATTGTCGCCAGCGCCTACGGCTACAGCATTGAACGGGTCGCGTACCGACCGCTGCGCGGCAGCAACCGTTTGATCCCGCTGATTTCGGCAATCGGTATGTCTATATTTCTGCAGAACGAGGTCTTGCTCGCGCAGAACTCGAAAGACAAAGCGATTCCAAACCTGATCCCCGGCAACTTCGTATTTGGCGAGAGCACCATGAACGGTGTGGTCATCTCCTATATGCAGGTGCTGATCTTCGTCGTCACGTTCCTGGTGATGGCCGGCCTTACGGTGTTCATCTCCCGCTCCCGCCTGGGCCGCGCCTGCCGCGCCTGCGCCGAGGACATCAAGATGGCCAACCTCCTGGGAATCAACACCAACAACATCATTGCCCTGACCTTCGTCATCGGCGCCACCCTGGCGGCCGTTGCGGCGGTGTTGCTGGGCATGCAGTACGGCGTGATCAACCCGAACCTGGGCTTCCTGGCCGGCATCAAGGCCTTTACCGCCGCGGTACTCGGCGGCATCGGCAGCATTCCGGGCGCCATGCTCGGCGGTCTGGTGTTGGGTGTGGCCGAAGCGTTTGGTGCCGACATTTTCGGCGACCAATACAAAGACGTGGTGGCGTTCAGCCTGTTGGTGCTGGTGCTGTTGTTCCGCCCGACCGGCATTCTCGGTCGCCCGGAGGTTGAAAAGGTATGACCAGTTCTATTAAAGCCAAACAGCTCAAGACGGCGTTTTTCAGCGCCCTGCTGGTGCTGGCCGTGGCCTACCCGATTCTGGGCCTGAAGCTGAACATCGTCGGCATCAAGCTGGAAGTGCACGGCGCCAGCGCGCCGGTGCTGTGGACCATTTTCGCCTGCGCCATCGGCATGTTCTTCTGGCAGTTGTTCCGCAGCCAGTTGGGCAATGCCTGGGACGCCGTGCCGAAAGTGCCGGGCGTGCCGTCGTCGGCCACCAACTTCCTGACCCTGCCCTCGACCCAACGCTGGTTCGTGTTGGCCCTGGTGGTGGTGGCGCTGGTGTGGCCGTTCTTCGGCTCGCGCGGCGCGGTGGACATCGCCACGCTGATCCTCATCTACGTGATGCTCGGCCTCGGCCTGAACATCGTGGTCGGCCTGGCGGGCCTGCTCGACCTGGGTTACGTCGGCTTCTACGCCGTCGGCGCCTACAGCTACGCCCTGCTCTCGCACTACTACGGCTTCGGTTTCTGGCTGTGCCTGCCGATTGCCGGCCTGATGGCGGCGCTGTTCGGCTTCTTGCTGGGCTTCCCGGTGCTGCGTCTGCGCGGCGACTACCTGGCCATCGTCACCTTGGGTTTCGGCGAGATCATCCGCATTCTGCTGCGTAACCTCACCGAGCTGACTGGCGGCCCGAACGGCATCAGCAACATCGACAAACCGACCCTGTTCGGCCTCAGCTTCGAGCGCAAGGCGGCGGAAGGCCTGCAAACCTTCCACGAATATTTCGGCATCGCCTACAACTCGATCTACAAAGTGATCTTCCTGTACTTGGTGGCCTTGCTGCTGGTGTTGGTCGCGCTGTTCGTCATCAACCGCCTGCTGCGCATGCCCATCGGCCGTGCGTGGGAAGCGCTGCGTGAAGACGAAATCGCCTGCCGCGCCTTGGGCATGAACCCGACCGTGATCAAACTCTCGGCCTTCACCCTCGGCGCCTGCTTCGCCGGTTTCGCCGGCAGCTTCTTTGCCGCGCGCCAAGGCTTGATTACCCCGGAGTCGTTCACCTTCCTGGAGTCGGCCACCATTCTGGCCATCGTCGTGCTCGGCGGCTTGGGCTCGCAGCTGGGGGTGATTCTGGCCGCCATCGTGATGATTCTGCTGCCCGAACTGATGCGTAACTTCAGCGAGTACCGGATGCTGCTGTTCGGTGCCCTGATGGTGTTCATGATGATTTGGCGTCCACAGGGCTTCTTGCCCATGCAGCGCCCGCACTTGGAGTTGAAGCAATGAGCCGCCCGATTCTTGAAGTAAGCGGCCTGTGCATGCGCTTCGGCGGTCTGCTGGCCGTCAACGGTGTGGGCCTGACCGTGCAAGAGAAACAAGTGGTGTCGATGATCGGCCCGAACGGCGCCGGCAAAACCACGGTGTTCAACTGCCTGACCGGTTTCTACAAACCCACCAGCGGCACCATCCTGCTCGACGGCGAAGCCATTCAGGGGCTGGCCGGTCATGAAATCGCCCGCAAGGGCGTGGTGCGTACGTTCCAGAACGTGCGCCTGTTCAAAGACATGACCGCCATCGAAAACCTGCTGATTGCCCAGCACCGGCACATCAACACCAACTTCCTGGCCGGTCTGTTCAAGACCCCGGCGTTTCGCAAAAGCGAGCGTGAAGCCATGGAGTTCGCCGCGCACTGGCTGGATAAGGTCAACCTCACCGAGGTCGCCAACCGCCCGGCCGGCACGCTGGCCTACGGGCAGCAACGTCGCCTGGAAATCGCCCGTTGCATGATGACCCGCCCTCGCCTGCTGATGCTCGACGAGCCGGCGGCCGGTCTCAACCCGAACGAAACCGAAGAGCTCAAGCAGCTCATCGGCGTGCTGCGCGATGAATACAACGTCACGGTGCTGCTGATCGAACACGACATGAAACTGGTCATGAGCATTTCCGACCACATCGTTGTGATCAACCAAGGCACGCCGCTGGCCGATGGCACTCCGGAGCAGATTCGCGACAATCCGGAAGTGATCAAAGCCTATTTAGGGGAAGCGTAACCATGCTGTACTTCGACAACGTTTCCACCTTCTACGGCAAGATCCAGGCGCTGCATAGCGTCAACGTGCAAGTGCACAAAGGCGAGATCGTCACCCTGATCGGCGCCAACGGGGCCGGTAAATCCACCCTGCTGATGACCCTGTGCGGCTCGCCGCGCGCCGCCAGCGGCAGCATTCGCTACCAAGGCGAAGAACTGGTGGGCCTGGAATCCAGCGAGATCATGCGCAAAAGCATCGCGGTAGTGCCTGAAGGCCGCCGCATCTTTGCCCGCCTGACCGTTGAAGAAAACCTGGCCATGGGCGGCTTCTTCACCGACAAAGGCGACTACCAGGAACAGCTCGACAAAGTGCTGCACCTGTTTCCCCGCCTGAAAGAACGCTACAACCAGCGCGGCGGCACCATGTCTGGCGGCGAACAGCAAATGCTCGCCATTGGCCGTGCGCTGATGAGCAAGCCGCAACTGCTGCTGCTCGACGAGCCATCGCTGGGGTTGGCGCCGATCATCATCCAGCAGATTTTCCAGATCATCGAACAGCTGCGTAAAGATGGTGTGACGGTGTTCCTGGTGGAACAGAACGCCAACCAGGCGCTGAAGATTGCTGACCGTGCGTATGTGCTGGAAAACGGCCATGTGGTGATGGAAGGCACGGGTGAGTCGTTGTTAACCGATCCGAAAGTAAGAGACGCCTACCTGGGTGGCTAAGCGATCGGCTGCGCGTCGGCGGGGCTGCGTTAAAACAGGTTTTTAAATGCTCATTGGCTACAGCCAACTGCGCTTTAAAAACCTGTTTTGCCTTGCCCCGCTCTAGCTCGCTCGATCTGGATCGGCGTGCGACAAAGCCCAAGCTCATTTCCCGCCTAAAATTCGCGATGCTTCTGATCTTCATCCCCGCCATTCAGAATTAGTGAAAATAATTTAATCCCCCCTGTAATAACCCCCCGCCTCGTTTCTCTACTTCACTAAGCAGGCCACTACGGCTTGTTTCCTCCCACTGAAGAGAGACACTTCCATGAACAACAAAAACCGCCCTCTGCATACCGCCGCCCTCGCTCTGGCTTTGGGCAGCGCATTGAGCATTGCCGCCGCGCCGATGGTTGCCCATGCCGATGACAGCAAAGGCGAAAAATGTTTTGGCGTTTCCATGAAGGGTAAAAACGATTGCGCAGCAGGCGCGGGCACCACTTGTGCTGGCACGTCCACCAAGGATTACCAAGGCAGCGAGTGGAAACATGTACCGGCCGGCACCTGCGAAAAAACCGCCAGCCCAACCTCCCCGACCGGTTTCGGTCAGATGGCAGCGTTTAAAGAAAAAGCCTAAGTACGCGGGGCGCGCCAGCATGAAGCAGTCCGTTATCGCGCCCAGTGGCGCGCCCCACGTTTGTGCGACAAACCTGCCCGCGCAAGCGGGCTTGGGTTTGAAGTCCCAGCACTACCAAGCCATTCTCGCCAGCCTGCCGGCCGTGGGTTTCTTCGAAATTCACGCGGAAAACTACATGGTCGCCGGCGGCCCTTTTCATCACTACCTCGGGCAGATTCGCCAGCATTACCCGCTGTCGCTGCACGGGGTCGGGTTGTCGATTGGCGGCGCCGAGCCGCTGGATCGCGACCACCTGCAACGCCTCGCGACCCTGCTGGAACGCTACGAGCCTGCGGCGTTTTCCGAGCACCTGGCCTGGTCCAGCCACGGCCCCAACTATCTGAACGATCTGCTGCCCGTGGCCTACGACGAACCAACGCTGGCGCGCGTGTGCGAACACATCGACCACACGCAAACCGTGCTAAAGCGCCGCATGCTCCTGGAAAACCCAGCCACCTACGTCGAGTTCACCGCCTCAAGCTTGAGCGAGGCCGCGTTTATCCACGACGTGGTGCAACGCACCGGCTGTGGCCTGCTGCTGGACGTCAACAACCTGTACATCTCGTGTATCAACCACCAGCGCGACGTGCAGGCTTATCTCAACGAGCTGCCGTTGCACGCCGTGGAGCAGATTCATCTCGCCGGCTTTGCCGAAGACCGCGACAGCAGCGGCGCCCGCCTGTTAATCGACAGCCACGGCGCGCCGGTAGATGACGCGGTGTGGCAGCTGTACGCCGAACTCATCGCGCGCCTCGGCCCGCTGCCGACGCTGATCGAGCGTGACAACGACGTGCCGCCGCTGGACCACCTGCTAGCCGAAGCGCACATGGCCGAACGCGTACTGGCGCGGAGCACCGCGCGATGAGCGTGCAAGCCGAGTTCGAGCACGCCCTGCTGAGCGACGAGCTCATCACGCCGAGCGGGCTGCACACTTACAACGGCTCCGACCCGGCGGCGCGTTTCGCCGTGTACCGCAACAACGTGCTCAGCTCGCTGATCAATGCCCTGACCGATACCTTTCCCGTTGTGCAGCAGTTGGTCGGCGAGGCGTTTTTCCGCGCCATGGCGGCGGTGTACGTAAAAGCCAATCCGCCTTCCTCGTGCCTGTTGGTGCACTACGGCAGCGACTTTCCGTTGTTTATAGAAACCTTCGAGCCTGCCGCCACGCTGCCGTACCTCGCAGACATGGCGCGACTGGAAGCCTTGCGGGTGCAGGCTTACCACGCGGCTGATGCCGAGCCCGTCGCGCATGAGGTGCTAGCCGGCGCGCTAGGCGACAGCGAGCGTCTGGGCGATTTGCGGTTTCAGTTGCACGCCTGCGTTCACCTGCTGACGTCGGCTTTCGGGGTGCGCTCGCTATGGGCCGCGCACCAGGGCGAGTTGGCCATCGAGCAGGTTGACCTTGGCACCGCCGAACATTGCCTGGTGCTGCGTCAGCACCTCGACGTGCTGGTGATCGGCATCGACGCCGACAGCGCCGGCTTTATCGGCCGACTGCTGAATGGCCAGACCTTCGCCGACGCGGCGCGATCCTGCGCGCCGGATTTCGACCTCGGCGCCGCACTGGCACTGCTGATTTCCCACGACGCGATCACCGCGCTTTCTTACCGAGCAACCCCATGAACATCCAACGCCTGATCGACCTGTTCGAAAAAATCCCCCACAGCCTGATCGCCTTTATCGCGCGGTTCTCCATTGCGGCGGTGTTCTGGCGATCCGGCCAAACCAAGGTGGAGGGCTTTGCCGTGGACCTGGTCAGCGGCACCTTTGTTTACGACAACCCGCACCTAGCCGACTCGACCGTTCCGCTGTTCAGCAGCGAATACGCGCTGCCGCTGATTCCGCCCGAAACGGCGGCATATCTCGCCACGTTCAGCGAACACGTTTTTCCGGTGCTGATTCTGCTGGGCCTGGCCACACGTTTTTCCGCCCTGGCATTGCTCGGCATGACGCTGACGATTCAGCTGTTCGTCTACCCCGACGCCTACCCGGTGCACGGCACCTGGGCCGCCATTTTGCTGCTGCTGATGGCGCGCGGGCCTGGCGTGCTGTCCATCGACCACCTGCTGGCGCGGCGCCACAGAACGGCGCGAACCCTGTAGCATTACCGCCCCTCGCCAGCCAGTGAAGACCGGGCCCGTTCATGTCAGTCGAAGTTTCCGCCGCCGCCACCACCGATGACCGTGGCGATTTTCTCGCCCTCGTGGAAAAGAGCCTGGTGCAGAACACCTTGGTCAAGGTGCTGCTGAGCAAATACCACGGCGAGGAAACCGAGCTGCAACGGGTAGCCATTCGCCCGGTCACGGTGCGCGGCCAGGCGTGTTTGTCGTTCGTGTACACCTACAAAACCCGCGACATCACCAAAAATCTCCCCCACGCCGAGGCGCTGGCGCTGATCGGCGACATGCTGCCGGCCGCGTTCAAAAACGCCCACCTGCTGTCGCTGACCGATGACGTGCAACTGACCTTCGGCAAGAAAAACAAAAGCCGGCTGTTTGTGGGCAAGGCAGTGGAACGTGAAGGCGCCCAGGCTGGCCATGACCGCGAGAAGAAACGCTTTCTTGAGCTGACGCGCCCGTTCCTCACCGACCTCGGCGTCACCACCGCCAAGCACGAACTGGTGCCGGCGATGGCGCGCAAGTGGAAGCAGATCAATAAGTTCGTCGAAGTGTTTTCCCACGCCCTGGCCAGCTCGCCGCTGCAACAACGCGGCGCCGACGAGGCGATTCACGCGGTGGACTTCGGCTCAGGCAAGGGCTACCTGACCTTCGCCATGCACGACTACCTGCGCAACAGCCTCGGCCGTCAGGGCAAGGTCACCGGCGTGGAATTGCGCGAAGACATGGTGCGCCTGGGCAACGACGCCGCTGCGCGTCTGGAGCAACCGGGCCTGAGCTTCGAACACGGCGACGTGCGCACGTACACGCCAGCCGCCATCGACATCATGATCGCCCTGCACGCCTGCGACGTAGCCACCGACTACGCCATCCACCTGGGCATTCGCAGCGACGCCTCGATCATCATGTGCTCGCCGTGCTGCCACAAACAGATCCGCCCACAAATGCAAACCCCGGCCCTGCTGCGGCCCATGCTGCAATATGGCGTGCACCTGGGCCAGGAGGCCGAAATGGTCACCGACAGCCTGCGCGCCCTGCTGCTGGAAGCCTGCGGCTATGAAACCAAAGTGTTCGAATTCGTCTCGCTGGAACACACCAACAAAAACAAAATGATCCTCGCCGTGAAACGCCCCGAACCGGTAGACCCGGCGCCGGTGATGGAGCGGATTCAAGGGATCAAAACGTTTTACGGGATTCAGGAGCAGTGTCTGGAGACGCTGCTTAAGGCTGATCAGCGCGTTTGACCCCCCCCTCACCCCCAGCCCCTCTCCCAGAGGTAGAGGGGAGAGGAAATCCTGCGAGCACCTCGATATGCCCCCTCTCCCCTCGCGGGAGAGGGTTGGGGTGAGGGGGGACGTTAAGGCGCCACGGTCGTCAACCGATCCAACTCCCCCCGCCGCTCTTCAAACCACGCCAACAAATAATCCGCCAACACCTGCGTGCGCTTGGGCAGCCCGTGCTGATAGGCATGCACCAGAAACACCGGGCTGATGCGCGTCTGGTAATCGCGCAGCAGCCACACCAGCGTGCCGTCGAGCAATTCCTGATGCACCAGGTACGAGGGCAACCGCGCAATCCCCGCCCCGCCCAGGCAGGCTTTTTTCAGCAAGCTGTAGTGGTTGCTGGCAAACGGGCCGTTTACTTGCACACGGGTTAACTCATGCTGGCGGTGGTACAGCCACTCCTCGGCGCCGCTGTAGTGGCTGTTGAGCAAGCACACCTGCTCACTCAACGCCTGCGGCTCGCGCACTTGGCCGTGGGCCGCCAGGTACGCCGGGCTGGCGCAGGTCAGTTCCTGCATCGACAACAACGGCCGCGCCACCAGGCGATCATCACTCTGCTCACCGCTGCGAATGGCCAAATCGAAGCCGTCGGCCACCAGATCGCGGTAGCTGTTGCTCAGCTCCAGCTCGATGCGAATGTGCGGATAGGCGCGGGCGAACTCCACCTGCAAGGCGTCGAAAAAGGTATCCCCGAGGGACACCGGCGCGGTGATGCGCACCGCACCGCTCGCCTCTTCCTGCAAACGTGCCAGGGTTTGCCGCGCCCGTGTCGCTTGCGCAACCAACGCCTGCGCTTCCGGCAACAACGCCGCCCCCGCTGCCGTTAGCGACAGCCGCCGCGTGGTGCGGTGCAGCAGACTGATGCCCAAGCCCTGCTCCAGCAAGCCAATGCGCTTGGACAGTTGCCCCTTGCTGCACCCCAACCGCAGCGCGGCGGCGGTAAAACTGCCGGCCTCGACCAGCGTGGCGAAGGCCGCCAGATCATCCATTTCACTCATGGCGATTGTTTCCCAGCGAGAACCAAAGGTTTCCAATTAGACGGATTATCGCTCACAAACTGCCGTCCTACACTGCGTCCCACATCCAACCCCGAGGAGCAGTGCCATGAAAATCATCCTGATCGGTGCCAGCGGCACCATTGGCCAAGCCGTAGCGCGTGAACTGGCCGAGCGCCATGAAGTGATTCGCGTCGGTCGCAGCAGCGGCGACTTCCAGGTCGACATCCGCGACGCCGCCTCCATCCGCCAACTGTTCGAAAAAACCGGCCGCTTTGATGCACTGGTCAGCACCACCGGCTCGGTGCACTTCGGCGCCCTGGCCGACCTGCAAGCCGAACAGTTCGCCATCGGCCTGAACGACAAGCTGATGGGCCAGGTGAACCTGCTACTGATCGGCCGCGAATTCATCAACGACGGCGGTTCATTCACCTTTACCTCCGGCATCCTCAGCGACGACCCCATCGTTGCCGGCGCCTCGGCGAGCATGGTTAACGGCGCCATCAACAGCTTCGTCAAAGCCGCCGCCATCGAACTGCCGCGCGGCCTGCGCGTGAACGTGGTCAGCCCCAACGTGCTGGTGGAATCCATGGACAGCTACGGCCCGTTCTTCCGTGGCTTCAAACCGGTGCCGGCAGCGGACGTTTCTCTGGCCTACTCGAAAAGTGTCGAGGGCAAGCAAACCGGGCAGGTTTATACCGTCGGGTGAGTGACGGGCCCCACGATGCTGAAGCCCCCAGATTTCTGTAGGAGAGGCTTCAGCCTCGATGCTTTTCAATCCGCGCTCCGCTCTTGTGCCAACGCAGACCCATGGGTAACGTGGCCGCACTTTCCAGGAGACCCTCCCGATGCGCGCCGTACGCCCTCTGCTGTTTGCCCTGCTGCCCCTGTTCGCCAGTTGCGCCATGTTTGACCAACAGGACGAAACGCCGGTCTCGCCCGGCAACCGCATGCAGGGCGAACTGAGCGTCAGCAACGGCAAACTGCTGCTGCGCCCGTGCCAGGAACAGCGCCGCTTCGTCATCAGCGACAGCGGCAACACCGGCCTGCTGCAAGAGTCCGCCTCCCTGCTCGACAGCCGTGACGCCACCTTGTTCGCCGACGTTAGCGGCAACCTCGGCGCCAGCCCGGTGGCCGGCACCGACGGCCAACTGAACCTCACCCGCCTGTACCGCGTGCAACGTGAAGGCCACGGCTGCGACGACCCCAACTTTAAACGCCAAATGCTGCGCGCCAGCGGCCACGAGCCGGACTGGAGCGTAAGCGTTAACGCCAAAGGCATGGTGCTGGAGCGTCCCAACCAGGAACCCTTGGCGCTGCCCTACCTAGAAGAACAACTGCCCAACGGCCGCTTCAACCTCACCAGCGAAGCCAACGGCTTGCGCATAGAACTGTGGGTGGCCCCGCAACGCTGCGTCGACAGCGCCACCGGCGCTGTGCAATTTCTTTCCGCCGAACTGCGCAGCAACGGCAAAGTGGAACGCGGCTGCGCCTACTTCGGCGGCTCGCGCACGCAATAAAACGCCTCGCCTTTCACCGTTTTTTCACATCGATTTGATAAACGCTTCACCGACCGATTCCTAGCATGAGTGCCCTTACTTGAGGGGCTTTCATGCGCACGTCTTATCGTCTGGTGGTTGCTGTTGCGGGGTTTATCGCGCTGGTGGGCGTGGGGCTGCTCGTCCATTTCCGCCACGCCCAGGCCGCGCCGGTTGAAGTCTTCAGCGCCGCGCAAAGCGAAACCTGGGCGCGGCCGGTCGACAGCAGTTTCAAACTCTTCGAAATGTCCCCCACCCTCTACCGCAGCGCCCTGCCCAAGCCGCAAAACCTAAAGGTGCTGGAACAGCTGCAAGTGCGCACCGTGGTCAGCCTGAGCAAGGAAGACGACCGCGAATGGCTGGGCAACAGCGGCATTACCTTAATCAGCATTCCCCTGCACGCCGACCGCGTAAACGACGCCGACGTACTGCGCGTGCTCAACACCCTGCAACTGGCCGAAACCCGCGGCCCGGTGCTGATGCACTGCAAACACGGCAGCGACCGCACTGGCCTGATGGGCGCGATGTTCCGCACCGTAATCCAGGGCTGGAGCAAACAGGAAGCGCTGAGCGAAATGCTCAATGGCGGCTACGGGCAGGCCGACGACATGGACGATGCGCGCCGCTATGTGGAGCGGGCGGACGTGGACAAATTGCGTGAGGCGTTGACGAACGGGCGGTGTGATACGTCGTTGGTGTCGACGTGTTACGTGAAGGGGTGGTTTAACGCGGCGACGTCGACGGCTGTTCGGTGATGGGTGTCGGGTGGTGTCCGTCGTGTCACCGGGCGCGAAACCAAAACGTTCAGCGCGTGCGGTAATGAATACCTGCGCGGATCTACCGTGCACGGCTTGAAATTCTGGATCCCCGCGTTCGCGAGGATGACAGAGGTGTTTGAAAAATCCTCCGTCATTCCCGCGCAGGCGGGGATCCAGAGCAGGCGACGCGGTCCAGCCGCTCCCACAGGTTGTGCGATTTCTGTGGGAGCGGCTTTAGCCGCGATGCGATTCCGGCCGCTGCCGCCATCCAAACCCACTGCACAAAACTTCCAGACGCCCATTTTCGACCTTGGCATACTGACCCACCCCCGTCCCCTGTCTGGTCCCTACCATGGCCGCTAGCAACTGGATCGATCTCAGCCAAGACGCCGACACCGGCATCGAGACCATCCGTGCGCATTTCCGGGGCCATGCCTATGACCCGCACTGGCACGACAGCTACCTCATCGGCGTCACCGAGCAAGGCGTGCAGCAGTTCAGTTGCCGGCAGCAGCGCCACAACAGCGCGCCCGGCCAGGTATTTATGCTCGAGCCCGGCGAGATTCACGACGGCACCGCGCCGTCGGAGGAAGGCTTTACCTATTCCATGCTCTATCTCGACCCGCAGTGGCTGGAGCGTGAGCTGCACGCCCTGTTCGAGCAGGCGCCCAGCGATTGCCAGCCGGGGTTCGAGCAAACGTTGATCGGCGACCGGCCGCTGGCCCAGGCCACGCTGAATGCGTTCCAGGCGTTGCATGGCAACGAATTGCGCATCGTGCGGCAGACGGCGCTGGATGATCTGCTCGGGCAAATGACCGCGCATTTGCATTGGCGCAAGCCGCAAGGCCTCGACCCGCGCTTGCCGCTGGTGGCGCAGCGGGCGCGCGATTATTTGCATGCCCATGTGCACGACGACATCGGGCTGGACGACCTGGCGCGTATCAGCGGTGTCGACCGTTTCCGCCTCAGCCGCGCGTTCAAGGTCGCGTTTGGCATGGCGCCCCATGCCTATCTCATTCAGTTGCGCCTGAGCAAAGCCCGGCACCTGCTGGCCCGGGGCGAAACGCCGGCACAGGTGGCCAGCGCCCTTGGTTTTGCCGACCAAAGTCACCTCGGCCGCTGGTTCCGTCGGGCGTATCGGCTGACCCCGGCGGACTACCGCAAGCGCTGCACAAATCATCCAGACTGAACCTCGCCCGCCTGCAACCCTTACGGCTCCTGAATCTGCCTGGAGCCCATCGTGGACTTGCTGCCCTTTCTGCTTTTCGCCCTCGTCGCCTCCATAACGCCCGGCCCCACCAACCTGCTGGTGCTCAGTAACAGCGCCCGCTTTGGGCTGCTCGCGGCCGTGCCGTTGGTGCTGGCCGCCTGCGCCAGTGCGGCCCTGTTGGTGTTGCTGGTGGGTTTGGGCATTGGCGATGCGCTGACCCGCCATCCACTTGTGCAGCAAGCGATGGCCTGGGCGGGAATCGCCTGGCTGAGTTACCTGGCCTGGCAGATTTTCCGCAGCCCGGCGGTGGGCCTGGACAATGCCCGCCAGCAACCAGGCAAGCGCCTAAGCATGGCGGCGGCCGCGGGCTTGCAGGTGGTGAATCCGAAAACCTGGATGATGGCGCTGGCGGTGGTTGGGGTGTTTGCCGCCCATGCACCGGACAAAACCAACCGCGTGGCGCTGCTGGCCTTGCTGTTCTTTTTGGTCGCTATTCCCTGCCTGGGCGTGTGGGCAGCGTTGGGCCGGGGCGTGACGCGCTTTTGCCGCACCGACGCCGGCATGCGCCGCTTCAATCAGGTAATGGCGCTGCTGTTGTTAGCCTCGGCCTGGCTTAGCCTGCTGGCGTAGATCGCATTTCGCCCCCTCTCCCGTTCACGGGAGAGGGCTGGGGTGAGGGGCCTTTGCTTTACGTGCCGGTCAGAAATCGCGCTTGTAGAAAATATCCAGCGAACTGGCCAAGCCACTGGCGGCTTCCACGTACACCCGTTTGGTCAGTTCGTAGCGCAGCGCCAGGGTGCTCGCCGGCTCGAACACGCCCACGCCATAACGCAGGCTCAAGCGCTCCGACAAGTTGCCGCTGGCCACCACGCTGGTGCGCGCGCCGCTGCCGCCGGTGTCGAGCTGGAAGTCGCTGATGCCCAGGCGCTGGGCCATTTCACTGGTCACTGACGAGCTGCCCATCAAGCCCAGGCCCAGCGCCGCTTCGGCGAGCATGTTGTTGTCGCCGGTGCCGGTGCCGGCCGGGCGCCCGAGTACCAGATAAGACAGCGCCTGCTGCTGACTCATGGCCGGTTCGGAGAACACTTCGGTGGTCGGCTGCTCGGCGTTGCCGCTGATACGCAGGCCGGCCGTGACGCTGTCGACCTGGCGCACCGCCTCGACGTCGAGATACGGCTGGTCGATCGGCCCGGCAAACAGCAGCCGCGCGCGGCGCAGGTTCAGGCGCTGGCCGTAGGCGCGGTAGCGGCCTTTGTTGAGCGTCAGCTCGCCGCGTGTGTCGAGGTTGTCGCCCATGTGCAGGCGCCCGCCCAGTTCGGCAGTCAGGCCAAAGCCGCTGAAGGTCAGCGGCGGCTCGCCTTCGGCGGCACCTACGTCAATGTCGATATCCATCGCCATGGCCTGCGTTTGCCGCGCTTCGGGGTCGTGCACGCCGACCACCTGCGCATCGTCAGAAACCTTCACGGTGGACGGCGGCAACTGGCGAATCTCGATGGCGCCACGGGGCACGCGCACTTTGCCTTGCACCGCCAGGCGTTCATCGGCCAGGCGCAGGTTGAGGTCCGGGTGCACTTCCAGGTTGGCGTACGGTTCCACGATCACTGGCAGGCGACTGCCGCGCAGTTGCATGTCCATATTCAGGCCTGCGTTCCAGGTCAGTTGCCCGCTGAGGCTGCCCTCGCCTGCTTCGCCGCTGCGCCAGTTGCTGGTCAGTTGCAGGCGCTCGCCGATGATCAACGCCTCTGCCTTCAAACCCTGGACGCTGACCGGCAATTCGCTGCCCGCCACCTCGCCGTCTTCGATCAGCAAGCGGCCGTTGATTTGCGGCGCCAGCAAGCCGCCAGACAACGTGCCGCTGCCGTTCAGATGCCCGTTCAGGCGCTCGACCAGGGGTACAAAAGGCCGCGCCACGCTGAGGTCGAGGCCCGCCAGTTCAAAGCTGCCAGACAGCGGCTTGCTCACCGGCCGTGGGTCGATCTGTGCGCGCAGGGTCAACTGGCCCAATTTGGCGCCATGGAAATCCAGCTGCGAGTCGATGCGTTGCGGGCGCAGTTGGCTGGTGAGCAGGAAGCGGTCGTAGGGCAAGTCCAGCCAATGACCGTTATCGCGGACGCGAAAGTTGCCGGCGCCCAGGTCCAGGCGTACATCGCCGTTAGGGCCGCTGGCGGGCAAGTCGAGCGACAGGTCCGCGTTGAGTTGGCCTTGCCAGGCGAAGTCCGCCGGCCACCACTGCGCCAGGGTTTGCATCGGGAAATCGCGCAGGCGCCAGCGCAAGCGCGGTTCGGGCATCAGCCGTTGCTCATCGCCACACACGCTGGCCGCACCACTCAGCCAACAGTTCGCGCCCAGGCTCAACTGGCCGTTGGCCAAGCGTTGCAGCGTGGCCGCTTGTTGCAGCGTCCACACCTGCCCGGCCGTTTCAACGCGGCCGCTGGCGATGCGTCCACGCCAGTCGAAGTTCGGCGCCAGGGTGCCGTCGGCGGCGATATTCAGTTTGAGTTTGTCGCCATTGAGGTCGAGGGCCATGCGTTGCTGCTGGCGGTTGCCGCTGCCGGTCAGGTGCAATCGACCGAGGTCGGTGTCGCCGTTTTTGATCGCCGTGCCAGTCAGTTCCAGGTTGCCGCGCTGTTGGCTGTCGAGCGCGGCGGCAACGTCGAGCGTGGCGATTTTTTGCTGCTGATAGGCCAACTGCGTGCCGCGCAGTTTCAGCTGACCTTGCGGCGCTTGCAGACTGCCGGCGAGGTCGAGCTGACCATTCAACTGCCCTGCCAGCTGCGGCCACAGTTGACCGAGGCGCGGCATGGCCAGCGTCAGTTTGCCGGCCAGGCGCTGATCAAGACTGCCCTGCCCCTGCACGCGGTTGTCGCCCAGGCGGACGTCGAGCTTGTCCACGCTCCAGCGTTCACCGGCGCCAGCCGCTTGCGCCTGAAGCACGGCGGGTTGCCCGCGCAGGCGGCCGTTGAGGTCGAGATCGGCAGTCAGCTTCAGTTGCTCGCGGTATTCGCCCTGGCTGTCCAACGTACCGCCCATCGTGCCGGGCAGTTCGGCCAGCCAATACGCAGGGTCAAGCTGGCTGAGCTGCAAGCGGCTGTCCCAGCGAATGCCATCGACAAAGCCCAGGGTCACCTGCCCTTCGGCTTTGCCCTGCCCGGCTTGCAGTTGCAGGCTGACCAGATGAACCTGACTCAGATCGCCACTCACCGGGCTGCTCAGGCTGAACGCGCCGGCCGGGCCGTTGAGTTCGGCGGCGAAATGGCCAAGGTAGTTGCCGCCCTGAAAATGCACCTGCCCGGCCAAGGTGTGCAGCGTGACGGCGGGCTCTTCCACCTCGGGCAACAGGCGGCGCCAGGGAAAGTCCAGCCAGGTGAACTCGGCGTCGGCGGTAAAGGCGTCTTGCCAATCCAGGCGGCCATTGACGGTGATGTGCTGGTTGTCCGCCGCTTGCAGCGTCAGGGCTTGAATATCGGCGCCGCTGGCGGTGACGAGGCCGGCCAGGGTCAGCGGAATATCGCCGTTCTGCGCCGCCAGCGCCGCCGTGCCGTTCACTTGATAACCGGCACTCAGGGTGCCCGCCGCGCTCAGTTCGATGGCCTTTAGCGCAGGCATATCGGCGTGGGCCGAGAATTGCTGAGCGCTGATCTGCGCCTGTGCCGGCAGGCCGTCGGCCAGGGGCTGCACGCGGCCCTTGAGCGTTGCCGTCAGGTAGCCGGAGCTGGCGGCCGTCACCGCCAGGCTGTTTTGCAGCTCGCCATCAACGTGCACCGCCAGGTCCCAGCGCTGCGCATCGGGGCCCGGCAGTTGCACCGTGCCCTCCAGGTTCAGCGGCCATTGGCCGTTGGGGTCGAGCGTGCCGTGTACGTCCAGGGCCACGCCATTGCTGGCGCCCTGCAAGCGTTCGATCTGCAAGCCGCCCGCGTTCCAGTGCGCCACCAACGCCAGCTGGCTCGCCTGCTCGCCGCCGTTGTAAAGAATGCTGCCCACCTGGATATCGCCCAGTCGCAACGACAACGGCAGATTCAGGGCCGGCAACGACAACGGCGTGTCGTCGCTGCTCTCGCTGCTGGCAAATTGCAGGGTCAGTTGCTGGGCGCGCAGGTGGTCGATGCACAGGGTCAGCCTGAGCAAGCATGAAGGCGACCACTCGACGCTCACCGCCGTCAGCGCCACCTCATCGCCCGGCTGCTGCCACACCACACTCGCCGCGCTCCATGCGCCGCCCAGGCGGCCTTCGAAAGCGTCCACCTGGACGCCCGGTAGGTGCGCGACCAGCCAACGACTGCCGCCCTCGGTGCCAAGCAATACGGCCAGCGCCAGCACCGCGCTCAGCACCACGGCGAGCAGCGCGAAGACCGCACGCTTGAGCACCCTCACAGCTCCGGCCCCATGGAGAAATGCAGGCGAAAGCCGCCGTCGTCATCCAGCGCCCGGGCCAGGTCGAGGCGGATCGGGCCAACCGGCGAAATCCAGCGCACGCCCATGCCGACGCCGGTTTTCAGGGTGGGTATTTCCAGATTCTGAAAGGCGTTGCCTTGGTCAACAAAGGTCGCCCAGCGCCAGCGCTCGGCAAAGGCGTATTGGTACTCCACGCTGCCGGCCACCAGATAGCGGCCGCCGATGCGGTCGCCTTGATCGTTTTCCGGCGACAGCGATTGGTAGTCGTAGCCGCGCACGCTTTGGTCGCCGCCGGCAAAAAAGCGTAACGACGGCGGCACGGCTTTGTAGTCGTCAGTGGCGCTGCCGCCGAATTGAATGCGGCCGAGGAAGCGGTGTTTGTCCCACAGCGTGGTCAGGCCTTTGGCGAGCACCGTGCCGTACAACAAATTGCTGTCGGAGATCAGTCCGTCCTTGGCCACCGACGCTTCGAACTGCAAGCGGTAGCCGTTGGCGGGGTCGATGGCGTTGTCGCTGTGCAGGTAGGAATAACTGACGCCAGGCATCAATAACGTGCTCAGGCCGTTGTCGCTGCCCAGGCGATATTCCTCGCGTTGCAGCTTGAGCGAGAGCACTTGCTGCCAGCCGCTGTCGAGTTTGCTGTGCCACTCCGGGCCGACGGTGAGCAGGCGGCTGAGGCTATCGGTGTTGGCCAGTTCTTCGTACTGGTAGCCGCCGGCCCAGCGGGTTTTGTCGGTGAGCGGCGGGTTGCCGGGAATGTCGTACCACAGGCCGATGTTTTGCCGAGGCGCGGAGAGTTCCATTTCCGTGCCGTAGCTGTGGCCTTGCGCGTTGGCCCAGTGGCGCGTCCAGTTGAAGCGCGCGCGCGGGCCAACGTCGGTGGAAAAGCCCAGGCCGATGCCGACGGTGCGCGGTTCACGGGAGACCAGGTCAATCTTCACCGGCACCTGCTCGCCGCTGCCCTGAACCGGCGCGGCATCGACCCGCACGCTGTCGAAGTAGCCGCTGCCTTGAAGGTTTTGATAGAGCTTGGCGATCAGGTCGGCGTCGTAGGCGGTGCCGGGTTTGAACGGCACCATGCGTTGCAGCAGTTGCTCGTCGAAGGTCTGGTCGCCGGTGAATTGACTGGGGCCGAAGTAGTAGCGCGGGCCGCTGGCGTAGATCAGCTCGATATCCGCCACCCCGGCCACGGGGTCGATGGCCATGCGTTGAGCGGTGAAACGCCCACTGAAAAAGCCGTAGCGCGACGCCTGGTTCTGGATCAGCCGTTTGGCATCTTCGTAGTGACCGTGATTGAGCACCGCGCCACTGCGCAGCTCGCTGCTGGCCGGTACGCGAAAGGCAGGCAACTGCGCGGCGGGGCCGTCGATGCGCACCGTCACGTTGCGGATGTGCACCGGCTCGCCGGGTTCGATGCGCAGGATCAGGCGCGGGCCACGGTCGTTGCGGTCGACCTCGCTGCTGATGGTTGCCTGGTAATAGCCCAACGCCTCGGCGGCCTTGCGTGCCTGCACTTCGGCGCCGCGGCTGAAGCGCTGCAAGGCCGCTTCGTCGCGCTCGCCCAGATCGCCCACATAGCCGCTGACGTTGGCTTTGAGCGACGGGTTGGCCGGCTTGATGCGCACGCTCAGCTGGGTTTGCGCGAGGGCGGTGGTGGCCGTGAGCAGCAGCGCCAACGCCAGCCCGATTGATGCGTGAAAAGTCATGGGCACCGATGCTAACACGGGCGCCCGCCCGTTCCAGAGCGGGCGGGCGCCACGGTGGCGACACGTTTCAAGCGCTGGCGAGGGCGACCTGCTGGGGGTTGGCGTGGAAGAACACATGTTCGTGAATCGGTCCCACGGCCACTTCGCCAATTTCTTCGTAGCCTTGGCGTTTATAGAAATCCAGGTAGCGCGGGTTGCCGGTGTCGAGCACTACGCCGAGCGATGTTTCGTCGCTGGCGCACCAGTCGTGCAGGGCTTCGAGCAATTGTTCGCCCAAGTGTTTGCCCTGAAACTCCGGGTGCACGCCCAGCAATGGCAGCACGTGGTATTGCCCCGGCGGCAGGCAGGCGAGCACGGCGTCGTGGTAATGCAGGTAGCGTTTGGTGCAGCGCAGGCCGGTGGTCAGCAACATGCGCAGGCGCCAGCCCCAGCTTTCGGTGATGTCGAGGCGCCGCTGTGGCGGCGCGATCAAGGCCAACGCCACCAGCCGGTCGTTGATCACCAGGCCAATGGCAGGCAGCTCTTCGAGAAAATGCCGCTGCACCAATTCGCGCACCGTGGCGCGTACGCGTTGGTCGTAACCGGGGCGTTCGGATTCGAACAGATAGCCGAAAGTCGGCTCGTGGCGGTAGGCGTGATAGAGCAAGGAACGGGCTTCGCGAACAAAGCTGCTGTCGAGTAAACGCACCTCGGCAGCGGGAAGGGCAACAGACGAAGGCATGCACGGTACCTCGGTTCACCTGCCTTGGCGCAAACGCACGAACGGCGCGGGCTCCAGGCGGTTTTTTATTGTTGGTTTTATCGGGCGTTTATTGCGTAAGACCGACCTCACGTTAGCAGCCAAGGCGCCGCCCTGCCACACGCCGCCGCTGGTCCCGTCGCCGGGCATGGGCTAGCATCGCAGGCTTTGCTGTTTGCCTGTCTAGACCGCCATAAAGAGAACCTGCCGCCCATGAAGATCGTTTCCTTCAACATCAACGGCCTGCGCGCCCGCCCTCACCAGTTGGCGGCGTTGATCGAAAAACACCAGCCCGACGTCATCGGCCTGCAGGAAACCAAAGTGGCGGACGAGCAATTTCCCTTCGCTGAAATTGAAGCCCTGGGCTATCACGTCAGTTGGCACGGGCAGAAAGGCCATTACGGTGTCGCCCTGCTTTCCCGTCAGGCGCCGCTGTCGCTGCACAAAGGTTTTCCCGGCGACGAAGAAGACGCCCAGCGCCGTTTCATCTACGGCACCTTTTCCGATGAAAACGGCCAGCCCGTCACCGTGATGAACGGCTATTTTCCGCAAGGCGAGAGCCGCGACCACCCGACCAAATTCCCGGCCAAACAGCGTTTCTACGCCGACCTGCAAACCCTGCTCACCACGCAGTTCTCGCCGGACCAGGCGGTGGTGGTGATGGGCGACATCAATATTTCCCCGCAAGACTGCGACATCGGCATCGGCGAAGTGAACCGCCTGCGCTGGCTGAAAACCGGCAAATGCAGCTTCCTGCCGGAAGAACGCGAGTGGCTGGAAACCTTGAAAGGCTGGGGCCTGGTGGATTCCTTCCGCCACCTGCATCCGGAGGTGAACGACCGCTTTAGCTGGTTCGACTACCGCAGCCGTGGCTTTGAAGACGAACCCAAACGCGGCCTGCGCATCGACGTGATTCTGGCCAGCGCCCCACTGCAGAGTCGCCTCAAAGACGCCGGCATCGACTACGACCTGCGCGGCATGGAAAAGCCGTCCGACCACGCACCGATCTGGCTCGAATTGAGCTGAGCGACAACCATCTGATCCGGTTTTTTCCGCTAAACCTGAGTCTGTTATCGGAGCAGATGCCGCCCCATCATGGCCACGCCTGAAAAAGAGCCTGATGGGGCCAGCCATGACCGACCGTATTCCCGCGCAACTGCTTGAAACCATTGACCCGCGCCAGCCTTTGCGGCTGACCCCGGCGCAAGCCGGCGGGCCGATTCACACCCGCGCCTTCACCGGCTTGTTTCGCAACCTGCGCCTGTACGGCGCGGGGCTGCTGTTCCTGATTTTCTTCGGCACCGCGTGGCTGAACTGGGGCGGTCGCCAGGCCGTGCTCTGGGACTTGTCCGGCCAGCGCTTTTACATCTTCGGCGCCACCTTCTGGCCGCAGGACTTCATTCTGCTGTCGGCGCTGCTGATCATTGCCGCCTTTGGCCTGTTCGCCATCACCGTCTTCGCCGGCCGCGTGTGGTGCGGCTACACCTGCCCGCAAAGCGTGTGGACCTGGGTGTTTATGTGGGCAGAGAAAATCACCGAGGGTGATCGCGGCCAACGCATCAAACTCGACGCCGCGCCGTGGTCGGTCAACAAACTGCTGCGGCGCAGCGCCAAGCACGGCTTGTGGTTGGCCATCAGTTTGGCAACGGCGGTCGGCTTTATCGGCTACTTCGTGCCGGTGCGCGACCTCACCGCTGAACTGCTGAGCTTCAACCTCGACAGCGGCAGCGCCACCTGGCTGTTCTTCTTCACCGCCGCCACTTACCTGAACGCCGGTTGGCTGCGCGAGAAAGTGTGCCTGCACATGTGCCCGTACTCGCGCTTTCAAAGCGTGATGTTCGACAAGGACACCCTGCTGGTCAGCTACGACGCCGCCCGTGGCGAAAACCGTGGCGCCCGCCGCCGCGATGTGGTGCCGCAAAGCGTTGGCCTGGGCGACTGCATCGACTGCACCGTGTGCGTCCAGGTGTGCCCCACCGGCATCGACATCCGCGACGGCCTGCAGCTGGACTGCATCAGCTGCGGCGCGTGCATCGACGCCTGCGACTCGGTGATGGACAAAATGGGCTACGCCCGGGGCCTGATCGGCTACCGCTCCGAGCGCTCGCTGACCGGCGAAAAAACCCGCTTCCTGCGACCTCGCCTGGTCAGCTACGGCGCCGCGTTGCTGCTGATGATCGGCGCTTTCGTCTGGGCGTTGGACGCCCGGCCACAGCTGTCCCTGGACATCACCCGCGACCGTGGCCTGTTCCGCGAAAACAGCGCCGGGCAGATCGAAAACATCTACAGCGTCAAAGTCATCAACAAAACTCAACAAACCCGCCGCTATCAACTGGCCCTGACCGGCGACGGCCCGTACCAACTCAGCGGCAACACCACCCTGCAACTGGCGCCCGGCGAGATAACCGACGTGCCGCTGAGCGTGGTGCTGACGGCGGAACGGCCGGCGAGCATTTCCGAGAAAGTGCATTTTGAGTTGAAGGATGTGGATGCGCCGGGCAGTCGTGTGGCGGGGGTGAGTACGTTTGTGGCGCCGGTGAATCGCTGAGGCAAAAAAGCCCCTCTCCCCCAGCCCCTCTCCTGCGAGCGGGCGAGGGGTGACTTAAGGCCGCGACCGCATGGGTTCATCCCCCTCTCCCGCTTGCGGGAGAGGGCTGGGGAGAGGGGCCGTTGATTTCAGCTTTGGCTCAACCGCTTTTGATCGTCCGCTTAATGAGATGCCCATCACCGCGTGACGTTGGGCTTCGCCGAGGCTCAACCCAACCTACGAAGCGCTTCAAACAGACCCCATCGCCATGCCCCCACCCCTTCCCGTAAAGTCGCCTCCTGCCCTCCCGCCCATGCCCGCGCAGGATTCGATGAAACGCTACGAAAAATTCGCCGATGAAATCGCCGAACTGATCCGCTCCGGCGTGCTTGCCGCCGGTGAAAAAGTGCCGTCGGTGCGCCACGCCAGCCGCACGTATGGCGTCAGCCCGTCCACGGTGTTCCAGGCCTATTACCTGCTCGAAGATCGCGGCCTGATTCAGGCGCGCGCCCGTTCCGGTTACTTCGTGCGTGAACACGCCAAACGCCCCCTGCCCGAGGCGCAGATCAGCCCCCGTGCGGCGCACACCACGGAGGTGGATGTCAGCGAGTTGGTGTTCTCCGTGCTCGGTTCGCTGAAAGATCCCAACACCGTGCCCTTCGGCTCGGCGTTTCCCAGTCCGGATCTGTTTCCCCTCGCGCGCCTGGCGCGTTCGATGGCGCAGAGCCTGCGCGCGCTGTCGCCCCATGCGGTGATTGCCGATATGACGTCGGGCAACCCGGATTTGCGCCGGCAAATCGCCCTGCGTTATCGCGTGGCCGGCGTGATGCTGCGGCTCGAAGAGTTGGTGATCACCAACGGCGCCATGGAGGCGTTGAATCTGTGTTTGCAAACGGTCACGCAGCCCGGCGACTTGGTGGCCATCGAGGCGCCGGCCTTTTATGCGACGTTGCAGGTGCTGGAACGCTTGAAGCTCAAGGCGGTGGAAATTCCGGTGCACCCGCGCGAGGGCATCGATCTGCAAACCCTGGCCGACAGCCTGGCGCAGCTGCCGATCAAGGCGTGCTGGTTTATGAGCAGTTTGCAGAACCCGCTGGGCGCGAGCATGAGCGATGAGAAAAAGCGCGCGCTGTATGAGCTGCTGCACCAGCATCAGGTGCCGCTGATTGAGGACGATGTGTACGCCGAACTGTATTACGGCACCCAGCCGCCCAAGCCGGTGAAGAGTTTCGACCGCGACGGGTTGGTGATGCACTGCGGCTCGTTTTCGAAAAGCCTGGCGCCGGGTTATCGCGTGGGTTGGGTGGCGGGCGGCCGTTATGCGGAAAAGATCAGCCGGTTGAAGCTGATGACCACCATTTCCCCCTCCGTGCCGGCGCAAGCGGCGATTGCCGATTACCTGCAACACGGCGGCTACGACCGCCATTTGCGCAAGTTGCGGCACACCCTGGAGATGCAGCAGAGCGCCATGCTCGCCTCCGCTGCCCGCCACTTTCCGGCCGAAACGCGGGTGACGCGGCCCAGCGGCGGCTATTTTCTGTGGTTCGAATTTCCCCAAGCGGTGGACTCGTTGCAGCTGTTCCAACTGGCGTTGGCGCAGGGAATCAGCCTGGCGCCGGGGCCGATCTTTTCAGCCACGCGCAGTTTCGGCAATTGCGCGCGCCTGAACCACGGCCACACGTGGGACGAAGCCAGCGAGCGGGCGATGGCAATGCTCGGGCAGATCGTCGCTGAGTTCTGATTAGTCGGCGAAACGCGGCAGGTACAAGGTCACGCGCAAACCGCCTTCGCGCAGGTTTTGCAGGGTCACTTCACCGCCGTGGCTGTGGGCAATGTTGCGCGCGATGCCCAAGCCCAAGCCGTAGCCCTGCTGTTTGCCTGACAGGCGAAAGTGCGGCTCGAATACTTGCTCCAGGCGCTGTTCCGGCACGCCGGGGCCTTCATCATCGACGTGCAGAATGAATGCGCTGTCGTTGTCTTCGATGTGCAGGTGCGCTTTGTTGCCGTACTTGAGGGCGTTGTCGATCAGGTTGCCCATGCACCGGCGCAGCGCCAGCGGCTTGCCGGCGTAGGCGGCCATAGCCCGGCCATGCAGGCTGACGCGACCGTTGCCTTGGGGCGGCAGGTACGGCTCGATCAGGCAGTCGAGCGCGAGGTTGAGGTCGACCGGCTCGATGTTTTCGTGGATGTCGGTGTCTTTCACGCACTGCAACGCGCCTTTGACCAACATTTCCAGGTCGTCCAGGTCGCGGCCGAACTTGGCTTGTACCTTTTCGTCTTCGAGCAATTCCACGCGCAGGCGCAAGCGCGTGATGGGCGTGCGCAGGTCGTGGGAAATGGCGCTGAACAGTTGGCTGCGTTCGATCAGGTAACGGCTGATGCGTTCGCGCATGGCGTTGAAGGCGCGGCCCACTTCCACCACTTCACTGCCCCCGCCCTCCGCCACCGGCCGCACTTCAGCGGCGCCCAGCGACATGTCGCGCGCGGCTCGGGCCAGGCGTTTAAGCGGTCGGCTTTGCCAGTGCACCAGCACGCCGATAAACAGCAGCAAAAAGCTGCTGGTGAGAAAAATGAACCACACCTGCTGCGCCGGCAGGCCTTCTTCTTCCAGGCTGGTGTAGGGCTCGGGCAGCAACGAGGCGATGTACAGCCACTCGCCCGGCGCCATCTGAATTTGCGTGACCAGCACTGGCGGTTTCACCGGTTCCAGGGTCAGCGCGTAATGCGCCCAGGAGCGCGGCAGTTCGTCGAGTTTCAGGCCGCCGTTGAAGATGCGTAAATCGTCGGGGCTGACGAAGGTCACCAGAATGTCGGGGTCGCTGCCCATGGCTTCGCGCAGCACGTCGTGCACCGATTCCAGCACCGCCGTTTTGCGCGGCGTTGGCGGCAGCACGCGCATGTCCAGCGGCTTGTCGTTGAGGGTTACCACAAAGCGCGTGCCGCCCATGCTGCGCAATTGATCCAGCACCAGCGGCCGGTAGGCCAGCGGCAAAGAACGCAAGTAACTGACGCTGGCTGACATCGAATGCGCCAGGCTGCGGGCGCTGGTGACCAAACCTTCAAGCTGCGTGGCGCGCAGTTGCGACAGCCAGATCACGCTCGACAAGCTCTGCGCCATCAACACCGCCAGCAAGGTCAGCAGCAACATGCGCCCGAGTAAGGAGCGCGGCACCGGCACCCAGCCGAACCAGCGTTGATACCAGGGTTTGAGCGGCGTCGGCGCCGGATTAGGCAGCATTGTGCGGCGTCACGTTGGCCGCCAGCAGGTAGCCGGAACCGCGCACGGTGCGGATCAGGCGCGGCGCTTTGCCGGTGTCGCGCAGGCGTTGGCGCAAGCGGCTGACGGCCATGTCGACGATGCGATCGAGCGGCATCGGCTCGCGGCCACGGGTGGCGTTGCCGATGGTGTCGCGGTCGAGAATTTGTTGCGGATGGTCGAGGAACAGCTTGAGCAAGGCGAAGTCGGCGCCGGAGAGAAACACTTCTTCGCCGTCGAGGTGAAACAGGCGATGGCTGATCATGTCCAGGCGCCACTCATCAAAGGCCAACACCTCGACGCGGCTGCGTTCCTGGCCGAACTGGGCGCGGCGCAGCAAGGCTTTGATGCGCGCTTGCAGTTCGCGGGGGCTGAAGGGTTTGCCGAGGTAGTCGTCCGCGCCCAATTCCAGGCCAATCACGCGGTCGGCTTCGTCGGAGCTGGCAGTCAGCATGATGATCGGCACCTGCGCCAGGCGCGGGTGTTGGCGCACCCAGCGGCACAGGCTGAAGCCGTCTTCGTCGGGCAGCATGACGTCGAGAATCAGCAGGTCGGCGCTCTCCTCCCCCAGCGCCGCGCGAAAGCCGGCGCCGTCGGCGACGGTGCGTACCTGAAAGCCGGCGCGGCTCAGGTAGGCTTCCAGCAGTTCGCGAATTTCCTGATCGTCATCCACTAACAGAATGGATTTTCCGGTCTGGCTCAAGGGGCCCGTCCTTTTCTGGTTTTTGTTTTCTAGACGTTTATTGCTGGCGTTCCAACAGCTGTTGCAGGGCGACACCGGCGCCCATCAAACCTGGGTACTCGGCGGTGACCAGCCACACCGGCACATCGACCATGTATTTACTCATCGGGCCTTTGTCGGCGAAGCAGCGGGCAAAACCGCTGCGCAAGAATAGCTCGGTGAAACGCGGCACGATGCCACCGACGATGTACACACCGCCGCGCCCGCCAAGGCTCAGCACGTTGTTGCCGGCGACGCGGCCAAGCCACGAGCAAAACTGGTCGATCACCTGGCCCGCCACTTCGTCACCGGCCAGCGCGGCGGCGGTGATGTCGGCTGGCGATTGCAGGGTTTGCTGGTGGCCGTCGAGGGCGCACAGGGCGCGGTACAACAGCAGCAAACCGCCACCGCTCAACACGTCTTCGGCGCGAATATGGCCGTTCAGGCGATACAGCTCTTGCCACAGCTGCGCTTCGCGCGGCGAGCCAATCGGCAGGTCGACATGCCCGCCCTCGCCCGGCAACGCTTGCCAGCCTTCAGCCGCCGAACCAATCAGGGTGCCGACCCCCAAACCGGTGCCCGGCCCGACCACCACGGCCGGGCGATCGGCTTCGGCAGTGCCGGGGCACACTTGCACGCGCTCGTGTTCTTCCAGGCGCGTCATGCCTAGGGCCATGGCGGAGAAATCGTTAATCAGCAGCAGCTCGTCCACTTGCAAGTCGCGGCAGAACGCCGAACGGCTCAGGCGCCAGTGGTTGTTGGTGAACACAAACACATCGCCACTCACCGGCCCGGCGCAGGCCAGGCACACCGCGTGCACAGCGCCCGGCGCCAGGCCGAGGCCGTCGAGGTAGGCGACGATGGCTTGCTCGACGCCGGGAAAATCGGCCGTGGCCAGAACCCGCACAGACTCCAGCTGGTTATCGCGCCACAACGCAAAGCGTGCATTGGTGCCGCCGATATCGCCGACCAGGGCTAACTTCATTTCAATCCTTCCAAACTGGTAGTAAAGGCGCTGGCGCCTTGTTCGGCGGTGCTGAACGCGGCGCGCATAAAGGCAAACAATTCACGGCCGGTACCGAAGGCGACCGGCAGCCCTTGGGCATTTTCCCGCTGCGCCAGTTCCGCTTCGTTTACCAACACACGCAATTCACCTTTGGTGCCGTCAACGCGAACGATATCGCCGTCACGCACGCGGGCCAGCGGACCGCCGTCGAAGGCTTCCGGGCACACATGAATGGCGGCCGGGATCTTACCCGAGGCGCCCGACATCCGGCCATCGGTGACCAGCGCCACTTTGAAACCACGGTCCTGCAACACGCCCAGGTAAGGCGTCATTTTGTGCAGCTCGGGCATGCCGTTGCTGCGCGGCCCCTGGAAGCGCATCACGGCGACGAAATCACGCTCCAACTCGCCGGCCTGGAAGGCGTCGGCCAGCTCTTGCTGATCGTGAAACACCCGCGCCGGCGCTTCGACGATCTGGTGTTCCAGCGCCACGGCCGACACTTTCATCACGCCACGGCCGAGGTTGCCTTCCATCACGCGCAAGCCGCCTTCGGGCGAGTACGGGTTGGCGAGCGGACGCAGAATGCTTTCGTCGAGGCTTTGCGTCGGGCCGTCGCGCCATACCAGTTTGCCGTCTTGCAGGAACGGTTCCTGGGTGTAGCGGCGCAGGCCGTGGCCGACCACGGTTTGCACGTCTTCATGCAGCAAGCCGCCGTCCAGCAGCTCGCGAATCAGGAACGCCATGCCGCCGGCGGCCTGGAAGTGGTTAATGTCGGATTTGCCGTTCGGGTAGACGTGGGCCATGGTCGGCACCACTTCGGAGAGGTCGGCCATGTCTTGCCAGGTCAGCAAGATGCCGGCCGCGCGAGCGATGGCTGGCATGTGCAAGGTGTGGTTGCTGGAGCCGCCGGTGGCGTGCAACGCAACGATGGAGTTGACCAGCACTTTTTCATCGACCATCTCACCCATCATCAGGCGGTTGCCGGCCTGGCTGGTAAGACGCGTGACCTGCTGCGCCGCTTCGCGGGTCAGCGCATCACGCAGCGGCGTGTACGGGTTAACGAACGAGGCGCCGGGCAGGTGCAGGCCCATTACTTCCATCAGCAGCTGGTTGGTGTTGGCGGTGCCATAAAAGGTGCAGGTGCCGGGGCCGTGGTAGGCCTTCATTTCCGATTCCAGCAGCTCGTCGCGGGTGGCTTTGCCTTCGGCGTAGCGCTGGCGAACTTCGGCTTTTTCCTTGTTCGACGAGCCGGTGGTCATCGGCCCGCCCGGCACGAAAATAATCGGCAAGTGGCCAAAGCGCAGCGCGCCCATCATCAAGCCCGGCACGATTTTGTCGCAGATACCCAGGCACAGCGCGGCGTCGAACATGTTGTGGGACAGCGCCACGGCGGTGGACATGGCGATGGTTTCACGGCTGGCGATACCGATTTCCATGCCCGGCTCGCCTTGGGTCACGCCATCGCACATAGCCGGCACGCCGCCGGCAAATTGGCCGACCGAGCCGATATCGCGCAGCGCCTGTTTGATCTGGTCGGGGAAGTGCTCGTAAGGCTGGTGGGCCGAGAGCATGTCGTTGTAGGCGGAGATGATCGCCACGTTGGCGGAATCCATCAGGCGCAGGCGCTGTTTGTCCTCGCCAGTACACCCCGCCACACCGTGGGCGAAGTTGGCGCACTGGTGCTTGGCTCGCGCCGGACCGTCTTCGGCAGCGGCGCGAATCATCTTCAAATAATGCTCACGCGTGGCGCGGCTGCGGGCAATCAAACGCTCGGTAACTTCTACGACACGAGGATGCATATCATCGGCTCCAAACAGGCATAAATTTTATATAAAACAAAATATAGTCGGTAAAAATGGCTTGATTTATATATTACCGAGCATAATCTTGTAATTCCAACAACAAAAGACAAGATTCGGTGATTCCATGACACTGCGTATCGCAATCAACGGCTTCGGCCGTATCGGCCGCAACATTCTGCGCGCCCTGTACACCCAGGACTACCGCCAACAGCTGCAGGTAGTCGCGATCAACGACCTCGGCGACAGCGCCATCAACGCCCACCTGTTCAAGTACGACAGCGTGCACGGCATTTTCGACGGCACTGTTGAGGCACAAGCCGACGCACTGCTGGTGAACGGCGACCGCATTGCCGTCACCGCCATCCGCAACCCCGCCGAGCTGCCATGGCGCGAGCAACAGATCGACATCGTCTTTGAATGCACGGGCCTGTTCACCGACCGCGACAAAGCGGCCGCGCACCTCTCGGCCGGTGCCGCCAAAGTTATTATTTCGGCCCCGGCCAAGGGCGCCGATGCCACCATCGTTTACGGCGTCAACCACGACACCTTGCGCCAGTCGCACCAGATCATCTCCAGCGCCTCGTGCACCACCAATTGCCTGGCGCCGATTGCGCAAGTGCTGCACCGCGAGCTGGGCATTGAAAACGGCCTGATGACCACGATTCACGCCTACACCAACGACCAGAACCTGTCGGACGTCTACCACAGCGACCCCTACCGCGCGCGCTCGGCCACCCAGTCGATGATCCCGACCAAAACCGGCGCCGCCGAAGCGGTCGGCCTGGTGTTGCCGGAACTGGCGGGCAAGCTCACCGGCATGGCGGTGCGGGTGCCGGTTATCAACGTGTCGCTGGTGGACTTAACGGTAGAACTGAAACAGCAGACCAGCGCCGAAACCGTCAATGCGCTGATGCTCGAAGCCAGCAAGCAGTTGCCCATTCTTGGCTACAACACGCTGCCGCTGGTGTCGCACGACTTCAACCACAACCCGCTGTCGTCGATCTTCGACGCCAACCACACCAAAACCAACGGCAAGCTGCTCAAGGTGCTGGCCTGGTATGACAACGAGTGGGGCTTTTCCAATCGGATGCTCGATAACGCGCTGGCCTTGCGGGATGCACCTTGAAGCGCAAGAGCATGGCGGCTCCCGCAGGCGCACCGCGGACCCTGCAAACCTCGGCAACCGGCGTTTGCAGGGTTCGCTAGCAAGCTAGCTCCTACGGAGCGGTGTGTTGGTCTGGAATGCGCTGTGCAGGCCCGGCCAATCGCGGCTGAATCCGCTCCCACAAGCAGCAACACAACCCTGTGGGGCATTGCGATTAGCTGCGATGCTTTTTATAGGTGATTGCGCTGAAAGGTCTCCTCCCCCATCGCCGCAATCTGCCCCTCAATCAACGCCTCGAACGGCTTGAGCAACTCACCGAACTGTTGTGGCGCGTCAATAAGTTCCAGTGCCTGCGCAATGGCTTCAATGGTCGACAAGGCTCCTTCCTTCGGCGCCTTGCGCAGCCGATAGCGGGACTCGCCGCCCGCCGGCAAACACACCCTCGGCAACGCCGCTAACTCTGGATTCACGTGCAGCAATTTGCTCGCCTTGCGCCAGGTGCCGTCCGGCACAACCAGTTGCACCGGCAGCTCAACGCCACCCTGGGTTTGGAGCACCGTCGCGCCCTCGCCCGGAAACAACAGCACGCTGCGATAACCCGGCGGGTTAAGCAGTGTTGCCAACTCATCAAACCGCTCGCCCACGCACAGCTCGGCATTGCTCAAGCCAAGCGCAGCCAGGCGCGCCGTGTTCAGGGCGTGTTTGACTTCGCTGGGGTGCTGCAGAATCAGCACGCGGGTGCGGCTGTTGAGGCTGGGAATCAGCGCGCACAGGCAATGGCTGAGCGGACGCTGACAACGCGGGCATAACGGGCGGGACATGGGCACTCCTCTGGAGCGCGAAGTCTGCCACCCGATGGCAGCCACTGCCATCGGGCTCGCCACTGATTATTTGTTAAAACGCTCGGCCAGGCTGTGCAGGTATTCAGCCATGTGTTCCAGGTCCTGGCTGATCACCACGCCTTCCTGCGCCTGCCCGGCGCTGCGGTCAGACAGTTGCGCGATACGGGTGATTTGCTGGCTGATGTCTTCGGCCACATGGCTTTGCTGCTCGGAGGCCGTGGCCATCTGCTGGCTCATGCCGGTGATGCGCGTCACCGCCTGGCTGATGCCATCCAGCGCCTGCTGAACGGCTTCGACGCTGTGCACGCTTTCGCGGGAAATCTCCTCACCTTTGCTGGCCGTGGTTACGGCGCGATCGGCACCACTGCGCAGCGAGGCAATGATGGCGTGAATCTGCTCGGTGGATTCACGGGTGCGCGAGGCCAGCGAACGCACCTCGTCCGCCACCACGGCAAAACCACGCCCCTGCTCCCCTGCCCGCGCCGCTTCAATGGCAGCGTTGAGGGCCAGCAGGTTGGTTTGCTCGGCGATGGAGGTAATCACGTCGGCGACGCTGCCAATCGATTGTGTCGAGTCGGCGAGATCTTTCACCGCCTGGCCGATTTCGGTAACGGCATCCGCCATGTGCTTCATGGCGCCCAGACTGTCGTTGGCCAGACCGCGTCCCTGCTGCGCCAACTGATCCGCTTCCTGCGCGGCATTGGCGGTGCTGGCGACGTTGTGCGCCACCTCCTGAATGGTGGCGGCCATCTGGTTGATGGCAGTGGCCGACTGATCGGTTTCGCTGCGCTGCTGCTCCAGCAATTCGGCGTTGGAGTTCGACAGTTTCGATGACTCCGCCGCGCGCAGTTTCACGCTGATGCCGGCGTCTTCCAGGCGCGTGAGTGCGGTTTGCAGACGCGCCTCTTCGCTGATCATCGCCAGGTCGAGCAGCCCCTGCGGGCCGGGGTTATCGGAATAGGTCAGGGCCACCAGCTCGCTGGTAAAGGCTTTGGGGTGATCGGCCAGGGTATTGCGTACATCCTGCCGTTTGCTGATAACCAGCCAGAGCGCCAGCAGCGCCATGACCACCATGGCCAATACGGTTTTCGCCCAGCCTTTAAGCCACAGATCCCCGCCAAGAATAATCAGCGTAGCCAGAATCACCGGCCAGGAATTCACAATATCCTGCGTCCAGTAGGCCAGGGCCGGCACCGGGCTCTTGCCGGCGCGCAGGCGGGCGTAAAGTGTGTCTGCCCGCGCGACCTGCTCGCGGGTCGGCAACGAGCGCACTGACTCGTAACCGGCGATCTGGCCGTTCTCATACACCGGCGTGACGTAGGCGCTGACCCAATAGAAATCGCCATTTTTCGAGCGATTCTTCACCAGGCCCATCCACGGCTTGCCCTGCTTGATCACGTCCCACATGTGCCCGAACACCGCCGGCGGCATATCGGGGTGGCGCACCAGATTGTGTGGCTGGCCGATCAGCTCTTCCCGGGTAAAACCGCTGAGCTCGACGAACGCGTCGTTGCAGTAGGTGATTTTGCTGTGCAAATCCGTCGTGGAAATCAGGCGCTCATGCTCGGAAAAGGTTCTTTCGCGCTGAGTAACAGGCAGGTTCTGGCGCATCGGGTTCATCCTTGTGGTGACGAGCATATAAATCCCTATGCCCATAAGGATTTAGGTGTAGCACAGCAATGGCTAGACGCCAGCAACGGCGGTGCTTATAGCGCAGCGGTGGGTAGCGAAGCGGCCGGGCGCGGTTGGCTGAGCTGGGTTTTCAGTAAATCGCGAAAGGTTTGCAACAGCGGCTCACGCGAACGCCCACGGCGGTAGGTCAGGGAAAACGGCGCCTGGTAACCAAACGTGGTGGGCAGCAGCGGGCGCAGGCGTTTCTGGTCGACCCAGGCTTGCGCATAGTGCTCGGGCAGGTAGCCGATGTAGGCGCCCGACAGCACCAGAATCAACTGCGCCTCCATACTTTCCACCGTCGCCGCGCTGTGCTTGAAACCGTGGCGCGCCAGCTCCGCCTGGCTCCAATAACTGCGCCCAACCATGCGCTGCTGAGTGATCAACTCCGGCGGAATGCGCCGCTCGCCGAACAGCGGATGGCGGTCGCTGCAATACAGCCAGTGCTGCTCGCGGTACAGCGCCTGATAGAGCAAGCCGTTCATGCGCGTGGAAAAGGAACCGATCGCCAGGTCCAGGCGGTTTTCCAAGACGCCAAGCTGAAGTTCGTATGGGCTGAGCACCGACAGGTGCAAATGCACGGCCGGGTGTTCTTCGCTGTAAGTGCCGATGACCTCGGCGAATGGCAAGGCGCGGTCGCTGACGGTGGAGTCGATCACCCCCAAATTGAGCGTGCCCCGCAGCTCGCCCTTGAGCGCGGCGGCGTAGCGCTCGAAGCCTTCCATCTCGCCGAGCAGGCGCAGGGTTTCCTGAAAAAACAGCTCGCCCTTGCTGGTCAGACTGAAGCCACCGCGCCCGCGATGGCACAGGCTCAGGCCCAGTTGGCCTTCCAGTTGGCTCATATAGGTGCTGATGGCCGAGGTCGAGAGATTGAGCTCCTGCTGCGCGGCGGCGAAGCCTTGATGGCGGACCACGCTGACGAAGATGCGCAGGAGTTTTAGGTCGGGAAGGACTTGGCTCAAAACAAACTCCAGAGGCTGTTCACCCCTCTCCCGCTTGCGGGAGAGGGGCCGGGGGTGAGGGCCGGGGCAAACATTGATGTCTGCCGCCACCCCCTCTCCCCAGCCCTCTCCCCCAAGGGGGCGAGGGGGCTAATCACGCGAGCTTGCTCGCGAAGCTCTTCGTTTCAAACCACAGCTTACCCACCCCAACTTAGTTTAGAAATCTCTGAACTAAGTATTTGCCTACACCGGATTTTTCTCCCGCCTACGCCTTGCGCAGAATCCGCCCACTATTAAAAACATAAGATCGTGAGGCCACCCCGTGGAAAAGACGCTTCATCAACCCCTGGGCGGTAACGAAATGCCGCGTTTCGGCGGCATCGCCACCATGATGCGCTTGCCGCATATCCAAACCGACGCCGAACTCAATGCCCTGGACGCCGCCTTCGTCGGCGTTCCGCTGGACATCGGCACCTCGCTGCGTTCCGGCACCCGCTTCGGCCCGCGCGAGATTCGCGCCGAATCGGTGATGATCCGCCCCTACAACATGGCCACCGGCGCCGCGCCGTTCGATTCGCTGAATGTGGCCGACATCGGCGACGTGGCGATCAATACGTTCAACCTGCTGGATGCCGTGCGCATCATCGAAGCTTCGTACGACAAGATTATCGGCCACGGCATTCTGCCGCTGACCCTGGGCGGCGATCACACCATCACCCTGCCGATTCTGCGGGCGCTGACCAAGAAGTACGGCAAGGTCGGCCTGGTGCACATCGATGCCCACGCCGACGTCAACGACCATATGTTTGGCGAGAAAATCGCCCACGGCACCACCTTCCGCCGCGCCGTGGAAGAAGGCCTGCTGGACTGCGACCGTGTGGTGCAGATCGGTTTGCGCGCACAGGGTTACACCGCTGAAGACTTCAACTGGAGCCGCAAGCAGGGCTTCCGTGTGGTGCAGGCCGAAGAGTGCTGGCACAAGTCGCTGACCCCGCTAATGGCCGAAGTGCGCGAGAAAGTCGGCGGTGGCCCGGTGTACCTGAGTTTTGATATCGACGGCATCGACCCGGCCTGGGCGCCTGGCACCGGCACGCCGGAAATCGGCGGCTTGACCACTATTCAAGCCATCGAAATCATCCGCGGCTGCCAAGGGCTGCACCTGATTGGTTGTGACGTAGTTGAAGTGTCGCCACCCTACGACACCACCGGCAACACCTCGCTGCTGGGCGCCAATCTGCTGTACGAAATGCTCTGCGTACTGCCGGGAGTCAGCCACAAATGACCGTCGCGCTAAAAGAACAGCAAGTGCTCAATGCCGCCGAACGCCTGGTCGCCGCCTTCGCCCGCACCGACACGGCGGCCTACTTCGCCGCGTTCAGCGAAGACGCCAGCTTTGTCTTCCACACCTGGCCCACGCCGTTGTTGAGTCGCGCAGCGTACGAAGCCGTGTGGGCCGACTGGCTGGCGGATGGCTTCGAGGTGCTGGAATGCACCTCCAGCAAACCCTTCGTCAGCGTGCAGGGCGACGTGGCGATTTTCGTCCACGAGGTGCGCACGCAATTGCGCGTAGCCAGCAGCGAAAGCACCAGTTACGAGCGCGAGACCATTGTTTTCCGTGAGGTAGAAGCGGGCCGCTGGCTGGCCTGTCATGAGCATTTGTCGGCTGTACCGCAGTAACGCGTAACCACGCAAAACCAAGCCGGGCGCAGACGCTTAGTGCGTCTTTGCGGGGAGATAAAAATGAATAACAACAACGAAAAAACACTGACAACCATCGAAACCTTCGGCGTCGAACAGATCCCGGACAGCGAGCGCAGCGCCAAACCGCTGGACCTGTTCCGCATGATTTTCGGCGGCGCCAACACCTTTGCCACCGCCGTGCTCGGCAGTTTCCCGGTGCTGTTTGGCTTGTCGTTTCAGGCCGGCGTGTGGGCAATTTTGCTGGGCGTGCTGGTGGGCTCGGTGATCCTCGCGCCCATGGGTCTGTTCGGCGCGTTGAATGGCACCAATAACGCCGTGTCGTCGGGCGCGCACTTTGGTGTGCACGGGCGAATTGTCGGCTCGTTTCTGTCGCTGCTGACGGCCATCGCGTTCTTTTCGCTGTCGGTCTGGAGCTCGGGCGACGCGTTGATCGGCGGCGCAAAACGCCTCATCGGCCTGCCCGAAACCGACCTGACCCTGGGCCTGGCGTACGGCCTGTTTGCCCTCCTCGTTCTCACCGTGTGCATCTACGGCTTCCGCTTTCTGTTGTGGGTAAACAAGGTGGCGGTATGGAGCGCCAGTGTGCTGTTTCTGCTTGGCATCTTTGCCTTTGCCAGCACCTTTGACAGCGCCTATGCCGGCAGCGTGAACATGGGCACCGAAGGCTTCTGGGCAGCATTTATCGGCGCCGCGCTGGTGGCCATGAGTAACCCGATTTCCTTCGGCGCCTTCCTCGGCGACTGGGCGCGCTACATCCCCAAGCACACCTCGAAAGGCCGGATCATGCTGGCGGTGGTATTCGCCCAGCTGGCTACCTTGATTCCATTCCTGTTCGGCCTGGCGACCGCGACCATCGTGGCGGTGAAGGCACCGGAGTACATCACCGCGAACAACTATGTCGGCGGCTTGCTGGCGGTATGCCCGACCTGGTTCTTCCTGCCGGTGTGCCTAATTGCGGTGATTGGCGGTATGTCGACCGGCACCACGTCGCTGTATGGCACCGGGCTGGATATGTCGAGCGTGTTCCCGCGCGTGCTGTCGCGGGTCAAGGCGACGCTGCTGATTGGTGTGTTGTCGATCGCGTTTATCTTCATCGGCCGCTTCGCCGCCAACCTGGTGCAAAGCGTGTCGACCTTCGCGGTGCTGATCATTACCTGCACCACGCCGTGGATGGTGATCATGATTCTGGGCCTGATCATTCGTCGTGGCGTTTACCACGCCGATGACCTGCAAGTGTTCACCCGTGGGCAAAAAGGTGGCAGCTATTGGTTCACCCACGGCTGGAACTGGCGCGGCATGGGCGCCTGGGTGCCAAGCGCGTTGATCGGTTTGTGCTTCGTCAACCTGCCGGGGCAATTCGTCGGGCCGCTGGGCAATCTGGCCAACGGCATCGACGTCAGCTTGCCGGTGACGCTGGGCTTGGCGGCGGTGCTGTATCTGGTGCTGCTGGCGGTGTTCCCGGAACCGGCTGAGGTGTACGGGCCACAAGGGCCGCGCTGGATGCCGCTGCCCAAGAAAGCTGAAATGAAAGGCAACGCGGAAATCGCGTAGATCACAAACCCGTCCCCCGTCATTCCCCCCGCAGGAGGGAATCCAGGTGCACCTATTCATGGGCAATTCTGGATTCCCGCTTTCGCGGGAATGACGGTGGCAAGGATGAGATGGAAGTAGCTCCACCCGCTCCAAACGCTTTTGCATAACAACAAACGGCTCTACAGGTCCTCGCTGGCCTGATTCTTGAACTGCCAATAACAGATGCACTTAGCCTTTTAAGGAGTCACCCATGCGCACTCGTTCCATTGCCCTTCTCGGCCTGCTGGCCGCTGCCCTGAGCGCCACGCTGCACGCCGCCGACAGCAAACCGTCTTTTGTCAGCGGCGGCAGCTTCAATGTCTGCTCCGACCCCACCTTCCCGCCGCTGGAGTTCTTTGAGAAAACCGGCGACCGCGAGCCCAGCGGCTTCGATGCCGACCTGATCCGCGCCATGGCGAAAACCTGGGGCGTGCCGGCGCGCTTTATCGTCACCGAGTTCACCGGCCTGCTGCCGGGCCTGGAATCCAAACGCTGCGACGTGGTCATCAGCGGCGCCCTGATCACGCCTGAGCGCACGCAGAAACTCAACGCCGTGCCGTACCTGTCCAGCGCCACCATTGTATTTGGCAGCGGCAAGGGCGACCTCACGCTGACCAAACTGGAAGATCTCTCCGGCAAGGTGGTGGCCGTGCAATCGGGCACGCGTTACGTGGCGATCATGGAAAAGCTCAACACTGAACTCAAAGCCGCCGGCAAACCGGCCGCCACCATCCAGACCTATCCCAAGGGCAGCGACGTGGCCCAGCAAGTGCTGGTCGGCCGCGCCAGCGCCGGCTTGTCGCAAGACACCGAACTGGCCTACCGCGAACTGCAAACGCCAGGGCAATTCAAAACGCTCTATACCTTCCCGGAGAAGGATGTATTCGGCGCGTATCTGGTGAAAGACGAAGCCAACACCAAAGCCGTGGCGGCGGCGATCAAGTCGCTGAAAGACGACGGCACGCTGAAGGCGCTCAGCGAGAAGTGGAAGCTGGATCCGGTGAATGTGGAGGGGGCGGGGGAATAACGCCCAGCGCCATTTGGCTCCCCTCTCCCGCTTGCGGGAGAGGGGCTGGGGGAGAGGGCAAGGGCGGACGCACTTATCCGCCGCCTCCCCCTCTCCCCAGCCCTCTCCCCGAGGGGCGAGGGAGCTGATCGAGTATCGCCATAATCACCTGCGCCGTTCCTGATCGCAGCGCAGCTTCTCACCGCCTCAAAGGGGATACCCCCATGCAATTCGACGTCGCCGTCTTCTGGGACGCACTGTTTTCCTACCCCTTCTTCAAGGGCGCGTGCATTACCTTGCTGCTCGCCCTGCTCGCTCATTCGGTCGGCATCGCCCTGTCCATTCCGGCCGCGCTGGCGCTGGATGGCCCGCCCAATCCGCTGCGCATGCTGCTGCGCGGTGTACTCAGTGTGTTTCGCGGCGCGCCGACGCTGTTGCAGTTGCTGTTCGTGTGGAACGCGCTGCCGCAGTTTTTCCCGATTTTTCGCGAAACCTGGTTCACCCCGTTTTTCGCCGCCTGGATTGCCCTAAGCCTGAATGAAATGGCCTACCAGGCCGAGATCAACCGCGCCGCCTTGAAGGCGCTGGACAAAGGCCAGCACGCCGCCGGCCATGCCTTGGGCTTGTCGGGCTGGCAGATTTTCCGCTACGTCACGCTGCCGCAAGCGGCGCGTATCGCCATTCCGCCGACGGCCAACGAGTTCATCACGTTGCTGAAAATCACCTCGCTGGCCTCGGTGATTTCCCTGCAAGAGCTGATGGCCGTGACCTCGCAAACCGTGTCCACCACCTTTCAGTTTTCCGAGTACTACGCGGTGGCGTTGGTGTACTACCTGGTCATGGTTTACACCCTGACCTGGCTGCAAGGCCGCCTGGAGCGACGCTTGTCGTGGGACCACGTCAGCCCCGCAGCGAAGAATGTCGGCCTGGTGCAACGCACCCTTGCGCGTATGCGCCGCATCTGAGGAATTCTTATGACCACCGAAATTATTCGGCTCGATAACGTCGGCAAGCGCTACGACGATTTTCAGGTGTTGCAGGGCATCAACCTGTCCGTGCGCCAGGGCGAGAAAATTGTGATTTGCGGGCCGTCGGGCTCGGGCAAGTCGACGCTGATTCGCTGCATCAACCGCCTTTCGCCCCACGACACCGGCACCATCACCGTAGAAAACCAGGACGTTGCCAGCAAACAAGGCAGCGCCAACGTGCGGCGCGAAGTGGGCATGGTGTTTCAGAACTTCAACCTATTCCCCCATCTGACCGTACTGGAAAACTGCACCCTGGCGCCCATGAAGGTGCGCGGCATTGCGCACGCCCAGGCTGAGGAGCAAGCGCTGCGTTACCTAAACCGCGTGCACATCGGCAGCCAGGCGCAGAAGAAGCCCGGCCAACTGTCTGGCGGCCAACAGCAACGCGTGGCCATTGCCCGGGCGCTGTGCATGAACCCGAAGGTGATGCTGTTCGACGAGCCCACTTCGGCCCTCGACCCGGAAATGGTCGGCGAGGTGTTGGACGTGATGACCGAGCTGGCGCTTGAAGGCATGACCATGTTGTGCGTGACCCACGAGATGGGTTTTGCCCGCAAGGTCGCCGACCGTGTGGTGTTTATGGACGCCGGGCAAATCGTCGAAACCGGCGCGCCGACCGAATTCTTCGAGCAGCCTAAGCACCCGCGCCTGCAAGCCTTTCTGTCGCAGATCAGCCATTGACGGCCCTGCTGCCCTCCTCGCCTCTAAGGACTGCCCGATGAGCACCTGCGGTGAATTTCTGCTGAAGCAACTGGACGCCTGGGGCGTGGACACCGTGTTCGGTATTCCCGGCGTGCACACGGTGGAGCTGTATCGCGGCCTGCCTGCCACGGCCCTGCGCCATATCACCCCGCGTCACGAGCAGGGCGCCGGCTTTATGGCCGACGGCTACGCGCGGGTCACGGGCAAACCTGGGGTGTGTTTCATCATCACCGGGCCAGGCATGACCAACATTCTCACCGCCATGGCGCAGGCCTATGGCGACTCGATTCCGATGCTGGTGATTTCCAGCGTCAACGAGCGTTCGCGCCTGGGCACCGGCAATGGCTACCTGCACGGATTGCCCGACCAACGTGGGCTCACGGCTGGCGTTACCGCGTTCAGCCACACCGTGCTTAGCGTCGAGGAATTACCCGACGTGCTGGCCCGGGCCTTTGCCGTGTTCGACAGCGAGCGCCCGCGCCCGGTGCACATCGAGCTGCCATTGGACATCATCACCGCGCCGGCCGCCCACCTGGCCATTCAGCCGCGCGAACGCTCAAGCCGACCCGCGCCTGCTGCCGAGCTGATCAAGCAAGCTGCCGCGAAACTGCACGGAGCAAAAAGGCCGCTGCTGTTGCTCGGCGGCGGCTGCCTGGAGACGGCCGACGTCGCGTCGCAACTGGCCACCGCTCTGGATGCGCCGACCGCCCTCACCATCAATGCCAAAGGTTTATTGCCCGCTGACCATTTGCTGCTGATCGGCAGTAACCAGTCATTAGTGCCGGTGCGCGAGCTGGCCGCCGCTGCCGACGTGGTTCTGGCCATTGGCACGGAGCTGGGCGAAACCGATTACGACGTGGTGTTCGACGGCGGCTTTGCCCTGAATGGCGAACTGATCCGCATCGACATCGACGCCCAGCAATTGCAGCGCAACCACACGCCAACGCTGGCGATTCAAAGTGACGCGCGCCTGGCCATGGTCGCCTTGCTGGCCGAGTTACCGGGCCGCACTGGCGATGCCGGCAGCCCTGGCGCTCAGCGTGCCGCCGCCGTTCGCGCGCAGTTGGACGACGGCTTCAGCGGCTGGGCGCATTACCGCGCGCTGTTCGCCACCGTGCTCGGCGTGTTGCCGGAGGCCCGGTTCGTCGGGGATTCCACGCAAACCGTGTACAGCGGCAATCACCTGGTCGACCTGAATGCACCGCGCCGCTGGTTCAATTCTTCCACCGGCTACGGCACCCTCGGCTACGCCCTGCCCGCCGCCATCGGCGCAAAACTGGCCGAACCGCAGACACCGGTTGTTTGCCTGATTGGTGATGGTGGGCTGCAATTCAGCATGCCAGAACTGGCCAGCGCGGTGGAAGCCAAGGTTGGCATCGTGATTCTGCTGTGGAACAACTATGGTTACGGCGAGATCAAGGGCTACATGGAACGCCGAGGCATCGAGCCGATTGGGGTGGATATTTACACGCCGGACTTTATTGCCATTGCGCGGGGGTTTGGGTGTGTGGCGGAACGGGCGGTGGATTTGGGGCATTTGGCCAGGTTGTTGGAGACCGCGCCGGGTGACCGGCCATTGCTGATTGAGATTGTTCAGGGGCCGCCGTTCGCTCCGTAAATTCTGGATCCCAAATCGACGGACCGCCGCGTTCGCGAGGATGACGGAGGTTTTTAACGAGACCACCGTCATCCTCGCGAACGCGGGGATCCAGAATCTTGAATGGATCGGAAGCTTCAGCCCGCACCGCGCGCCCCAGAAAAGAGCCCCCCATGAAAATCGTCACCCGCGACAAATGGTTCGAAGTCCGCCACTGCTACGACGGCATCAGCCTTATTCACGAGCCCTACATCCGCCCGTTCTACCGCTGCAACCTCTGGCATATCCAGGGTCGCGACAGAGACGTGCTGCTCGACAGCGGCTCCGGCCTGGTAAGCCTGCGCGAGCAGCTGCCGTGGCTCACGGAAAAGCCGCTGCTGGCCGTGGCCAGTCATTGCCATTTCGACCACATCGCCGGGCACCACGAATTCAGCGAGCGCCTGGTGCACCCTGCCGAGGCAGACATTCTCGCGCACCCCGATGGCGCCAATACCTTGAGCACGGCATTCGTTGGCGATGACATGTTCGACGCCCACCCGGATTGCCCGCTGTGCTACGCCGAGTACCAGGTGAAAGCGGCGCCGGCCACCGGGTTTGTCGAAGACGGCGACGTGCTGGACCTGGGCAATCGCGTGTTGCAAGTGCTGCACACGCCGGGCCATTCGCCGGGCGGCATCAGCCTGTGGGAAGCCAGCACCGAAACGCTGTTCAGCGGCGACATCATCTACGACGGTCCGCTGATCGAAGACGCCTACCACTCCAACCTCGACGACTATGCCGCCAGTCTGGAACGGCTGCGCCGGCTGCCGGTGCGCACGGTGCATGGCGGACATTTCGACAGTTTTTCCGGCGAGCGTTTGCGCGGGATGATTGATGGGTGGTTCAAGGCGCACGGCTGAGCGGGAAGATCAAAAACTCGCGGCTAAAGCCGCTCCCACAGGTTCGGCGCTTTTGTAGGAGCGACCTTGGTCGCGAACCCTGAAAACCCCGGTCGAGAATTTTGTTTGCAGGGTTCGCCAGCAAGCTGGCTCCTACAAAAAGACAATAAATCGCACCCATAAAAAAACCGCAGCCTGGGCTGCGGTTTTTTTGTTGCTCACTTGGGCCTTAGTGGGCCAGCAGCGAGCCGCCTTTCTTGCCTGCCAACTTCTCAGGCTTGATGAGGAAGCGTGCCAGCGCTGGCAACAGCCACAGCGCGCCGAACATGTTCCACAGCAGCATGAAGGTCAGCATCAGGCCCATGTCGGCCTGGAACTTGATCGCCGAGAAAATCCAGGTGCACACGCCAATGGCCAGGCACAAGCCGGTGAACAGTACCGCTTTACCGGTGGATTTCAGGGTCTGGTAATAGGCTTCTTGCAGCGGCATGCCGGCGCGCAGGAAGCTTTCCAGTCGGCTGTAGATATAGATGCCGTAGTCGACACCAATACCCACACCCAACGCGATCACCGGCAAGGTCGCCACCTTCACACCAATGCCCAGGAAGGTCATCAGCGCGTTACCCAACACCGAGGTGAGGATCAGCGGCAGCACGATGCACAAGGTCGCCGCGAACGAACGGAAGGTGATCAGGCACATGGTGGCCACGCAGATGTACACCAGGATCAGAATGGTGAACTCGGTTTCCTTGATCACTTCGTTGGTCGCCGCTTCGATACCGGCGTTACCGGCAGCAAGCAGGAACTGCAGGTTCTCGTTGTCGTGTTCCTTGGCGAAGGCTTTCACCGCGTTAACCGCTCGGTCGAGGGTTTCGGCTTTGTGGTCGTTGAGGAACACCAGCACCGGGGCCAGCGAGCAATCGTTGTTGAACAGGCCATCAGCGCGAGCGATGGAGTTGTTCAGCACGTCTTTGTTGCGCGACAGGGTTTCCCATTTCAGGTTGCCCTCGTTCATGCCCTTGATCATCTGCTTGGAGACGGTGACCAGGGAAATGGCCGATTGCACACCTTCGGTGTTGCTCATGGTCCACATCAGCTCATCGATGGGCTGCATGGTTTCGTGAATCGAGCAGCCTTCAGGCTTGCTCTTGACCATGACCACCAACACGTCCGAACTGGTCGAGTAGTTGTTGATGATGAAGGCGTTGTCCTGGTTGTAGCGCGAGTCCGGACGCAGCTCCGGCGCACCTTGGTCAAGGTCACCAATTTTCAGGCCGTGGCCGTACCACAAGCCGCCACCGAAGGCTGCCAGGGCGATAACCACGGAAATCGGCGCCACCACCGGGTGAGCGAAGTTGGACAGCAGGCGCCAGA
>Ga0157370_10000496_pt1 | contig 48992 bp, 46 predicted proteins | sample C35metaG_FD_113463 | JGI IMG/M metagenome (GOLD analysis project Ga0157370, IMG submission 113463) | Corn rhizosphere microbial communities from Kellogg Biological Station, Michigan, USA - C3-5 metaG | ecosystem: Host-associated > Plants > Roots > Rhizosphere > Soil | place: USA: Michigan...
CCGGCAGCATGCCGAGCGAGACCGTCCAACGATGGCCGGCGCGCCTCGGCTTGCGGTTCAACCGTCGCGGAAGATGAAACTGTAAGCGCTCAATGCGGGAGCGCCGCCCAGATGCGCATACAGCACCCGCGAGCCGGGCTCGAACTCGCCGCGGCGCACCTTGTCGATCATCCCATGCATCGATTTTCCCTCGTAGACGGGATCGGTCAGCATGCCCTCGGTGCGCGCGCAGACGCGGATCGCTTCGAGCGTGCCTTGGTTCGGCAAGCCGTATTCGGGCCCGCCATAGCGCGTATCGAGCACGATGTCGCTCGCGACGATCGGCCGTCCCAGACCGACGAGCTCGGCCGTGTGCTCGGCGATGCGCGCGATCTGCGCGCGCGTGGCGTCGGGCTTGGCCGACGCGTCGATACCGATGACGCGATCGCTGCGACCGTCGGCCGCGAAGCCGACGATCATCCCCGCTTGCGTGCTGCCCGTGACCGAACAGACGACGATGTAGTCGAACCGAAATCCGAGCTCGGCTTCCTGCTGGCGCACTTCCTCGGCGAACCCGACGAAGCCGAGCCCGCCGAGCGGATGCTCGGAGCACCCGGCTGGAATCGCGTAGGGCTTGCCGCCGACCGCGCGAACGCTGTCCAGCGCGTCTTCCCAGCTTTTGCGGATGCCGATGTCGAAGCCGTCGGGCACCAGACGCACGTCCGCACCGAGGATGCGCGACAACTCGATATTGCCGACGCGGTCATAGACGGCGTCGGCGTAATTGACCCAATTCTCCTGTACGAGTACGCACTTCATACCGAGGTGGGCGGCCACGGCCGCAACCTGCCGGGTCTGATTCGACTGAATGCCCCCGATCGAGACGAGCGTGTCGCACCCTTGTGCAATGGCCTCCGGCACGAGGTATTCGAGCTTGCGGGTTTTGTTGCCGCCGAAGGCGAGGCCGCTATTGCAGTCTTCACGCTTCGCATACAACTCTACTTGGCCGCCTAAATGCGCGCTCAAGCGTTTGAGCGGCTGAATCGGCGTGGGGCCGAAGGTCAGCGGATAACGGGGAAATCGCTGCAGATTCATCAAGGCCTCCTATCGGGCGGGGCACGCGCTGGCGAGTGCAAAAGGCATCTAAGGCGAAGGGCATTGCCGAGAAACCGTGCAGTCATGCACCCGAAAATGATAAGCCAAGCATCGACGAAATTGGCTTGCGAAATTTCGCCTCGTCGTTTACTTTTCACGCATGTCTTACGACATGATGCTAATGAAAGTTCTTGGGGTTCGTTATGTGCGCAACGAAATTGCGTGATAGTTCTCGCCGAAATAGCGCACCGACTCGATCGACGCCGCGCCCGGCCGCGCGGCGGTCACCGCCCGCGGCCGAGTCGATTTCCGTAACACAACTCGACCGTATCGACCGCGCGATTCTCAAGCAGGTGCAGCACGACGCATCGATCTCGAATGTCGCGCTCGCTCAGAAGGTGAAGCTCAGTGCACCGGCATGCTTGCGGCGCGTCGAGCGGCTCAAGGCGGTCGGGATGATTCGTGGCGTCGTAGCGTTGCTGGACCCGAAGGCCGTCGGAGCCGGCATGCTCGTGGTGATTGGGATCGTGCTGGACCGCTCGACACCGGAGGCGTTCGCTGCCTTCGAGGAAGCCGCGCGCAACGTGTCGGGGTGTATGGAGTGCCACATCGTGACGGGCGAATTCGATTACTTCATGCTCGTGCGCACGCGCGACAGCGACAGCTTCAATCGGCTGCACGCCGAACAACTGCTTTACCTGCCGGGTGTGCGGCAGGTGCGCTCGTTCATGGTGCTCAAGGAGATTTTATCGACGACGGAATTTCCGATTTGAGGGCGAGATGCAGGCGACCGAGGTCATGCCCTTGCCATCCGGTGCCGCCCCCCCACGCCGTCGTTCAACCCCTCGGGAAAATCGGAAAATCGAGCAAACATCAGGAGGACGAACTGTTTCGCCGCGGCATCCCAAAGCCGCCGAGCAGGGCTGCCAGTGGCTGCTTCGGCGCTTTCGCCGATGCGGCTTCGGCGTTTTTCGCCTCTTCTTCCTTGCGTGCCGACGGTGACGGCTCGTACGGCTTTAAGAAGAACTCATCGACAGGCGCATGGTTCACGCGGTAAGCCGGGCGCTCATGCGCGGCACCGCCATGGCGACGGGCCGGACGCTCGTCGCGATCGCGCCGGGCACGCGGCGGCTCTTCGCGGCCGCGCCGCACGGGGACATCCACCGCCAGCGTTTGCACCTGCAGCGGCGTCTTGATCAATTTCTCGATTTCGGCCAACTGCTTGCGTTCGTTCGGGCTGCACAGCGATAGCGCATCGCCCGACGCGCCCGCACGCCCCGTGCGCCCGATACGGTGCACGTAGTCTTCGGCATTGAACGGCAAATCGAAGTTGATGACGGCCGGCAATTCGACGATGTCGAGCCCGCGCGCGGCCACGTCGGTGGCCACCAGTGCCTCGATTTCGCCGCGCTTGAACGCATCGAGCGCCTGCATGCGTTCGTTTTGCGTCTTGTCGCCGTGAATCGCCGAGGCCACCACACCATCACGTTCCAGCAGCCGAGCCAGCCGGCTCGCGCCGATCTTGCTGTTACAGAATACGAGGACCTGCTTTAACTGGCGTTCGCGAATCAACTGCACCACAGCGCCATGCTTGTCGCCTTCGGCCACCTCGAAAACGATCTGCGTCACGTTCGTGGCGGTCGAGTTGCTGCGCGCGACTTCGATCGTCTGCGGGTTGCGCAGGTAGGTCGACGCGAGCCGCTTGATTTCAGGCGAAAACGTGGCCGAGAACAGCAGCGTCTGCCGCTCTTTCGGCAGCAGATTCAAGATACGCTGCAAGTCGGGCAGGAAGCCCATGTCGAGCATGCGGTCGGCCTCGTCGAGCACGAGGATCTGAACCTGACCGAGATTGGCCGTCTTTTGTTGGACATGATCGAGCAAGCGTCCCGGCGTCGCGATCAGGATTTCGACGCCGCGCCGCAATTCCGCCGATTGCGGGTTCATATCCACACCGCCGAACACGACGGCGCTGCGCAACGGCGTGTGCTTCGCGTACGACTGAACGTTCGCGGCCACTTGGTCGGCCAGTTCGCGCGTAGGGGTAAGAATCAGCGCACGCACGGGGTGGCGCGCCGGCGAGGCACTGGTGCTCGCAGCGGGCAGCAGGCGTTGAATGATCGGCAGCGAGAAGCTCGCCGTCTTGCCCGTGCCGGTTTGCGCGGCGCCCATGACGTCGCGGCCGGACAGCACGACCGGAATTGCCTGAGCTTGGATCGGCGTGGGCGTGGAGTAGCCCTGTTCGGCAACGGCCCGCTGGATCTCTGGGGCAAGACCGAACTGGTCGAAAGTCACGGTGGTAGACGGGACAGCGGGATCTGACATGGTGGCGTTCGCTAAAAGTGCGCCGCGAGGCGCTGCGTCGTTCAAGCGCGCGGCCGCGGCCGCACAGCCGCTCGATGAAGATCGACGTGAAGGCGGAGCCACGGCAGGTCTCGCGCAATCGCGCCGACGCCCGCCCGACCCCGCTTCGCGCGCGGCCAGCTCCGGCCGGCGGATACATACCGCCGGAAAGGCCGGTATTGTAGCACCGCAAGATTGCAGGAGCCGTGCCCGCACGCGGCCGACGGCACAGGCGGCGCGATCGGGCCCTATCGGAGTGACCGGCGGGGGGACGGTCGAGCGCCGCTTACGGCGCCCATGGGGGCGCGGCGCGTAGGCGGTGAACGCTCAGCGAGCGGATACCGGCCGCACTGCACCTGCCGCCGCGAGCGCGCGCTCGCATGCTTCGTCGATGCTCGCCCCGGTCGCGACGGCTACCCCCATCCGCCGCTTCTTGAAACACTCCGGCTTGCCGAACAGGCGCAGGTCCGCGCCGGGCACGGCCAGCGCCTCACGCACGCCTTCGAAGGCGATGCCGGCTTCGTCGAGCTCGCCATAGACGACCGCCGAGGCGCCAGGCGCAAGCAGCGACGTATCGACAGGCAAGCCGAGAATCGCGCGCGCATGAAGTTCGAACTCCGACAAGCGCTGCGAGCGCAGCGTCACGAGCCCCGTGTCGTGCGGACGCGGGCTCACTTCGGAGAACCAGACTTCGTCGCCGCGCACGAACAGCTCGACGCCGAAGACGCCGCGGCCGCCCAAGGCGCCCGTAACCCGCTCGGCAACCGCTTTCGCACGCGCGAGCGCCGCCGCGGACATGGGCTGCGGCTGCCACGACTGCACGTAGTCGCCATCGACCTGCAGATGCCCGATCGGCTCGCAAAACGACGTCTGCACGGTCCCGCTCGCCGAATCGACGGCGCGCACCGTCAACAGCGTGATTTCGTAGTCGAACGTGATGAAGCCTTCGACAATGACGCGCCCCACGTTGACGCGCGCGCCCGCCGTTGCGTGCTGCCACGCATGATCGATGTCGGCGTCACCGCGCACGACCGACTGTCCCTTGCCGGAGGACGACATCACGGGCTTGACGACGCACGGATAGCCGATGCGCGTGAGGGCGGCCCGGAACGATTCCGGCGAATCGGCGAACGCATAGGGCGAGGTCGGCAGACCGAGCTCTTCGGCCGCGAGGCGGCGAATGCCTTCGCGATTCATCGTCAGTTGTGTCGCGCGCGCGGTCGGGATGACTTCGGCCAGGCCTTGAGCTTCGATCTCGGCGAGCGCATCCGTGGCAATCGCCTCGATTTCGGGCACGATCAAATGAGGCCGTTCGGTTTGCACGAGCGCCTTGAGCGCTTGCCCGTCGGTCATGTCGATCGTATGACTGCGGTGCGCAACCTGGTGGCCGGGCGCATTCGGATAGCGGTCCACGGCGATGACTTCCACGCCGAGCCGTTGCAGCGCAATGATGACTTCCTTGCCGAGCTCGCCCGCGCCGAGCAGCATGACGCGCGTAGCCGAGGGCGAAAGCGGCGTGCCGATCCGTTGACCGATCTGCATGGCAAATCCCGATGCGAGTATAGGAAAGAGCGGGATGTTAACATGTGCTCGCCGTGCCATCGACGGGCAGACGAGCGCTCTGGCCGGGTCGGGCGCTCGGCCGGACAGGCAGCGATGGTGGGTCCGCTCGCGTTCGCCGACGGGAGTGCGTTACCCTTACGCCTTCGCCAGTTCAATAAGAAGGTTCGGGGTCATGTCGAATCCACCCAACGCACCGCTACGGTACGCCTTGCCGCGGCCGCGGCGCCTGCTGTCGTGCGCCGGCGCATTCGCGGCTGGGCTCGCCCTCGCCGGCTGCGCGATGCCGACGCACCCCGACTCCGCCGCCGGGCCCAGCAACCCCCTCAATCCGGCCGCCGTCCAATTGCTCGACGGCACGAGCTGGGTGCTGCAGAGCGCTCAAACGAGCGACGGCCAGACCGCGTTCGGCGTGCCCGCCGACCCGAAGGCGGCGCCTACGCTGACGCTCGACACGACGTCCGGCCAGCGCCGCGCGAGCGGTTTCGCGGGTTGTAATCGCTTTTCCGGGCGTTATGCGCTTGGCAGCGGGAAATTGACTCTTGATCCACTAACGACGACACGCAAGGCCTGCGGCGCCGAAGCAGACAGCCTGGAGCACGCCTATCTCGACGCGCTCGCGCATATCGGCGCGACGCTCGTGCAAATGCGCCCGCCGCAGCAGATGCGCATCGTCGCGACAACCGGCGTCACGCTGACCTTCGCGCGCGAAGATCGATGATGCGCACGACGCGCCTTTTTCGAACGTTTCACGCTCTAGCATGCATACGGTAGCTCTCGGCTGGTTCGGCGTCTCGGTTATCTGGCTTTTGCCCGTGGCCGTGCGTTTCGTCATCGCAGCATGCCTGCGCGAGCCCGGCGCGCGCGGACGCGGCGCGATCCGGCTTTGGCTCGGCTTCGCCGGCGTGTATATCGGCAGCGCCGCAATCGAAGCTGCGCTTGCCCCCCATACCGGCAACGCACTCGGACACGCGCTGCTCAGCGGCGCCGTGCGCGCGCTGGGGCGCGGAGCGTTATTCGCTCTGCCCGTGCTCATGCTCGCCTCGCTGCCTTGGCTCATCGGCTTTCGTTGGGGCGATGCGCTGCGCTGGGCCGACCGCGCCTTCGGTCTCGGCTTGAAGATGCAGCCGCGGGCGGCATCGCGCCACGCCGCAACCGGTACGCGCGGCCTCGGTGGTTCAGCCGTGCGCACCAGCATGACGAACGCGAACCCCATGGCGCCGAAATCGACCGGCCGCTACGCTCGGCCCACGGCGTGGCAGCCCCCTAGCGCCAGCCACGCGGCCCGTTCGGCCGCGGCGAACATGCCAGGCGCCACCCGCGGTATCGGACCCGACGTGTCCGGTCCAAACGCAGCGTCGTTCAAAATGGGGAAGCCGGCCCGGAGCGTGCGGCGCAACCTGGGGTTACCCCCCGGCGAGGCCGCAAGCGGCGCGCGCCCGGCAGCGAACACGCCGCGCTCGATCAACGCGATGGACCCGAAGCGCCTGATGAACGCGCCAGGTGCGGCGCATGAGGCAGGTGTGCGGCATCGTTCCTTCTCTGCGCATTCGCAAGCGGCTGACCGTCCCGTCGCTGCGCCGCTGCGCCCGCGTCCCGCCGGCAGCGCGCCTGCCGTTGCCGCTGCGGCCGGTTCCGCCCAGTACGGTCAAACGATGCCCGCCGCCGGGTCCGGTCGGCCCGTGCACATGCCGCCGGCCGTACCGGCTCAGCCGACCGAAGAAGGCGCGACACCGATCGATGCGGCACATCGCTCGTCGGCACCGGCCGCACCGTCGGCACCGCCGCCGGGCGTCCTCGAAACCCTGCGCGCGATCGAGGCAAACGCCGCGCAGTGGACCGCGATCGCAAGCTCGAGCCTCACGCGTCGCGGTGCTGCGCCCGCGCCGCGCCCCGATGCAACGGCGTCGGCCCCGAGTACGCCGCGGCCCGAGATAGCCACCGACGCGCCGTCGCTCGATGCGCCGGTCGCGACGGGCGAGCCAACGTCGGCCGCCGCGCATCAGCCGCCGCCGTCAACGGCTTCGATCCCGCCCGAGGCGCCGACCGACGCGGCGTTCGAACCTGGCCCCATCGCGCCCGAGCGCGACGAGCAGCCGGAACAGTTCTTCGACCGAGCGCCCGCCCAGGTGGAAACGACGGCACGGGCGACAGCAAGCGAATCGAATACCTCAAGCACTGAATTGAGCGCGACAGCATCGATGCCACCGTGGGCGGAGGATGGCGAGCCCATCGCTTGGCCCATGACCGGCGCGCCGCGGCAGGCTGAGACAGCGCTCGCGCCGTCATCGCCGGCCGTGCCCCTACCGGAGGCGGCAAGCTATGCGCCCGCCTTTGCGGCCGAACCGCACGCGGCGACGTCGATGCCCGCGTCGGCGCCATCGTCCATGGGGCCAGTCGCCGCCGCTAACGCCGAGCCGCCGTCGATCATCGAATCGGCCCCCCGGCCTGCCGTACGGGTGCAAAGCGGCCCCGAGTTTACGTTCCACGCGCCGGCCGCTTCGGCGGTCGAATTGCCGACGCTCAACCTGCTCGAGCCGGCATCGGCGGAAACCGAGGAGATCCCCGCCGAGCGGCTCACGGAAACCGGGCAATTGATCGAACAGCGCCTCCAGGAATTCAAGGTGCCCGTGACGGTCGTCGGCGCCTCGGCCGGGCCGGTCATCACGCGCTTCGAGATCGAGCCGGCGCTGGGTGTCCGCGGCAGCCAGATCGTCGGGCTCATGAAGGATTTGTCTCGTGGGCTGGGGCTTACGTCGATCCGCGTCGTCGAAACGATTCCCGGCAAGACCTGCATGGGCCTGGAGTTGCCCAATGCGAAGCGCCAGACGATCCGTCTGTCCGAGATCCTCGCCGCCGCGCCCTATCGCGATTCGGCCTCCAAGCTCACGCTCGCGATGGGTAAAGACATCACGGGCCACCCGGTCGTCACCGATCTTGCCAAAGCGCCGCACATGCTCGTTGCCGGCACCACCGGCTCGGGCAAGTCGGTCGCGATCAATGCCATGATCGTTTCGCTGCTCTACAAGGCGACGCCCGACGAGGTGCGGATGATCATGATCGATCCGAAGATGCTCGAGTTGTCAGTCTACGAGGGCATTGCTCACCTGCTGGCCCCCGTCGTCACCGACATGAAGCTCGCCGCGAATGCGCTGAACTGGTGCGTCGGCGAGATGGAGCGACGCTACCGGCTCATGTCGGCCCTCGGTGTACGCAATCTGGCCGGCTTCAATCAGAAGCTGCGCGACGCGCACGCCGCGGGCAAGAAGATCGGCAATCCGTTCTCGCTCACGCCCGAAGCCCCGGAGCCGCTGGCAGCCTTGCCGATGATCGTCGTCGTCATCGACGAGCTCGCCGACCTCATGATGGTCGCGGGCAAGAAGATCGAAGAGTTGATCGCCCGGCTCGCGCAGAAGGCTCGTGCAGCGGGGATTCATCTGATCCTCGCGACCCAGCGCCCGTCCGTCGACGTCATCACGGGACTCATCAAAGCCAACATTCCGACGCGTGTGGCGTTCCAAGTTTCGTCCAAGATCGACTCACGCACGATCCTCGATCAGATGGGCGCCGAATCGCTGCTGGGTCAGGGCGACATGCTGTTCCTTCCTCCCGGCACCGGCTATCCGCAGCGTGTGCATGGCGCGTTCGTGGCCGATGAAGAGGTCCACCGGGTCGTCGAGCATTTGAAGCAGTTCGGCGAGCCGCAGTACGAAGAGGGCATTCTCGACGGCCCGGCGACCGACGGCGCGGCGCAGGACTTGTTCGGCGATGCCGTCGACGCCGAAGCCGATCCCCTGTACGACGAAGCGGTAGCGTTCGTGGTGCGCACGCGCCGCGCGTCGATCTCGGCCGTGCAGCGCCAATTGCGTATCGGCTATAACCGCGCGGCGCGCCTCGTCGAGCAGATGGAGGCGGCGGGGCTCGTCTCGTCGATGAGCGTGAACGGCAGCCGCGAGGTCCTCGCGCCGCCAAGCTCCGAACCCTGACCGGGCGGGTAGAACCGGCCAGCGTGCGGCGGCGAAGTAAAACGTGCACGTCCTTTGCAAGAAATATCCGGTCCGCCCCCGACGGCCTGCGCCGAGAGCAAACGGCCGGCACGCTGTGCCTTCACAGGAAGATCGACGGTCGGCGGCGCCGCCGATAGCGGCGAACCGAATCGGGTCGGCATGGAGGTTGCGGGACAGGACAGAACGGAATAGAACAGAACAGAACAGACGAGAACGCGCCCGCACTGCAGGGCAGCGGCGCGAAGGTCGCCCTTGGCGCGGACGTGTTGATGCGAAAGATTCGTTCATCCCTGCCGCCCCGCCCCCGTGAGGCGGTAGCTTTGAGCCTACGCGCTAGCTCTGACGCGTAGGCTCTCTTTGTTTTGCGCGCACGCGCCGCCGGTGGCGCCCGCCATCGACGCCTGTTACGTCGGCGGCGTGAATTTGAAGTCGACGGGCGAGCCGATGTCGAGGCGCGTAGGCTCAGGCGCGAGCAGGCCCGAGGCTGGGTCGCGCCGAAAGATGTAGGCGGTGTCGCTGTCTTGATTGCCGACGATGAGCCAGCGGCCCGTCGGATCCATCGCGAATTCGCGCGGCGTGCGCCCGAGCGTCGATTGCCTTCCGACCAGCTTGAGCCGCCCGTCGTCCGCGCCGACCGAAAAGATCGCGATGTCGTTGGCGTCGCCGCGATTCGTTGCATAAAGGAACTTGCCGTCGGGCGAGAGGTGGATCGCCCCCGCGCCGACCTTGCCCGTAAAGCCCGGCGCCGCGAGCTTGATCGTCTGCAGCGGCTCGAGCTTGCCGTTCGTGTATCGGAGCGTCGTGACGGTACCGGCCAACTCGCTCGTCAAATAGGCATAGTGCCCGCTCGCGCCGAACACGAGATGCCGAGGGCCCGATCCCGGCGGCATCTGCAGGTATCCCTCGGGCGTCGGGCTGAAGAGCCCGCGGCTGCCGTCGCGCGTGTAGCGGTATTCGTACAGCTTGTCGGCGCCGAGATCTTGCACGAAGAGGTAGCGGCCATCGGGTGCGAATACCGTCGAATGAACGTGCGCGTTGTCCTGCCTGCCGGTCACCGGGCCGCCGCCTTCGTGATGCACGGTCAGCACCGCGGGGCCGATGCTTCCGTCCTCGCCCAGCGGGAACACGACAAAACTGCCGCCCGGATTCGAGGCGACGGAATAATTTGCCGTCAGCAAATAGCGGCCATCGGGAGAAAAGCTCAGGTAACAAGGATCGTTACCTTCCGACGAGACGCGATCGACGAACGTCAGTTGGCCTGCCCGCGGATCGAATGCGAACGCACTGATTGCGCCGCGCTCCGTCGCCGGGCCATTGTCGCCGGGCAATTCGTCGACGGCATAGACATGCCGGTTATCACGGGCAACGACGAGATAGGAAGGGTTGACCGTCTGCACCGAAGAGACCTGAGTGGCCTGGCCGGTGGCCGAGTCGAAGCGATAGACGTAGATGCCGCGGCTCTTGCCGCTTGCCGTATAAGTGCCGATCAGCAGATCGTAAATGGAGCCGCCTGCCGGTGCTGTGCCGGTTTGGGCAAGCGCAGGCGCTGCGCCGAACGTGCAAGCGAGCAAGAAACCTTTGAGCCACCTGTAAGCTCTTACCGAACATGCGCGCCACTGCGTTGCATGGACAATGCCAATCATAAAAGGAGGCGTTATGGATATTTCCGTCAGCTTGGGGCCGATTGCCGCGCTGATCGCGGGCATACTGATTTTGATAGTGCCGCGCCTTTTGAACTACATCGTCGCGCTCTACCTCATCGTCATCGGGGTTCTAGGATTACTCGGGCCGGGCGCGCACTCCCTGCATCTCTGAGCTCGCGCACCGGCCGCCGGGCAACGCTCAACCGTTCGTGAGCTGGTCGAGCCGCAGTTTGCCTTGCAGCGACAAACCGCCGACCGCAATGTGGCCGTCGCCGTCGCTGTGGCGCTTGAAGCAGGCACGTTCGATCAGAAACGCGGCGGCGGTCGACATGCCGTTGCGCGTGAGGCCGAGCGTACGAGGGTCCAGGCGGAGCAGGGCGTCTTCGTCGAGCTCGCGCGCTGCGGAAAGGATGGTGATGCAATCGGTTTTCGACGGATTCAGCATGGCGTCAATTCTCGCTGTCTGTGAGTGTTGATGCTGGCGCATGGATGGCCGTATGCGCGACACGCTAGTGCCTGGTTCGTTGTATCGGACACGCACGGCCGGAATCCCCGAAGCCCGATTGTAGCCAGCGGTTTTGTGCCGTGGCAACGCAAAATCGTTTTCGGGCTGAAGAGTTCATGCGAGGCGTAAGCTTTGCTGAGTCTGCTGCGCTAGCATGTACGTTGACGCGCATTCCCTACCGAATTGGGATCGCATTCGTACGCACAGCGGGAGAAATCCAAGATCATGCCTGCGCATATCGAAGACTACGCCGTCGTCGGGGACGGCCATACGGCCGCGCTCATCTCGCGCGAAGGATCGGTCGACTGGCTCTGTTGGCCTCGCTTCGACTCCGGTGCCTGCTTCGCCGCACTGCTGGGCGACGAACGACACGGCGCATGGCGCATCGCCCCCGCCACCGACGCACCCGTCACGCGCACGCGCCGCTATCGCGACGGCACGCTCATTCTCGAGACCGACCACGAGACGCCCGAGGGCGCCGTCACCGTGACCGACTTCATGGTGCCCGGCAACGGCCGGTCCCAGCTCGTGCGCATCGTCGAAGGCAAGCGCGGGACGGTGCCGATGTCGATGACGCTCACGCTGCGTTTCGACTACGGGCTATCGGTGCCCTGGGTCACGCGGCTCGTGGACGGCTCGAACCGAGGCGCCGGAGGCATCAAAGCCGTGGTGGGCCCCGACACCGTGGCGCTGCGCACGCCGGTCGAGCTGCGCGGCGAGAATATGCACACCGTGGCGCATTTCACCGTATCCGCGGGCGAGCGCATTCCCTTCGTGCTGGGCTATTCGGCATCGCATCAACGGCTACCGCCCGCGAAAGACCCGTACGCGCTGCTCGAGCATACGCAACGGCACTGGCAACAGTGGATCGCCCAATGCGGCGTGAAGGGCCGCTATGCCGGGCCGATCCGGCGCTCGCTGATCACACTGAAAGCGCTTGCATATAGCCCGACGGGCGGCATCGTCGCCGCGCCCACGACCTCGCTGCCGGAGCGCCTGGGCGGCACGCGCAACTGGGATTACCGCTATTGCTGGCTGCGCGATGCGACGATCACGCTGCTCGCGTTGATGCGCTGCGGCTTTTACGACGAAGCCCGCGCGTGGCGCATCTGGCTCGAACGCGCACTCGCCGGGTCGCCCGCCCAAGCGCAGATCATGTACGGCGTCGCCGGCGAGCGGCGTCTGCCCGAAACGGAGATCGACTGGTTGCCCGGCTACGAAGGTGCTCAGCCGGTGCGCATCGGCAACAAAGCCGTCGGCCAGTTGCAACTCGACGTCTACGGCGAAGTGATGAACGCGCTGTATCTGGCGCGCGTCGGCGGCCTCGATGCCGACGAAGCCGCCTGGTCGCTCCAATGCGTGATGCTCGACCATCTCGAAACGATCTGGATGGACCCCGACGAGGGCATGTGGGAAGTACGCAGCGGCCCGCGGCAATTCACGTTCTCGAAAGTAATGGCCTGGGTCGCCTTCGACCGGGGTGTGCGCACCGCGGAAAGGTTCGATCTTCCAGGGCCGATCGATCGCTGGCGCGCGCTGCGCGAGCGTATTCACGCCGATGTCTGCGAGAAAGGCTGGAGCGAGGAGCACCACACGTTCACCCAGGTGTACGGCGGCGATGAGGTCGACGCGAGCCTGCTTTTGATCCCGCTGGTCGGCTTCCTGCCGCCGGACGACCCGCGCATCGTAGCCACGATGGCCGCAATCGAACGGGACTTGACGTTCGACGGGCTCGTGCGCCGCTACCGCACGCATAAGGTCGATGACGGCCTACCGCCGGGCGAAGGCCTATTTCTCGCGTGCAGCTTTTGGATGGTGGACAACCTCGCCTTGCAAGGCCGGATGGACGAGGCGCATGCGATGTACGAGCGCTTGGTGGGCCTCGTCAACGACGTGGGCCTGCTCTCGGAGGAGTACGATCCGCAGACGCAACGCTTCACCGGCAATTTTCCCCAGGCGTTCTCCCACGTGGCGCTCGTCCACACGGGCTTGAACCTGATGCGCCACGAAGAATCGATTGCACGCGCGACGGGCCATCCCGCCCCCCAGCATGCCCCGGGAGGGCTCGACGTCGGCAGTGAAGCGATCTAAATGCCCCGCTTTGGTGCGTCACCCGCGCTTTGCCCCGTTTGAGGCGCCAGCGCGGGAGCGCGCGTCCTATCGACAGGCCGGTGGCCAACCCGTATCGGGGAAAATACCCGTCTGGCCGGCAAATTGCTGCGTTGCACCCACGGACGTTTCTCCTTTATCATCAATGAAGTACTACGAGTCATACGTCACGAGCATCCGTTCGGGATCCAGCCGCGACGCTGAGCGCCGCTTTTTTTAGCCCCGTCCCTACCCCGCGGGAGCCCTACATCATGCTCTATCAGTTTTACGAATTTCAGCGCGCGCTCTTCAACCCATTGACGGCCTGGGCCCAGGCTGCTTCGAAATCGTTCGCCAACCCGGCAAGTCCGTTCGCCTACGTACCCGGCGCAACCCGGTTGTCCGCCGGCTATGAATTGCTTTACCGGCTGGGCAAGGATTACGAAAAGCCGGAGTTCGATATTCATCAGATCGTCAAAGACGGCCACAACATTCCGATCATCGAGCAAACGATCGTCGAAAAGCCGTTCTGCCGTCTGCTGCGCTTCAAGCGTTTTGCCGATGACAGCGATGCCGTCGCGCAACTGAAGGACGAACCGGTCGTGCTGGTTTGCGCGCCCCTGTCCGGGCACCACTCGACGCTGCTGCGCGATACCGTGCGTACGCTGCTGCAGGACCATAAGGTCTACATCACCGACTGGATGGACGCGCGCATGGTCCCGCTCGAGGATGGCCCGTTCCATCTCGACGACTACGTCGCGTACATCCAGGAATTCATCCGCCACATCGGCGCGAAGAATCTGCATGTGCTGTCCGTCTGCCAGCCGACGGTGCCGGTGCTCGCCGCGATTTCGCTGATGGCGAGCCGAGGCGAGGACACGCCGCGCACGATGACGATGATGGGCGGTCCGATCGATGCGCGGCGCAGCCCCACATCGGTCAACTCGCTCGCGATGCAGCGCTCGTACTCCTGGTTCGAAAACAATGTGATTCACACGGTGCCGCCGAACTATCCGGGCTTCGGCCGCCATGTTTATCCGGGCTTCCTGCAGCATGCGGGCTTCGTCGCGATGAACCCCGAGCGCCATGCGGCTTCGCATTGGGACTTCTATCAAAGCCTGCTGCGCGGGGACGAGGAAGACGCCGAAGAGCATCGCCGTTTCTACGACGAGTACAACGCGGTGCTCGACATGGCGGCCGAGTACTACCTCGACACGATCCGTATCGTGTTCCAGGAGTTCCGCCTAGCCGAAGGCACGTGGGAGATCGACGGCGAACTCGTGCGGCCGCAGGACATCAAGAAAACGGCGCTCTTCACGATCGAAGGGGAACTCGACGACATTTCGGGCTGCGGACAAACGCGCGCCGCGCACGACCTGTGCACGGGCATTGCCCAAAAGAACAAGCGTCACTTCACCGCGGAGAAATGCGGCCATTACGGCATTTTCTCGGGTCGTCGCTGGCGCACGATCATCTATCCGCAGTTGCGCGACTTCATCCTCGAGCACAACAACGAAATGAAGCGCTCGCGCGAGGTGGTCGAAGCCTGACCTGATCATCCGACCGACCGCATGCGCCGCGAAACCGCGGCGCAGTCTACTTGCGCATGAGATACGCGAGCAGCAATTCGGTGTTCATGCGTACGATCTCGCTGCGTTCGGCCGGTGAATTGAAATCGCGGCCGAGCGTCGCTTCGAGCGTAAAACGATTCGAGACGCTGTAGTAGCCGAGCCCCGAAAGCGCCACATACAGCCGCAAAGGGTCGACGTTGGTGCGAAACAGGCCCGCGCGCTGCCCTCGCTCGAGAATCGAAGAGAGCGTTGCCACCATCGGCGAAATCATCTCGCGAATGCGCGTCGACTTTTGGATATAGCGGGCTTCGTGCAGGTTTTCGTTATTGATGAGCCGCAGCAAGTCGGGATGATCGCGGTAGTAGTCCCACACGAAATGGGCGAGCCGCGTAATCGCTTCGATCGGGGCGATCCCGTTTAAATCGAGCGTTCTTTCCGCCTCGGTCAATGCACTAAACGCATGTTCGAGCACCGCCGTGAAAAGCTGCTCTTTACTGCCGAAGTAGTAATAGAGCATGCGCTCGTTCGTCTCGGCGCGCCGGGCAATCTGGTCGACGCGCGCGCCGAACAAACCACCATTTGCGAACTCTTCGGCTGCCGCGAGCAGAATACGGCGCCGGGTTCCTTCCGGGTCTCTTTTGATTTTCAATTGATTCATGGTGGCCTTTTTGCTTCGTGAGCCGCGTTGCCCCGCCACGCCGCCGACCCTCCTTGAACCACGCCGGCAGTACGGACGAGCGCACCGTTTTTTTCGGAAACACCCTGCGCCTCGTGCGAAAAAGCGCTTCGATTATGGCACATGGGTGAACGATAGCAATGCGGGAAATCGGCGATAATGCGCTCTTTTCCCGCACGCGAAGCGGCCGGCGCCACGCGCGGCCCGCATGCTCAAGACGTACCGAACATGACCGATCGTGTGACTCTCGCAGACCGCATCGAGGATCTGCTCCCCCAAACGCAATGCACGAAGTGCGGCTATGCGGGCTGCCGGCCTTACGCTGAAGCCGTCGCGCTGGGCGAAGCCGGCTACAACCAGTGCCCCCCCGGGGGCGAGCAGGGCGTCGCACGCCTTGCCGCCCTGCTCGGCAAGCGGGTGATTGCCCTGAACCCCGAGAACGGCCAGGAGCGCCCGCGACCGCTGGCCGTGATCGACGAGACGCTGTGCATCGGCTGCACGCTGTGTATGCAGGCCTGTCCGGTGGATGCGATCGTCGGTGCGCCCAAGCTCATGCATACGGTCGTATCCGAGCTTTGCACGGGCTGCGACCTTTGCGTCGCGCCCTGTCCGGTCGATTGCATCGCGATGACGCCGATCACGGCGGAGCGCACGGGCTGGGACGCCTGGAGCCAAGCGCAGGCCGATGCCGCGCGGGAACGCCACGCACGGCGGTCCGCACGTCTGCAGCGCGAACGCCAAGCGGCCGAAGCACGCGCAGCGGAGCGCCGCGCCGAGGCGGCGGCGCGTGCCACACCCGCGAGCGGACCGGCGAACGCGGCGGGCACCGCCGCGGACGAAGCGGCCAAAAAGCGCGCCATCATCCAAGCCGCCATGGAACGCGCCCGGCAAAAGAAAGAGGTGCTGGCCGCGCAGGGGCAAGGGCCGAAGAACATCGCGAACGTCAGCGCGGATGTCCAAGCGCAGATCGACGCCGCGCAAGCACGCCGGCAACGGCTCGGCGCCGCACCTGAAGCCGGCGGGGATATGTCGGAGGGCCGCGCGCCCGATCATCGATCGAGCAAAGCCGGCGACCCACGCGGCGACCCGCGCGAGGACTCGCCCGACACGGCTTCCCCGGCCCGGCGCACGCACGACTCGCCTTAAGCCCTTTCTCACTCTTCGCGAGCGCTGCATGAACGCACAAAAACGACGCGCGATCTACGAGACGCTGCAAAGCCTGAATCCGCATCCGACGACCGAGCTCGAATACAAGACGCCGTTCGAATTGCTGATCGCCGTGATGCTGTCGGCGCAGGCAATGGACGTCTCCGTCAATAAGGCCACCCGCAAGTTGTATCCGATCGCGAACACCCCGCAGGCGATGCTCGCGCTAGGCGAGACGGGCATTACCGACTATATCAAGACGATCGGGCTGTACCGCACGAAGGCCAAGAACGTGATCGCGACCTGCCGAATCTTGCTCGAGCAGTACGGCGGCAAGGTGCCGGCCGAACGCGAAGCGCTCGAGGGCCTGCCCGGAGTGGGCCGCAAGACGGCGAACGTGGTGCTCAATACGGCATTCGGGCAGCCGACGATCGCCGTCGACACCCACATTTTTCGCGTCGCCAATCGGACGGGCCTGGCACCGGGCAAAGACGTGCGAGCCGTCGAAGCCGCACTCGAAAAGGTCACGCCGCCCGAGTTCCGCCACGACGCGCACCATTGGCTGATCTTGCACGGTCGTTACGTTTGCAAAGCGCGCCGGCCGGAGTGCTGGCACTGCACGATCGAGCCGCTTTGCGAATTCAAGCCCAAAACGCCGCCGCCCGAGCTTTGAAGCGAAGCGCACGGATGCGGGCGGCGCCAAGCCGCCGCGTCGTTGTTCCGGCAGCCGCATCGACAAAGACTTAGAGATTCGCCTCCAGCGATACGGCTTCGCCGCGCGCACCGCCGCCGGCGCGAACGAGCCACAGCACGGCGGCAAGCACGCCGGCTCCCCCGATCCACTGCAACGGCGCCAATCGCTCGTCGAGCAACGCGGCGGCGAGCAGAACGGTCACGACGGGCTCGAGCGTCGAAAGCATCGACGTGCGCGCCGCGCCGAGCCGCGTCAGGCCGGCGAAGAACGCAAGCATCGCCGTGACCGTCGACACCAGCGCAATCGCGACGAGCGCGCCCCATGCGAGCGGGGTTGCGGGCAGATGCGGCGGCGTGCCCGAGAGCGCACGCACGATCGATATCGCGCAGAACACCGCGGCCGCCGAGAGGCAGACAATCGCCGTCGTCGCGAGCGGATCGACGCCGCGCGTCACGCGTGCACCGGCGACGATATAGAGCGAATAGACGACAGCCGCCGTCAGGCCGAGCGCGATACCGAGCGGCTCCCCCTGCCCCCCGCCGACCATCAACGCCGAACCGGCGAGGCACAGCACGAGCGCGGCGCATTTCACGCGCGTCAGACGCTCGCCGAGCCAAAGCGCCGCGAGCAGTGTGACGAAGGCCGGATACAGGTACAGCAGCAATGCGACTAGGCTTGCCTGCGCATGCTGCAGCGCGATGAAGTAGCACAGCGATTGGCCGACATATCCGAGGGCGCCCATCGCGACGATGCTCCAGAGCGTGCGCCCGCGCGGCCATGCCACGCCGCGCCGGCGGGCGACGACGGCAAGGACTGAACCTCCGATCAAGAAGCGAAGCGTCAGCAAACCCAGTACGTCCGTGCCGCCGGCATAAGCGTAGCGCCCGAAAATGGCCATCGCGCCGAAGGCGGCAGCCGACAAGGCTACGAGCAAGGCGCCGCGCAGCGTCTCGGCGTGCGCGGAAGGAGTACGAGACGTCATCGGGAACGGTTGTCTCTATCGTTGTATCGGTTGTATCGGTTGTACTGGTTGTATCGGTGATATCGGTCGGTTGTATCGCCGGCGCAGGCTATGCGCGCCTACAGGCGCTTGGCAGACGCCGCCGCGAAACGATGCGAGCGGGTCGATTCTAACCGCGCGGGGATAGACGCGCACTGAGCGAAGCCCAGAGGCCAGCGTAAAATAGCCGCTTGGCTGCGAACGGGCGCGCGCGTATCGACCGAACGCCGACGCCGCGCCGGACAGCCCTATGCAAAGGTCGACCTATACGATGTTCAATCCGAGCCGAGACGAAGTCCGACGCTTTTTCATCGACACCTGGCGCAAGCAGCGCACGGGCGAGATTCTCACGCCGCTTGAAGCGATCGCGGCCGATTGGATCGTCGAGCACCCCGAATATCACGCGGAACTGGCCGACGACGCAACGGCCACGGCCGATTACTCGCCCGAAGCGGGCCGCACGAACCCGTTCCTGCATCTGTCGATGCATCTGGCGATCAGCGAACAACTGTCGATCGATCAGCCGCCCGGCATCCGAGCCGCGCATGATCGGCTTGCGGCTCGGTTCGGCTCGACGCACGAGGCACAGCACGCGATCATGGATTGCCTGGGCGAGACGATCTGGGAGGCGCAGCGCACCCACGCGCCGCCCGACACCGACGCCTACCTCGCCCGCATCGAGCGACGCGCATCGAGGGATTGACGACGGTCTGCGACATCTTGTCGCAGAACCGCCGGCAGCATGAAAAACACCCCGCCTCTGAACTGCGAGCGGGGTGCTTCTATCGTGTCGGAGGCGGGCCGGCCCCGAGCGCAAGGCGCGCACGCGGCCCGTTCGACGTTATTTCTTGTCGACCAGATCGCCCGGAAGGGACTCGAGATAGGCGGCAATGTCCTTCATGTCGCTCAGCGACAGGCTTTGCACCTGGGCCTGCATGATCGCGTTGTTGCGGCCGAAGTTCGGATTGCCCGTGCCCGTTTGATAGGCGCGCAGGGCCCAGTACAGGTAGTCGGCGTGCTGGCCGGCCAGCTTCGGGTATTCGTTGCTGACCGGGTTGGTGAACTTGGCCCCGTGGCAAGCCGCGCAATTGTGCGATTCGACGAGCGCTTTACCGTTTTCGATGCTCGCCGCATGGGCGGAGCCGATGACGCCGACGGCCGCGAAGAGCGCTGCCCCTGCAGCGTTGACGACCATGCGCAGTGCCTGATCAGGCTTGTTCATGAATTCTCCTATCCCGCGAAATGAGGTAGCTGAAACCGGCCGTGACGACAGTCACTTGTTGGGATTGTTCGTCGAAGCCGATGTTTGCGACGCGTAGTAAGCCGCGAGATCGGCGATGTCCTGGTCCGACAGCGAGGCGGCGACCGCGTGCATCGTCTGGAAGTGGCGATCGTCCTTCTTGTACTCGTGCAGCGCGTTTGCGATGTATTGCTGATTCTGCCCGCCGAGCTTGGGTACGCGATAGACCTCGGGGAATGCCGTGCGGTAATCGGGAATGCCGTGGCAGCCGATGCACATCGCGACCTTGCCCTGGCCCGCCTTGGCGTTGCCGACGACATCGGCCGCCTGCGCGCTCACCGCAAACCCCGCGAGCACGGTGAGCGCTACGGTCACGACATGTTTGCCGACGAAAGAGTTCATAGGTTCTAACCTGGCTTGAGGGGAAACGAGCGCCCGCTAAAAATCTGCGGGCAATGGCGCTGTGCCGTTCTTGTTGTCGACATCGCAACGAGCGGCCAAAAAAATCGCGGCAATTGTACCGCGCCGCTCGGCCAGGCGTCCACTCGGCGACGCCGGGCTGCGCGCCGCGAATCAAGCAACACGACCCGACACGATAATGCCCCCAGCGCAAAGCGGCTAGCTCTTCTGACTTATACTGATTTTTTTTCGACAAGAGCAAGCCGCCATGCGCTTCGAAGGCTCGTCGCAGTATGTCGCCACGGACGATCTCAAACTCGCCGTCAACGCCGCCATCACGCTCAAGCGTCCCCTGCTGATCAAGGGCGAGCCGGGCACGGGCAAAACGATGTTGGCCGAGGAAGTCGCGGCCTCGCTCGGCATGCCGCTTTATCAGTGGCACATCAAATCGACGACCAAGGCGCAGCAAGGCCTGTACGAATACGACGCCGTGTCGCGGCTGCGCGATTCGCAGCTCGGCGACGCCCGCGTGAACGACATCGCCAACTACATCGTCAAGGGCGTGCTTTGGCAAGCGTTCGAATCGGAGGTGCCGGCGGTCCTCCTCATCGACGAGGTGGACAAGGCCGACATCGAGTTCCCGAACGACTTGCTGCGCGAACTCGATCGCATGGAGTTCCACGTCTACGAGACGCGGGAAATCGTGCGCGCGAAGCACCGGCCGCTCGTCGTCATTACGTCGAACAACGAGAAGGAGTTGCCCGATGCGTTTCTGCGCCGCTGTTTCTTCCATTACATTCAATTCCCCGATCCGGCCACGATGCAGCGCATCGTCGACGTTCATTACCCCGGCATCCGCGAGGACTTGCTGCGCGCAGCGCTGGCGAGCTTCTTCGATTTACGCGGCGTATCGGGCCTGAAAAAGAAGCCCTCGACATCGGAGTTGCTCGACTGGCTCAAGCTGCTGCTCGCCGAAGATCTCCCGCCCGAGGCGCTGCGCTCGGCCGATCAGAAGCAGATCGTGCCACCGCTAGCCGGCGCGCTGCTCAAGAACGAGCAGGATCTCGCCCTGTTCGAGCGGCTGGTCTACATGAATCGTCATAACCGCTAACGCTCGCCGCTTCTCGAAGGCATCGGCATGCTGATCGACTTCTTCTACACGCTGCGGGCGGCTCGATTGCCGGTCTCGGTGAAGGAATACCTGACGCTCGTCGAGGCGCTGCGCGAAGCCGTGATCGCACCGTCGCTCGACGAGTTTTACTACCTCGCGCGCCTCACGCTGATCAAGGACGAGCGCTACTTCGATAAGTTCGATCAAGCGTTCGGTGCTTACTTCCGCGGGGTGCAGCAATCGACCGACGCGGCCTTAGCGCTTCCACTCGATTGGCTCGAGCAGCGTCTTCGCCGCGAACTCACGCCCGAGGAGAAGGCACAGATCGAAGCCATGGGCGGGCTCGACCAGCTGATGGAACGGCTCAAGGCGCTCTTCGACGAACAGAAGGCGCGCCACGAGGGCGGCAATAAGTGGATCGGCACGGGCGGCACGTCGCCGTTCGGCAACGGGGGCTACCACCCCGAAGGCATTCGGATCGGCGGGGAATCGGCCGGCAATCGGACCGCCGTCAAGGTATGGGAGGCGCGTGGCTATCGCGATTACGACGATCAAGTCCAAATCGGCACGCGCAACATCAAGGTCGCTTTGCGGCGGCTGCGGCGCTTCGCCCGCGAAGGCGCGATCGAAGAACTCGATCTGCCCGACACGATCCGCAGCACAGCCGCGAATGCCGGCTGGCTCGACCTTAAGATGGTGCCCGAGCGGCACAACACGGTAAAGGTGCTGATGTTGCTCGACGTCGGCGGTTCGATGGACGATCACATCCTGCGCACGGAAGAGCTTTTCTCCGCGGCCAAAACCGAGTTCAAGCACCTCGAGTTCTACTACTTCCATAACTGCGTGTACGACCACGTGTGGAAAAACAACCGCCGCCGACACGTCGAGCGCATGCCCACTTGGGACCTACTGCACAAGTTCACGCCCGACTACAAGCTCGTCTTCGTCGGCGACGCGACGATGAGTCCGTACGAAGTGCTGCAGGCGGGCGGCTCCGTCGAATATAACAATCCCGAGGCCGGCGCCGTCTGGCTGCGCCGCCTCGCCGATCACTTTCCTCGTCACGCGTGGCTCAATCCCGAGCCGGAAGGGCTATGGGAGTATCGGCAGTCCGTCTCGGTCATCCGTCAATTGCTCGGCAATCGCATGTATCCGCTCACACTCGCCGGGCTCGAAGCCGCGATGCGCCAACTGAGCAAATAGCCTTTTTTCTTGCGACCGCTCGGGCACGCCGCGGCACGCTTGCCGCACGAGGACATGACTGCGTGAACGCCACGAGGCCTAAAATAGTCTCATTCGTAACCGGGCGCGCCGTTTTGGCGGTGCGACCCTCATCTGAACTCGAACCGGAGGCGCTTCGCTGCGTCGCAAATCTGCCATGACCCATGCTCTCGACCAACTGAAGCAATACACCACCGTCGTCGCGGACACCGGCGACTTCCAGCAATTCGTGCAGTACAAACCGCAAGATGCGACAACGAATCCGTCGTTGATTCTGAAGGCCGTCCAAAAGGACGCCTATAAGCCGCTGCTTGAAAAAACCGTACGCGCACACGCGAGCAAGCCCGCCGCGGCAATCATCGACCAACTGCTGATTGCCTTCGGCTGTGAAATTCTCAAGATCATCCCGGGCCGCGTATCGACCGAAGTCGATGCACGGCTTTCGTTCGACGTCGCCCGTTCGGTCGACAAAGCACGCGAGCTCATCAAGCTGTACGAGGCGCAGGGTGTCAAATCCGAGCGCGTACTGATCAAGCTCGCATCGACGTGGGAAGGCGTGCGCGCAGCGGAGGTTCTGCAAAAAGAAGGCGTGAACTGCAACATGACGCTGCTGTTCTCCTCCGTGCAAGCGGCGGCTTGCGCCGAAGCGGGTGCGAAGCTGATTTCGCCGTTCGTCGGCCGCATTTACGACTGGTACAAGAAGCAAGCCGGCAGCGCGTGGGACGAGGCCACCATGGGCGGCGCGAACGATCCCGGCGTGCAGTCGGTGCGCCGCATCTATGCCTACTACAAGCATTTCGGCTATAAAACCGAGATCATGGGCGCGAGCTTCCGCACGACAAGCCAAATCGTCGAGCTGGCCGGCTGCGACTTGCTGACGATCAGCCCCGACTTGCTGCAGAAGCTGCACGACAGCAATGAAACCGTCGAGCGCAAGCTATCGCCCGAAGCGGCGACGAGCGAAGCGATCGCGCGCATTGCCGTCGACGAGCCCTCGTTCCGCTTCCAACTCAACGACGACGCGATGGCGACCGAGAAGCTTTCCGAAGGCATTCGCACCTTCGCAGCGGACGCCCTCAAGCTGGAGAAGCTGATCGACACACTGCGTTGAGCCATGCCGTAACCGCAGACCAAGGAGACGATGATGGTAGTTCAGCCTTATCTCTACTTCCACGGGCGCTGCGACGAAGCGCTTGCATTTTATGAGCAGGCGCTCGGCGCCGAAGTCACCTTCAAGATGCGCAACAAGGAGGCGCCCGCCGAGTATGCCGCTGAAGGTGAAGCGGGCGAGCGCATCATGCACGCCGCGTTCAAGGTGGGACAGACCACGCTGATGGCGGCCGACGGCATGCCGGGCGACACGGCGGCGCCGGCCTACTCGGGATTCAGTATTTCGATCTCGCTCGACAGCACCGCCCAAGGTGAAAAGATCTTCAACGCGCTCGCACAAGGTGGCGAGGTGCGGCTACCTTGGCAGCCCACGTTCTGGGCTAAAGGATTCGGCATGGTCACCGATAAGTTCGGCGTGCCGTGGATGGTCAACGTCGAGAACAAGGGGCCCTGATTCAATCGGGCCGACGCATCTGCGCGCGGGCCGCGGCATCGCCTTCGATGTGCCATTGCGATTCCGTATCCGAGAGCAGCGCACGGAGGGCCTCGGCCTGCTCGGCGAACCATTGAGCGACCCAGCGCGGCCCGGGCAAGTCAGTGTCCGGTGTGCCGCCCGATGCGCGCGCTCCCTGCCCACCCAAGCGGGCAACCGGCCTGTCCAAGCGCTGTCCCGCGCGCGATTCCGAGCCGAATCGCAACGCACGCGCCATTTGAAGCAGCGAAGCCCGAATCGCATGGGCATCGTCGGTCGCGTTCCGTGTGACCAGCGGATGCACGGCTGCGCTCGTCGACATCATTTCGAGCGCGCTCAGCATGGAGCGATGTACACGCTGGATCGCCTCGAGCCGTTTGAGCGGAATGTCGACTTCTTTCGCGACCGAGGGCATCAGCGAACGCAGCTTGACCAGTCGGGTATTCAACGCGGCGAAAGCCGCGACGTGCGCCTCTATGTCGAGCGGCAGTCCTTCTGTGATGCGGGCACGGATACGCGCGCAATCGCGCAGATTGCGCGCGAGCAAATATCGCCACGAATACGTCGCATGGAGCGGCAGCGCGAAAGAGAACGCGAGTGCGATGACGATGCCGATCAGGACGTTCAGAGTGCGCCACAGGCCCGTATCGATCGTGCTGTCGCCGTGGCCGGCCACGATGCAGATCGTGATGGCGGTCAGCAGCGCGATGTAGCCGGCGCTGCTGATCGCGTAATAGCCGCATATGCCGGCCGCGACGGACATCAGCACGTAGGTGAGCGGCATCGAACCGATCGCATGCAGTTGCGCGATCAGCAAAAGGCCGACCAACGCACCGAGCATCGTCCCGAGCGCACGGTCGGTCGCTTTCTTGCGGATGTTGCCGTGATGCTGCAAACCGCCGATGACGACGAGCACGGTCACCGAAGCCCAGATGCCGTTCGGCACGTTGATGCCGGTGGTCACGAGAATGGAGACGAGCATCGCCAGCCCGACGCGCACGGCATGCAGCGCGCGCGCATGCCGATATCGGTAGTACGGCGAAACGACCACGCGCAGGAGCGGCGGCGTCAGCCATCGGAGAGAACGGAAGGATAGGGTCACGGCTCGATTGTCGGCTAAAGCCGGCGCTTCGTCGATATGCGCCCGTCGATGCGGTTCGCGACGGCTTCGTGGGATGACTCGTGGGATGACGCATGCCTCGCCGCCGCGCATGCTAACGGCAATTGCGAGGCCTTACAAAAATGGGCGGCACACGGCCGCCCATTTTTGCTTTCGACGCTTTCGACGCTTACGCGTCTTGGGCGTCGCGCATCACCCTTCCACCACGTCCAGATAGTCTTCCGGACGCGTGTGGTCTTCAGTCCGGCTCATGCCGATCGCGCGCACGACAATGCTAACGATGATCGCCACGACGATGTTCACGACGAGCGACCACACCGCTGCGTAGCCCGGAATCGCGTGACCGGCGATATGGATCGCGTAGATCGAGCTCTTCAAGTGCTGCGAAGCGGCCATCCACGTGCCGACACCGATGCCGACCGCCCAGCCTGCCAAGAGGCCTCGCGGATCGAGCTTACGCGTGTACAAGCCCAGCACGATAGCGGGCAGCGTCTGAATGATCCAGATGCCGCCGAGCAGCTGCAGCTGAATCGCATAGGTAAGCGGCAAGCCGAGAATGAACGCGACGGCACCGATCTTGACGATCAGCGAAACGAGCTTGGCGACGTTCGTTTCCTGCGCATGCGACATGTTGCGGTTGATGAACTCGCGGTGGATGTTGCGCGTGTACAGGTTCGCCGCTGCGATGGACATGATCGCCGCCGGAACCAGTGCGCCGATGCCGATCGCGGCGAATGCCACGCCGACGAACCACGACGGGAAGAAGTGCAGGAACAGCGCCGGCACGGCGAAGTTCGGCCCGAACGCCTTGAAGTACGGCGCGAATTCGGGCATGTCCTTCACGCCCGAGGCAAGTGCCATGTAGCCGAGCAGCGCCAGCAGGCCAAGCACGAGCGAGTACGCCGGCAGCATCGCCATATTGCGGCGGATCGTGTTGCCCGAGGAGGACGACAGGATAGCGGTCACCGAGTGCGGGTACAGGAACAGCGCGAGCGCCGAGCCGACGGCAAGCGTCGCATATGCACTGTAGCCGTTCAGGCTTGCGGCATCGGGCGCCTTGAGCAGCAGCTTCGCGGGCGGCACGGCGCTGAAGATATGGCCGAAACCGCCGAGCTGCGCCGGGATGACGATGATCGCCGCGATAATCGTGATGTAGATCAGCAAGTCTTTGACGACCGCGATCATGGCCGGGGCGCGCAGGCCGGACGTGTAGGTGTAGGCCGCGAGAATCGCAAACGCGATGATGAGCGGCAGGTCGCCGACGAAGCCCGACGTATCGAAGCCCAGGCCCCCGATCACCACCTCGATGCCGACGAGCTGCAGCGCGATGTACGGCATCGTCGCGAGGATACCCGTCACGGCCACGGCAAGCGCCAGCATGCGGCTACCGTAGCGGGCACCGACGAAATCGGCCGAGGTCACGTAGCCGTGCCGTTTGGCGACAGCCCACAGCTTCGGAAAGACGACGAACGCAAACGGATAAATGAGGATCGTGTACGGCAGCGCGAAAAAGCCCATCGAGCCGGCACCGAAGACGAGCGCCGGCACGGCGACGAACGTGTACGCCGTATAGAGGTCGCCGCCGAGCAGAAACCAGGTGACGATCGTGCCGAAGCGGCGGCCGCCGAGGCCCCACTCCTCGAGGTGGGCGAGATCGCCGCGGCGCCAATTGGCGGCGACGAAGCCGAGGATCGTTACCCCGATGAAGAACAGGACGAAAACGAATGTTGCTGTGGCGTTCATCGAGCACCCCCGGCAGAGGCGCCCGGCTTCGAACGCGATTTTGTCTTGAAGTAGACGATGGCCGTAATGACCGCGCTCACCAGCACCCACAACAGCTGATACCAGTAGAAGAACGGGAAACCCCACAGCTGCGGGTCGATCTTGTTATACGACGGCACCCAGATCATGGCGATCCAGGGTATGACCAGTAGCCAGAGCCAGCGTTTGGCGGCTCGATTGGCGTCGGCGTTGTGAGCCATGACGTCTCCTCTTTTACCTTTTACTCTTCTTTGCCCCGCGGAACGCCTCGTGCGAGGCGACCGTATCGTTACCGGCACGAGACCCAGATGGGGCGGCCGGCATCCTTCAGCTCGTTAAGCTTCGCAAGAGTATAAGAGCGCTGCGCAAGCGGTCAAGCGGGGCAGACCCGGGGCCAGAACGTTTCGCGCGCCCGCGCCGGCGCGGGCGGCGGAGAAAATGCGTCGATACGCTCAGATAGTGAACGCATCGGCCGCCGCCGACGGGGCGCGCCGAGTGCGCACCCCGTCCGCTTCGCGCAACGCCTTGACCCAGCGCCGGGCCGGCAAGTCCAGCCGGTCCTCGATCACCTTGGCGCGGCGCGCCAGCGCCGAGTACGGTAGATCCAGCGCGGGCCCGGAGAACGCCAACACGATGCGATTGCCGTCATGCACTTCGGGCAGCGCGATCACTCGACCTTCGAATGCCGCGTTCAGCTGCTTCATATTTCGCACGAAGCTCGGATGGTCGCCGAACAGATTGACGGTCGCCACGCCCGCGCCGCTTAGGCACGCGCGCGCGGCGCGATAGAACGCGAGGGAGTCGAGCACGGGCCCGCGCGCCGTCGCATCGTAGAGGTCGATCTGCAGTGCGCCGATCGTGCCATGGTTTGCGCGGTCGTTCACGAAATCCCAGGCGTCGGCTTCGTGGACGGTGAGGCGCGCATCGTCGGCAGGCAGCGCGAACATCGTGCGCGCCGCGACGACGACGGCCGGGTTCAACTCGACCGCTTCCACCGTTGCGCGCCGCAAAAAGCGGTAGGCGAACTTCGTCAGCGCCGCGGCGCCAAGCCCGAGCTGAACGATGCGCTTCGGCGTTTCGAGGAACAGCAGCCATGCCATCATTTGCTGCGCATACTCGAGTTCGAGCCGATCGGGTTTGCCGATGCGCATTGCGCCCTGGACCCACTCGGTGCCGAAATGCAGATAGCGCACGCCGCGCGCTTCGGAAAACGTCACGGGAGCAAAGCGCGGCTTACGCGGCAACTCGATGCGGGGCGCGGCGCGGCCGTGCGCATCGTCGAATGCGTCGGTGCGCGCAGCGCGCGAGGCACGTTTGGAAGCGGCGGCCTGCGCACGGCGGGGACGATCGGCGCGCTCGCCACGCGCGAAAGCGCGCGCTTCGGCAGAAGCGCGTTTGATGAGGTCAGTCATGGGAAGGTGTTGCGCGTATAGGCGCTCGGTTGAATCGGACGAGAGAATAGCACCGCCGAACGTGCGCGCCCTAAAAGGCGCGTGTCGACCGCCTTTGGACGGTGCCGAGCTGTCGTGCTCGCTCGCGGCGGGCCGTCCACGCGCGACGGTCATCGCGGTATGCCGCTAGCATCCACGCCGGCAGGACAGGCGGCGCGCAAGGAGCAGCGGCAACCTCAACGGGAACTCCAACACAAGCCGTAAGTGCATCCAGCTCAGCAATAGGTTGTCGCGGCAGTAGCGGAAGTGCGAAACCCCGCCCTCCTCGCGCTTGAAGTAGCGCACCGGCGCATCGAGGTTGATCGGCTCGACGCCGCACCAGCACAAGCGGACGGCCGCCTCCGGATCGAAATCGAAGCGTCGCATCCATGGCTGCTCGGACATCAGGGTGCGCAGCGGCGCGATCGGATAAACGCGGAACCCGTACAACGAATCGCCCACCCCGGCCCAGAGCGTCTCCACGTGGGTGCAGAAATTCGACAGCTGCCGGCCGAGGACGCGAATGCGCGGCGCGCTCGCGTCGAACTTCGGCCGCCCGAGCACCATGCACTGGGGCCGAGACATCGATGCAGCCATGAACGCACCGATCAGCTCGGCGGGATGCTGCCCGTCGGAGTCCAGCGTCAGAACGTGCGTGAAACCTTGCTTGGCCGCTTCGTCCAACCCGGCGAGCACGGCCGCGCCCTTGCCTACGTTGCGCGGCAAGACGATAACGCGCAGGCCCGGATCTTTCCTTGCCATGGCCTCGAGACGCGCGGTGCTGCCGTCGGTGCTGCCGTCCACGACGACCCATACCGGCGTCCATTGCTCGCGTGCGCGGCGCACGGTGTCATCGACCTTCTGTCCGGGGTTGAAGCTCGGGATAAGAACGAGATGAGTGGTCGAAGCAAAGGACATCGGCATAGCGGTGCGGCGTTGGCTGGGGTCTCGATGACGGCTATCGGCGCGCACGTGCCGCGCACGCGGCGCCTGAGGCGCCCGAGTATGCGCGGTCGAGCGCTTCGCGTCGAGGGCGTGCGGGCATGCGTTGCAGGAGGGCTGCCAGCCGCGCGTGTTGGAGACGAGTCAATCTGAGGAAAACCACGAACATGACAGTCTCACCCTGCCGCCATCCCTGCCTCGTCGGCTTGCCGCAGCATACGGCGGCGCGCATGCCAGGCACGCAGGCAATTGCGCGCATCGAACACCGCCGACAAGTAGTAAATGATCTTGAACGTACGCAGCGATGGCCAGATCGGGGTGTTGCCGAAGATGTCGCCGGCAAGAAGCGACAGCACGGCCTCTCTCACGCGAAAGACGTTGCGCGGCTTCATGAACAGATGGGTCATCGTCGGCGAAGTCATGCGGTAGATGAACCAGGAGAATTGCTTGGGGCCATGACGCACGTCGCGATCGAATTTGGCGAGCGCGGCCGGGGCGCTCGCCGGATCGCGCAGACACACATCGATGGCTTGCGCGCCGATGAATCCACTTTGCATCGCGAGCATCACACCGGAGGAGAACACGGGATCGATGAAAGCGAACGCATCGCCGAGCAGCACGAAGTTGCGCCCGTGCGTGATGTCGCCCGAATACGAAAAGTTGCCGGTCGCTTGAACGCCCATCATCAGTTGCGCATCCGCAAGCCGCTCGGCAAGCGCAGGACACAGCGCGATCGTCTCGAGGAAGAACGCCTCGATCGACGTGCCGCGGCCTCGCTGCTTGAGGTAGTGCGGCCAGACGACGGCGCCGACACTCGTCGCACCGTCGGCTAGCGGAATGAACCAAAACCAGCCGTGCTCGAACCAGTAGATGCTGATGTTTCCTTCGTCCGCGCCAGCATGACGCCGCGCGCCGCGGAAATGCGCGTAAAGCGCGCTGCTGTTGTGCTTCTCGTTGCGCCGTTTCGTGTGCAGCCGATTGGCCAGCAACGTATCGCGACCGGACGCATCGACGAGAAAACGCGCGCGGCATCGGTGCGGCCGCCCATCGTCGTGCATCGCGCTCACCATGACGCTCGCGCCGCCATCGAGGAAGTCGACGTCGCGCGCCTGGCATCCTTGCACGACCTCGACGCCATGCGCCGCCGCGTTGCGCAGCAAAATATCGTCGAGCTCCGAGCGGCGCACCTGATAGGCGTAGGGCATCGACTTGTCCCACGCGTCGGCGAAGCGAAATCGTTCGATGCGGTCGCCATACTGCGGTGAGATGAATTCGGCTGCGGTCTTCATCATGCCGATCTCGCGCACGGCATCGCCTACGCCGAGCCGCTCGAACAGCCGCAAATTGGCCGGCAACAGCGATTCGCCGATATGAAAGCGAGGGTGGCGCGCCTTCTCGATCAGCTGCACGCGATAGCCGCTATCGGCCAGCAAAGCGGCCACCGTCGAGCCGGCCGGACCACCGCCGATCACGGCCACATCGCAACCGGCCAGGTCGGCCTCGGGGGGATGAATCGTCACAGCATTCTCCTCGCGGCAGGTTGTGCAGCCGCGCGCGGCTTTATTGGCGTGGCGCGGCGGCCGATCGCGATGGACTAGCGAACGCGGTGTTCGGCCACGTACCCGGCCAATGCACCGAGCGTCGAAAAGATCCGCTTATTGTCCGGATTGTCCGACCGCAACTCGAAGCCATACTTCTTGGAGATCAGGAGCGCGATTTCGAGGATGTCGATCGAATCGAGTCCAAAGCCCTCGCCGTAAAGAACCGTATCGCCCGACACATCGGCAAGCCGTACGTCCTCGAGGTTCAATTCGCGGATCATCAGTTCGCCGAGTTCTCTTTCCAGTTCATTCATCATACTTACAACCGACTGACTGTTGATAAGGGCGACCTGCGCCGGACACATGCATGACGCAATGGAGCACTGACCCGCGGTGCGTCGGGCGCGCAAGCCAGCCCCGGGGCAAAAAGGGGTCCGTTCGAGTCCGAGCGATTCTAGAGCAAGCCCCTCATGGCGCCTATACCGGAAAGGTTACTGAATGAAGCATTGCAACGGCCCGCCGACCGCTGACAAGCGACCGGAGGAGACGCGCCGCGCTTGATGATACGGGCGCCGCGCCGCGCGTCGAGGGCGCGATCCACCGGCTGCGCTGTATAAAAAGGTTACAAAACGGCGCACCCGCGTGACGCGAACTCCGTATGATCCATCAACCCAACAATAGAGACTCCCGCCGGGCGTTGCCGACGGTCATAATTCGAATGGTATCGATGTCTATTTCTTTCACTCGGTTCGCTCGGGTGTCATGAAGCATAGTACGACGCGGGGAGAGATCGAGTGAATCGTTTCGCCTCGAATGCACGCGAGGCCGCCGGCGCGGCGCTGGTGCTCGCCTACGAAATCGGCGCCCACCGTGCCGTGACCACGCCGGGCTTGGCCGGCCTCGGGCTTGCGCTCGTCCTCGCGCCCGCGGCGATCGTGGCGTTGGGCTTCGCGCTGCGCTCGCCGCATCGTGGCGTGCTGCTGCCTCTGCTCGCTGCGGTTGCCGCTGTGCTCTGGGTGTTGCACGGCCCGCTCGCGCGTCACTATGAATGGGGGTTGTACCTCGAACACGCGTTGTTCAACGGCGCGCTCGGCTGCCTGTTCGGCCGTACCCTTGCGCCCGGCCGGGAGCCGCTGTGCAGCCAGTTCGCCGCCATGACGAGGGGTCGGCCTTTAGCGCCGGAGGTCGCCGCGTACACGCGGCGCATCACGGCCGCGTGGGCGATTTTCTTCGCGGTCGTCGTCGCCGTCTCGACTGTGCTATTCGCTTCGGCTTCCCTCCAAACATGGTCGACGTTCGCCAACTATCTGACGCTGCCGCTCGTTGCGCTGATGTTCACCGCCGAGCACGCCTGTCGGCGCTTCGCGCTACCCGGTGTCAAAAGCGCGGGCATACTCGAGAGCCTGCGCGCCTACCGGCGCTCGACCGGCGCGCGGGCCGTCCTACGATAACGGTCAAACCGATCCAGTCGACGCGGCTCGCTCGCCCGCATTCGATTTCGCCCACTTGTTTGCCCATGCTACACGCTATGCCGAGTTTTCCGCTGGTCTCTCATCCTTTGCCCGATCAGACGATCGCCTGGCGCGACGGCACGCCGGTGACGGTGCGCGAATTTCTGGCGGACGTGAACGCCCTCGCAGCGACCCTGCCTGCGGGCCGGCACGTCTTCAATGTCTGCCAGGATCGCTATCGGTTCACGGTCGGGCTCTGCGCCACACTGGTCGCCGGGAAAGTGAGTCTCTTGCCGTCCAGCTACACGCCGCACACCGTGCGCCAGTTGCAGCGCTTCGCCCCCGACGCCTTCTGTCTACACGATACCGACGACTGTACGATCGACCTGCCCCGTTTGCGTTACCTCGACCCGCCACGGCGGGTTACGTCAGACGATGGCGCCGGCGTACCGCAGATCGAGGGCGAAAGCGTGATGGCTTACGTCTTTACGTCGGGCTCGACGGGGGTGCCGGTGCCCCATCGAAAGACCTGGGGATTCCTCGTCAAGAACGTGCAGGCAGCGGCGGCCCGGCTCGGCTTGCTCGATGCCGCGGACAGTACGCTCGTCGGCACGGTGCCGCCCCAGCACATGTACGGTTTCGAATCGACCGTGCTGCTCGCGTTGATCGGCGGGTTGGCATTCAGCAACGGGCAACCGTTCTACCCCGCGGACATCCGGCGCGCGCTCGACGCCGTGCCGGCGCCGCGCATCCTCGTCACTTCGCCGATTCACCTGCGAGCGCTACTCGCGTCAGCGCCGGCATTACCTGCCGCGACCCTGATTCTGTCCGCAACGGCGCCGCTCTCCGAGCAGCTCGCGGCGCAGGCCGAAGTACGCCTGCAGGCGCCGCTGATGGAAATCTACGGCAGCACCGAAACAGGCCAGATCGCCACGCGCCGGACGGCTCACGGCACCGCTTGGGCGCTCTTTCCCGACGTGACGCTCACGGCCCGCCCGCCCGCGGCCGGCGACGAGGAAGAGGGCCCGCAGGTATGGGCGGCAGGGGGCCACGTGGAAGCGCCGATCCAGATGGGCGACGCGCTCGAACTCATCGACGACACGCATTTCCTCTTGCACGGACGCAAAGCCGACCTCATCAACATTGCCGGCAAGCGCACGTCGCTCGCGCATCTGAACCAGCAGTTGACCGCGATTGCAGGCGTCGAGGACGGCGCGTTCTTCATGCCCGACGACGTCGACGCGGCGCTGCCGGGACACCACGCAGACCGTAGGCCGCCCGTCAAACGGCTCGTCGCACTCGTCGTCGCGCCCAAGCTTGCGCGCGCAGCACTGCACCGCAGCCTGCGCGAGCGCATCGATCCGGCGTTCATGCCGCGCCCGCTCCTGTTCGTCGATGCGTTGCCGCGCAACGGTACCGGGAAACTCCCGCGCGACACGCTCGCCTGCCTCGTTGCGGCCTTGATGAACGCGTCGGCCGGCGCGCCCTGCGGGGCGGCGGGCCCAAGCGCGGGCGACGCACCCACGCGCCGCCCGCGCGAGGACGGCGAACAGCATGGACCGATCGCGTTGGACATTCCCGCCGATCATCCGGCCCTGCCCGGCCATTTCCCCGGCCGCGCGATCATCCCAGGCGTCGTACTGCTCGACTACGCGATAGAGCGGATCGGCTCGATTCTCGAGCGGCCGCTCGGCATCTGCCACGTCACATCGACGAAATTCACTTCGCCGGCCACGCCCGGGGAGTCGCTCGCGCTTTCCTTCCGCTGCGACGCGCACGGTGCAATCCGATTCACCATCAGTGCGGGCGGGCGCACGGCGGCCGTCGGTGTGCTGACGGAGCGGCCCGCGTCATGAGCGCCCGTACGCATTCCGACCGGGCGCACTGGGCGCAGCGCAAAGAGCGCGGCAACTTCGCGCTCCTCAAGATCATGACGTGGGTCTCGCTGCGCCTCGGCAGGCCGCTCGGCCGCGTCTTGCTGCCCGGCATCGTCCTCTATTTCCTGCTGCTCGCACCAGCGGCGCGGCGGGCTTCGCGCGCCTATCTCGCACGCGTGCTCGGCAGACCGGCACGGTGGCGTGACGTCTATCGACATCTGTTCGTCTTCGCCTCGACGATTCACGATCGGGTCTACTTGCTCAGCGAACGCTTCGATCTGTTCGATATCCGCGTACACGGCGCCGAGCTCGTCGATGCCGCGCTGACAGCGGGGCGCGGCGCATTTCTCGTCGGCGCGCATTTCGGCAGCTTCGAAGCGCTGCGCGCCATCGGACGAACGCGGCCCCACCTGCGCGTTGCGATCATGATGTACGAAGGTAATGCCAGCAACGTCAACGCGGTCCTCGCTACGATCAACCCTGCCGTCAAACAGGACGTCATCAGTCTTGGCCGCCCCGAAGCCATGCTCGAGGCGCGAGAATATCTCGACAGCGGCGCCATGATCGGCATGCTGGCCGACCGCACGCTGCGACAGGAAGGCGACGATACGCTGCTGCCGGTCGACATGCTCGGCGCTCGAGCAGCATTTCCGCTCGGTCCCATGCGTATGGCCGCGATTCTCGGTCGCCCCGTCATCTTTCTGACGGGCGTCTATCGCGGCGGCAACCGCTACGACGTCCATTTCGAAGCGCTCGCCGACTTCTCCGATACCGCACGCGGCGATCGCGCGGTGCAAATCGAAGCCGCGGTGCAACGCTATGTCGGCTTGCTCGAGCAGCATTGCCGCCGTGCACCGTATAACTGGTTCAACTTCTTCGATTTCTGGCGCGACAACGCGCAAACCACTTATCGCGCGGGATTGCAGCCCGCACAGGGCGCTTCTTCCTCGGCAAGGACGTTCGACACATGACGCCATCGTTGCCATCTATCGTCCTGCGCGCGCCGCGGTGGCGTAAAGGGCTGAGTGCGCTGCTGCTGACCGGCCTTTGTTTCAGCCTGCTGCTGTCAGGCACGGGCACGGCCGCAGCCGCAGCCGCAGCCGCCACGGACGAATCGAGTTGGACGCTGGACCGGCTCATGTCTACGCTCGCGCAAAAAAAATCCGGACATGCGAGCTTCGTGGAAACAAAGTACCTCTCGATCGCCGCGAAACCGATTGAATCGAGGGGCGAGCTCGCCTTTACCGCCCCCGATCACTTGGAGAAGCAGACAGACAGTCCGAAGCCCGAACGGCTCGTGGTCGACGGCGACATGCTGACGGTCGAGCGCAACGCGCGCAAGTACACGGTCTCGCTCACCCACTACCCGGAGCTCGAAGCGTTCATCGAAAGCATTCGCGCGACGCTCGCCGGCGACCGCCCTGCACTCGAACGGACCTATCGGGTGTCGATCGAAGGGCACGGCGACGCCTGGACCTTGACGCTCGCGCCGCTCGACTCGCGCATGCTCAAGGCTGTCCGCACGATCAAGCTCGAGGGCACCCGCGACGTGCTGCGCACCGTCATCATCGAGCAGGCCGATGGCGATCATTCGGTGATGCGGCTGCACGATGCTGCCGGACAGTGAGGCGCAACGAGATGCCGAATCGGTCCGCCACCTCGCTTCGCTCGCTGCTGGCGCGGCGCTCGGTTCAGGTCTGGCTGTTGTTTCTGATCGGCTGCGCGATCGCCATTCAGCGCGCGCATTTCACCGCGGATCTATCGGCGTTCCTGCCGCGCGCGCCAACCGCGCAGCAGCGCCTGCTCGTGGATCAATTGCACGACGGCATCGTCTCGCGCCTCATCCTCGTGGCGATCGAAGGCGGCGACGCGGCGACACGTGCCGACATCTCGCGCGGCATGGCCGCGGCGCTGCGCCGCGATCCGCGCTTCGCCTCGGTGAACAACGGGGAGCCCGTCGCGCAGGCGCGCGACGAGCGGTTCGTGTTCGACCACCGGTACTTGCTCAGTCCCGCCGTGACGCCGCAGCGGTTTTCGGCGGACGGACTCCATCGTGCACTCGGCGACAGCCTGGACTGGCTGAGTTCATCGGCGGGACTCATGACGAAGGCGCTGCTGCCACGCGATCCGACCGGTGAGGTCGCGGCGATCGTCGCTCAATTCGATGGTCAATCGCAACCCGTATCGAAAGACGGCGTCTGGGCTTCGCACGACGGCACGCGCGCCGTGCTCGTCGTGCAAACAACCGGTGCGGGCTCCGATACCGACGCGCAGGAGAAAGCCATCGCGGCGGTACACGCTGCATTCAGCGCAGCCTCGAGCGGCACGCCGCACGCCACGTCATACCGGCTGCTGCTCACCGGTCCCGGCGTGTTTTCAGTAGAGACGCGCGACACCATCAAGCACGACGTCAAGCGATTGTCCGCCATCAGCCTCGCGCTCATCGTCGGCTTGCTGCTGCTCGTCTATCGCTCGCCGCGCACGCTCGCGCTCGGCCTCGTTCCGGTACTCTCGGGCATTGCAGCGGGCCTCGCGGCAGTGAGCCTCGCGTTTGGCACCGTCCACGGATTAACGCTCGGATTCGGCACCACCCTCATCGGAGAAGCCGTCGACTATTCGATCTACTTGTTCGTTCAATCGGCACGCCTTCGAGCGTCCGCGCAGTCGGACGATTCGATCCGTGCCTGGATCGCCGGCTACTGGCCGACGATCCGGCTCGGCATGCTGACATCGGTCTGCGGCTTCGCCTCCATGCTGTTTTCGGGTTTTCCGGGCCTCGTACAACTCGGTGTGTACTCGATTGCGGGACTCGTCGCGGCAGCCGCGGTCACGCGCCATGTGCTGCCCCATCTGCACCCTCGCCTCATCGCCGTGCGCGACCTTTCGCGCATCGGCGCAGGCCTCTCATCGGCCGCCCGCATTGCGCCGCGCTTGCGCTGGCCGCTCGTCGCGCTGATGTTCGGCGCCGTTGCGGCGCTGGTGTCGCATCGCGGCCACCTCTGGAGCCACGAGCTGTCAGCACTAAGCCCGGTGCCGGCCGCGAGCCAAGCACTCGATGCCGAGCTGCGCGCCGACGTCGGCGCGCCCGACGTGCGCTACCTTATCGTCGTGTCCGATGCGAGCGAGCAAGCGGTACTCGAAGGCGCGGAAAAAATCGCTGCCCGGCTGCAACCGCTGGTCGATTCGGGTGTGCTCGCCGGTGTCGAGAGTCCCTCGCGCTACCTGCCGAGCGACGCGACCCAGCGCGCACGCCTCGCGAGCCTGCCGTCGGCGGACGTACTCGATGCTCGAATGCGATCAGCCGTTGCGAATCAGGCGATCGACGTTAAACCGAGCGTCTTTGCGCCGTTCATTGCCGACGTCGAGCAGGCGCGCAGCGCACCGCTGCTCACTCGCGCCGATCTGCAAGGAACGTCGATGGGACTGGCTGTCGATGCGCTGCTGACCCAGCGCGCGGGCCGCTGGCAAGCCATGCTGTCACTGCGCGCGCCACGTGCGGCGCCTGCCCCGAACGCGCAGCAGGCCGCGCCCGCAGACGAATCGAGCCTCGACGCCAGCCGTATCGAAGCGGCGGTCGCCGCTGCCGGCGTACAGGGTGCGCTCTTCGTCGATCTGAAACACGAGGCCGACGCACTCTACATCGATTATGTGCATGAAGATCTCCGCTTGTCGCTCGCGGGGCTCGCCGTCATCGTCGTGCTGCTGTGCGCTGCGTTGCGCGACGCCGGACGGGTCATCGGTACGCTGACCCCGCTGATGGCGGCCGTACTCGTCGTGACGGCGGGGTTCGCTTTGGCCCACGAGCCGCTGACCATTCTGCATTTGGTCGGACTCCTGCTCATCGTCGCAATCGGATCGAACTATGCGCTTTTTTTCAACCGGCCGACCGCCGCGTCGAGCGCAGATTCGGTTGGGCCACGGGACGCCATCGACCCACAAACGCTCGCGTCGCTGCTGATCGCCAATCTCGCCACCGTCGCCGGCTTTGGCTTGCTTGCCCTGTCGCACGTGCCGATGCTCGAGTCGTTCGGGCTGACAGTCGGCCCGGGCGCTATGCTCGCGCTGTTGTTTTCGGCAATCCTCGCACCCCGCACGCGGCAAACGCTCACGTCCGCCGCGACCGCAGCCACTCCATGCACGAGGAAGGTGCCATGAGTCATACGCCCTTGCTGCCCGCCTCGCAGCTTCACGACGCGCTCGCCGGCGCGCCCCGCCGCTGGCGGCCTACCCCGGTCGTCGCAGGCACGATCGCCTTGCACGCCGGTGCGGCCGCATTGACGCTCGTGCAGCCGTCTGGCTGGCCCTATGCCGTCGGCGCCGTGGCCGCATCGCATGCCATGCTGGCAGCGGCGGGGCTCTGGCCGCGCAGCGCATTGCTCGGTCCCAACTGGACCCGATTGCCAACCCAAGCCGGCGCGCAGATCGCGATCACGATCGACGACGGTCCCGATCCCGACGTCACACCCCGCGTGCTGGATCTGCTCGATCGTTACCGTGCCCATGCGACATTCTTTTGCATCGGTGAAGTCGCTCGGCGTCATCCGCATCTCGTCGAGACGATCGTGACACGCGGCCACGCGGTAGAGAACCACAGCCAGCATCATCGGCATCACTTTTCGCTGCTAGGGCCGCGTGCACTACGGCGTGAAGTCGAAGCCGGGCAGCGTACGCTGACCGAATTGTCCGGCACGGCGCCGCTTTTCTTCCGCGCTCCGGCCGGGCTGCGCAATCCGTTTCTCGAGCCCGTGCTGTGTGGGCTAGGCCTGCAGCTCGCCAGTTGGACGCGACGCGGGTTCGACACACGCACACGCGATGCGGCATGCGTCGCGAAGCGTCTGCTGCACACGCTGGCGGCGCGCGACATCCTGCTGCTGCACGATGGTCACGCCGCACGCGACGTGCGGGGGCAACCCGTCGTCATCGATGCGCTCGAAATCGTCTTGCAAGCCGCTCACGAGGCGGGTCTTGCATGCACGACGCTACGCGCGGCGCTCGCGAGCGCGGGTACGGGTGTGCTTGCGGCGGCCGCCGAAACGGCGTCGAAAGCGGCCGCGCCCGAATCTCTTGAACCTCATTGATCGCTGAATCATCGACTGCCGTGAACCCACTGCAACTCACCCACTTCACCGCGACGAGCTGTATCGGACGAGGACTCGCCCCCACGCTGCAAGCGCTGCGCGAGCGGCGCGGCGGGCTTGCGCCCTGCCATTTCGAGCGCGCCGAACTCCAGACATGGATCGGCGCCGTCGCCGGCGTCGACGATGCGCCCGTGCGGGCCGATCTTCGCGATTTCGATTGCCGCAATCACCGGCTCGCACAGCTAGGTTTGACGCAAGACGGCTTCGCGGACGCTGTCGCAGCCGCGGCAACACGCTACGGGGCCGCGCGCATCGGCGTGTTTCTCGGCACGAGCACGTCCGGCATCCTGGAGACTGAGTTGGCCTATCGGCAACGCGCCCCCGAAGGCGGTGCGTTGCCGGCGGATTTCCACTACGCGCACACGCACAACGGCTACGCGCTGGCCGCATTCGTGCGTGCTTACTTCGCGCTGGAAGGGCCGGCCGCCTCGATTTCGTCGGCATGCTCGTCGGGGGCCAAGGTGTTCGGCTCGGCACGCCGCATGATCGAGGCGGGCCTCATCGATGCCGCTGTCGTCGGCGGAGTCGATTCGCTCTGCCTGACGACCTTGTACGGCTTCAATTCGCTTGAACTGCTTTCGCGCGAGCCGTGTCTGCCGTTCGACGTTGAGCGCCGCGGAATTTCGATCGGCGAGGCGGCCGCCTTCGTGCTACTCGAGCGCCGACAACGCGCCGACGCCGACGCCATCGTGCTGCTCGGCATCGGTGAGTCGAGCGATGCGCACCATATGTCGAGCCCGCATCCCGAAGGACTCGGCGCGCGGTTGGCCGTCGAAAGCGCGCTATCGGCAGCCGGCCTCGCCCCGGGCGACATCGACTACATCAACCTGCACGGCACGGCCACCCCGGGCAACGATGCGTCGGAAAGCCTCGCGATCCATGCGCTCTTCGATGGAACGCCTTGTAGTTCCACCAAGGGCGCGACAGGCCATACCCTGGGCGCGGCCGGCGCGCTCGAGGCGGTGATCTCGGCGCTTGCGCTGCGTCACCAGTTCATACCGGGCGGCATCGGCACGCGCCAACCCGACCCGGCCTTGGACCTGCACTACGTCCTGGAAAGCCGCGACGCCCCGCTGCGGGCGGTGCTGACCAATTCATTCGGCTTCGGCGGCACCAATTGCAGCCTGATTTTAGGCCGCGCCGATCTCACCCACGAAAGGAGCGCCCGCCGATGACAGTGCTAAGTGCCTATGTCGACGGTGTCGGCGTGATCGGCCCGGGTCTCGCTAACTGGTCGCAAACCGTCGATGTCCTGACTGGCGCGGCGGCCTATGTGCATGCCCCCGCCGTCGTTGCGCCGCCCGCCGCACTGCCGGCCGCCGAACGCCGCCGCACGAGCCGGCCGGTCAAGCTCGCGCTGGCAGTCGGCACAGAAGCCGCACTCGCCGCCGCTCGCGACGCGACGACGCTCTGCGCCGTCTTCGCCGCATCGGGCGGCGATGGGGAGAATTGCCATGCGATCTGCGACATGCTTGCCGGCGAGGATCGGTACATCTCGCCTACGCGTTTCCACAACTCCGTACACAACGCGCCGGCCGGGTATTGGAGCATCGCCGCCAAAGCGATGGCGGCATCGAACGTGCTCTGCGCGCATGACGGCAGCTTCGCCGCCGGGCTGCTCGAAAGCCTCTGCCAAGTCGTTGTCGACGCGCACGATTCGCTTCTCATCGCATCGGATACCGAGTACCCGCGTCCGCTGAGCGACGTGCGCCCTGTGCATGATGCATTCGGCGTGGCGCTCGTGCTCGCGCCGCGCGCACACGCGGGTTCGCTTGCCCGCATCGACGTACAGCTGACCGATGCGCCGGCCACGATCCTTGCCTCCGCGGCGCTGGAGACGATACGCCTAGGCAACCCCGCCGCACGTGCGCTGCCGTTGCTCGACATGCTGGCGTCGCGACGCGCCGGGACCGTCGTGCTCGACTATCTCGACGATCTGCGTCTGCGCGTCGACGTGACGCACATCGACGCTCGCCTCGGATCCGCGCAGACATGAACCCGAATCACGGGCTGACCCCACCGCTCGATCACGCATGGATTGCTGCGCACATTCCGCACAGCGGTGCGATGTGCCTGCTCGATGCGGTAGTGCGATGGGACGACGAAACGATCGAGTGCGTCGCGACCAGTCATCGCGATCGGCACAACCCGCTGCGTATGAACGATCGCCTCGATGCCGTCTGCGGTATCGAGTACGCGGCCCAAGCGATGGCCGTGCACGGCGCCGTCCTCGCCGCAGCCTCCGGGCGGCCACGCGTAGGATTCCTCGCGAGCTTGCGCAACGTGGAAACGCATGTGGCGCGGCTCGATACGCTCGACGCGCCGCTAGCGGTGACGGCCGAGCGCGTGAGTGGCGACATCGACACCATTCTGTATCGTTTCGCCGTGCGCTGCCGTGCGCGCACGCTGCTCGAGGGACGCGCCGCGGTGATTCTCGACGCTCAAGCTCACTGGGCCACCGCCCAATCTAACGATGCATAAAAGGAGAAACCCATGAAAAAGGCTCGCCGCTTGCTGCTCGCCGCGTTGATTCCAGCAGTCCTAAGTCCCGCGGTTCATGCGGACGTCAAGGAAACGGCACATGAAGCGAAGGTAAACGTCAAAGCCGCCGGCAAGAAGATGGGCGAGGACGCACGCGAAGCAGCGCATGGGATCGGGCGCACGGCGAAGGCGGCCGGCCATGCCGTCGCGAGCGGCGCGCGCAGCGGGTACTACGCAACCAAACATGCGATTCGCAGGGCTGTGGGCAAAGACGATCCGCCCGAAAGCAACGAGCGCCGCTAGTCGGAATGCTTTTCCGCCGAGTCGGTGATGGCATGGCCACCTTTCGAAATGTCCTGGCCAGCGCCAGCAACCGTGTGGCAGGCGCTCAACAGGACAGTACCTGCGAGCAAGAACAGCGCGATGAGTCGTGTCATGAGACATCTCCCTTGGCAGGACGGGCCATTTTGGACGCAGGCGTTTTAGCAACGCACCAGCGTAGTGCTACAACTGCAGCAATCCCCATGCCTGCTCGAACCCGTCGAGGTTCGGTACGGCAACTCATGGACGACGGAACTCGTTTTCGACCCAACGCTCAGCGCTAGACTTGCTGAGCTTGAAGTTTGCCGCGACCTGCACCTGCGCAAGCTGTTCGCCGAAGGGGTCGCGTGCGGTCAGCAGTGCATAGGGCTCGTCCTCTTCGGGCACGATGTCGAGCGTGATTTCCAAGTCGCCGTTACCGCTTGGCGCCGCGACTGTGACGCGCTTATGCAACTGCGCGTGCAGTTGCTGCTCATGCCGGCGCAACACCTCGGACGCTGTTTTCACGAGGGTATTGAATGCCGACCCATCGAGTGGTTTGGGATCCTTCTTGTTACGACCCATGGTCCACGGGCCAACCAGCGCCGGCTCCGCTTCACCGTCTTTGATCATTGCCACGGCCCAGCCGTCGTCGTCCTCGTTTTTGATCACGCGGGCGGTCCAACCGTTGTCGCGCCACAGACGGTCCTCGTGAAGGGTTTCGGCAAGCTCGGCCAGCGTGCTTTCGGCCGACGAATCGGCGGGGGCATCGGTTGCAGCGTCAGACGGTGACATGGGCATATCGGTCATTGCGGGTTCGGTCGTTTCCTGAGGCATTGAGCACAATGCCCACGATTCTACCTGCCCGACGCGCGGCGGACGCCGCCATGTGACGAACGGATAAGGCCTACCGCGCTTCCCGCACGCGCATCAGGGGGTGGAAAACGGGACCCTTTGCCGGCGAACCGCAGGAACTTTGGAGCGCGGCTCGGGCTCGCCCGGACCTTGCTCGCCGCAATCGTGATTCCTGGCCAACGTCGCTCCGATCGCGGAACTCGCCCAGCTAAGGCCGGATGACTGTCATTCTGAACGGGCCGCCGTTGGCGGCGGCATGGGCGACCGCTGCGTTTGCCTCGTCCAGCGCGAACGGGGTGACGTCGAAGTGGCCAAGATCCAGCAAGCCGGCGCGGATCAGTCCTATCACGTTCGTCACGGCTTCACGCAGATACATCCATTTGCCGCGCACGGTGATGTCGTTGCGCATGATCCACGGATAAGGCAAGTCGAGCCCCGCGCCCCCGAGCATGCCGACGCCGCCCATCAGTACGACGCGCCCATAAGGGCGCACGGCCATCACCGCGGCACGCACCGCGACGGTCGTGGCAGAAGGTGGCAGCAGATCGATCACGCAATCGATCGGACCGGGCGCCGCCTCGCGCATTCGCTCGCGATCTTCGTCCTCATTGCCGGAGAGTCTCACCGTCCGAACCCGTTCGCCGAAACGGCGCTCCAAATCCGCGAGCGCGCGCTCATTGCGCCCGGGCGCGACGACACAGCGCAGCGCGGCGATCGTCGGGACTTTGCGCGCGAGACCGTGCCGCCGGCCATCGAGCGTCTTGTCGCGAACCTTAATCTACCTGCTTACGTCACCGGCAGGCGGTGGGACATTCTGGTCTGGAACAGCGCGGCCGCGGATCTGCTCGGCTTTGACCGCCTCGCCCCATCCGCTCGCAATATCCTTTCCTTCATGTTCATCGAAACGAATTCGCGGCGGCTGTTCGGCCGCACTTGGGCCGATGAAGCGCGCCGCATGGTCGCGCTTTTTCGCGCGACCCACGATCTTCATGCCGACGATCCCGCTTTCGTCGAACTGGTGGAGCGGGTGCGCTCCCGTAGCCCGGAGTTCGTGAAGTGGTGGACCGCGCACGACGTTCGCGGCAGTACGTCCGGGCAAAAGGTGCTCCAGCATCCCAAGCGGGGCGCGCAACGCGATGAATACGCCACGTTCCAAGCGAATGACGATCCTGCGCTCAAGCTTGCGATCTACACGCCTCTCTGAGCACGAACGGGCAGCGAAGGCATGCCTCGTACTGCATGCTAGCGCCCGAAACGCAGCACAACGCTGGTGTTGGCCAGCACGTGACTTTTTATCGCCGCATGGAGCGCATCGCGTGTCAAACCGGCCGGGAGCGCATCAGGCTCGAGATCGAGCGCGTAAATCTGTACGACATAGTGATGGGCGATCTCCCCTACCGGCGGACACGGCCCACGGTAAGCCGCCTGGCCGCTGACGTTCAGGCCCACGCGAGCGCCGGCCGGCGGTTCAGCGCCCGCGGCAAGCGAGGTTATCGAAGCGGGAATGCCATACATCACCCAGTGCACGACACCTAAACCGTTCGCGCCGTCCGGATCGAACAGCGTAATCGCAAGGCTGCGCGTGCCGACGGGCGCATTGCGCCATTGCAATGCCGGCGAAATATTGCTGCCACCGCAACGGTTCTGGCTACCGGCATGAATCGACGACAGCGTGCCCCCATCAGATAGCCCTGGCGAACTCAGTTCGAAGGCGTCTGCGGCGTGTGCAGCCAAGCCATGCAGCGATAGTACGCACAGGTATGCAGCAAGGGCATGTCGAATTGCGTTTGCATTGCCTTTCATCACGCACCCTCCTTGCGGGGAAATAACACCGGTCTCTGAAACCCGGGCAATGGCAGGCGGCCTGCTGCTTATTCCCGGGTACCTTTCAATTCTATCTATCCGGCCGGCGGCTCTCGCATCGGTAATTCATCGCGACGATGTATCACAAAGTGATACGTTTACTATAATGATTTGGCCTTCGTTGCTACTGGGGAAGCAACGCGAGGTCCAACGGCGCCGTGGTTGTGGCGGGCGCGCGGGCGGATTTCCTATTTCCTATGAACAGCGAAAGACGCCTTTTGAACGAGAACATCGAAGCAGAGGCCGTTTAGTGACCACGGCGGGCGGTCGAGTTCATGGGCGACAGGCGGGCTCCTATTGCCGCAGACGGCTCGACATATGGCAATCGGAAACAACCACCACGGAGGCAATCATGGGTGGCAATTTTTCCAACCCGGCACCCCTCGGACTCGCCGGATTCGCATTCACGACCTGGATGCTCAGTATGATTAATGCAGGCTGGTTCAATCCCGACGCATTGGGCTTGGTACTGGCACTTGCGTTCGCTTTTGGCGGCACCGCGCAGATGATCGCGGGCGTGCTCGAATTTCCGCGCGGCAATACACTGGGGACAGTAGCATTCCTCAGTTACGGCGCGTTCTGGTGGTCGTTCGCGCTATACGTCGCATTCCTGGGTACCAAGGTGCCTGAAGCGTTCCTAGGGTGGTATCTGCTCGTGTGGGGCGTCTTCACGTTTTACATGTGGATCGGCGCCATGCACACCAGTACTTCAGTACAACTCGTGTTCCTTGCCCTGTGGATCACTTATCTACTGTTGGCGATCGGAGCATGGACAGGGTCCGCTCTCGCCACGCATCTGGGCGGTTACACGGGCCTGATTACGGCCTTACTGGCCTTTTACGCGTCCGCGGCGATGGTCATCAACGAAAGCTTCGGGCGTACCGTGCTGCCTACGCACCCGTACGTGGAACCCCATCCCCACGCAGCGTAGCGGCTCGGCGTCGGCGCTGCCGCGTGCCCACGGGCACCTCGACCGCCGCCACGGCAGCGCAGGGTCCTCAAGGAGGAAGCCATGTCTGAGCATCAAGTCTTTCCTGTGCCGGCGGACTGGGCAGCGCATGCGTGGGCCGATAAGGCCCGGTATGAGGCGATGTACCGCCGCTCGATAGAAGATCCGGAGGGTTTTTGGCGGGAGCAAGGCAAACGTCTCGATTGGATCAGGCCGTATACGCAGGTCAAAGACGTTTCTTTTGCCAGCAATGATCTGCATATCCGATGGTTCTTCGACGGCACACTCAATGCCTGCGGCAATTGCCTCGATCGCCATCTGCAGACGCGCGGCGATCAGGCTGCAATCATCTGGGAAGGCGACGACCCCACCGTCAGCCGGACCCTGACCTACCGCGAACTGCATGCGCAAGTCTGCAAGTTCTCCAATGTGCTCAAATCGCAGGGCGTCAAGCGGGGCGACCGTGTCACCCTCTATATGCCGATGATCCCCGAGGCGGCCGTCGCGATGCTCGCGTGCGCGCGCATCGGTGCCGTTCACTCCGTGGTGTTCGGCGGGTTCTCTCCGGAGGCACTCGCCAATCGCCTCCAGGACTGCGCTTCCAGCGTTCTCATCACGGCCGACGAAGGCGTGCGGGGCGGTCGCGCGATAGCGATGAAGGAAAATGCCGACGCGGCGATGGAAAAATGCCCCGGCGTCGCAACGTGCATCGTGGTCAAGCGCACGGGCAGTAAGGTCGGTTGGCGCGAAGGCCGCGACCATTGGTATTCAGATCTGATGAGCCAAAGCGCGGCCGATTGCCCGCTGGAAGAAATGAACGCCGAAGATCCGTTGTACATCCTCTATACCTCGGGCTCGACGGGCAAACCCAAAGGGGTCGTGCATACCACGGGCGGCTATCTGACTTACGTTGCCCTGACCCACCAGTACGTTTTCGACTATCACGATGGCGATGTCTACTGGTGCACCGCCGACGTAGGCTGGGTGACGGGACACAGCTATATCGTCTATGGTCCGCTCGCCAACGGCGCGACCACGGTGATGTTCGAAGGCGTACCGAACTATCCGGACAGTTCACGGTTCTGGCAAGTATGTGACAAGCATCAGGTGCGAATCATCTATACCGCGCCCACCGCCATCCGCGCCTTGATGCGCGACGGAGACGAGCCGGTGAAGAAGACTTCGCGCCAGTCGCTGCGTCTGCTCGGCACGGTAGGCGAGCCGATCAATCCGGCCGCGTGGTTGTGGTATTACGAAGTGGTCGGCGAGAAGCGGTGCCCTGTCATCGACACCTGGTGGCAAACGGAAACAGGCGGCATTTTGATCGCGCCGCTGCCCGGCGCGGTGACGCTCAAGCCTGGAGCCGCGACGCGGCCTTTCTTCGGCGTGCGGCCCGCGCTCGTTGGCGAAAACGGCGAGGTGATCGACGGGGCGGGTGCCGGCAGCCTGTGCATGCTCGACTCCTGGCCCGGACAGATGCGCTACGTGTATGGCGACCCTGATCGCATGAAACAGCAATACTTCAGCCAGTTCGAAGGCAAGTACTACACCGGGGACGGTTGCTATCGCGATGCGGATGGCGACTACTGGATCACCGGACGGATCGACGACGTCGTCAACGTTTCGGGGCATCGGCTCGGTACGGCTGAAGTGGAAAGTGCACTGGTCACGCATCCCGGCGTAGCGGAAGCGGCGGTGGTCGGCTACCCGCATTCGCTGAAGGGGCAGGGCATCTACGCGTACGTGACGCTCAAAGTCGGTGTGGAACCGACCGAGGCGTTGCGCGAGGCGCTGTTGGCACTGGTGCGCAAGGAAATCGGCCCGATCGCCAGCCCTGACTTCATTCAGTGGGCACCCGCCCTGCCGAAAACCCGCTCAGGCAAGATCATGCGTCGCATCCTGCGGAAAATTGCCGACGGCGACTATGACAACCTAGGCGATGTCTCCACGCTGGCAGATCCACGTGTCATCAAGGAACTGATCGAACACCGGATAGCGCATTGAGGCGGCAACAAACAACGACGGACTTGGCGCGCGGCGCGGCACGATCGACCGTGCCGCCCCGGGCGCGGTCCGTCATTTTCTTTTGACCGCGCTGACCGCTCTGAGCGTCGAACGCAGCAGTCCCATCGAGGCCAGAAGCCACGTCGCGAAGGCGACGAAAACGGTGACCCGAGCGACGGTGGCGAGAAAGGGAACGTGGGCAGCGTCGGCGTACGTATAGGTGGCAGCGGAGTACATGCCCAGTGGAAAGACGACGGACCACTCAGCCGCCGTGTAGCGAATCGGATCACCGATGATGATGTGCTTCTCGATAAAGAGCGCCGCGAGCAGAGGGATCCAGAATGTCGCCATGACCCAGCAAGCCGTAGTGAGGACGCGCAGCACGAGGTGGGCGTCGCCCGGCCAACCCGCCAGGTGGTGCGCGGCCAGCATGAGGCGACTGCCGGCGAACGTGGTAATGGCCATTGCCCCCATGTTGATCCACCACGGCTCTGTGAGGTCTGCTGCCGTCATGGGCACGAAACACCATCGATAAAAAATCAGCGTTATCAGCATCATGTACAGGCTGCCGCCGAGCAGCCACGCCGCGAGGGCGAGCAAATCGAGCGGCGGGGACGCGCCATCGAGGGGTGAGACCGCCTTCGCGAGGACCGCAATGGACTCGGTGGCGACAACCACCAGCAGCCATGTTCCGTTGAGCCCGGTGTGCAGACCGGGTTTCCTTTGCCCGATGGTCATGGCGGCGAGGAACATATACGTGAGGATGAGCCAGAGCCCGGCTGCTAGACCGAGCAGCCATGGCAATGCTTGTGGCACGACATGATAGATGGCGAACTGGCTGCCGAGCACCGCGGTCGCTGCGACGAGCGTCAGAAAACCCGGCCCACGGGCGTGATCGACGATATCGGCATGCACTGCGCGCGGATAGCGCAGAAGGCGGCATAGCGTAATGGCAAGCAAGGTGGGATAGGCCACCGCATTGATGCCGAGAAGAACCCAGCCGACAATGTTATAGCCAAGTAGATGCGCCGCGATCGAGACGATGCCGGTCGCCATGACCATCGCGAAGGCTGTGGGTGGAAACGCCTGCAGCCAGGATTGGCCCGAATTGGACGTCGGCATTCGTTGCTCCCGGCAAGCCTAGCCGCACCTCGACTTTGGGCTCATGCCGCACATGCAGCTGATGGGTGCAAGGCGTGTTGCCTTTATCCGTCAGGTTGACCGGACGCTGTCGGCCCATGGAAGATCGTTCAGCATGCGGCATACCTACTGAACTGTGACACCCTACCGCACCGCCAAACACTTGCGCAACGCCTCCCACGCGCTCAACTTCTCGGCATAAGGGATGGACGCATAAGCCGGGCTGCTCGACGGCAGTTTGACGAAATCGAGCGATGCCCGACTCTCAGCCAGTAACTGCACC
>Ga0157370_10000497_pt1 | contig 48916 bp, 46 predicted proteins | sample C35metaG_FD_113463 | JGI IMG/M metagenome (GOLD analysis project Ga0157370, IMG submission 113463) | Corn rhizosphere microbial communities from Kellogg Biological Station, Michigan, USA - C3-5 metaG | ecosystem: Host-associated > Plants > Roots > Rhizosphere > Soil | place: USA: Michigan...
AAAAACGCCTCAAGATCAACAGGATCCTGCTGCGCCGCCTTTGTTGCGGGGACCGCATCCGAACCGGTTGAGGTACGACTTGCGCGCGGAATCGACACCGCCCGTAACCTTCGCCCATTGATCATTGGGGAGGATAGATACGTCGGGGCATGTTGCCTTCCATGTGGATTGTGCAGCTGATCATTTGTTTCGTGTCAGGCTTTGCAGTCTCACTCGAAGATTGTTGCGCCTGCTGCCCCTGCTGCAAGAGCGCTCGTCAATATGAGCAGGCATCCGATCAATCGGGGCAGAATCATCGAAATTCTCCCTCGCTTCCCCCCGGCTCTTGATCAGCAACGCCAGCGCCAATTCTGCCTCGCAGGCGCAAGGCTTCGATCAGCAGGCTCCTGCCGGTCCGGTGTTGCAGTGATACTCATTATTGTAGCTTTGGCCTGACGAGCCGTTCTGCGAGTCGAACTTCTTCCACTGCGCATTGGTCATGCAGACCCGGCGCGGGATGTTCTCATCCATATGGATTCGGCATGTCACCTTATCGCCGCTGTCCGCCTTGGAAGCGGTTGGAGAGGCCGGCTGGGCGGCCGCAGGGGGCGACTGCTGTGCCTGGGCAGCGCCAGCCGCCGAAACCATAAGCAGCGCGATTACACGGGACATAATCATGTTACTTCTCCCTAAGGGCATCTTATAGCCCCGCCCTGCTGGTCGGGGGAACCCGTACCCGCAACACAGGTTCTGCCGAAGAGCGGAGGCGATCGATGAAAACACGCAAGCTGGGCGCCAGCGACCTCGAAGTTTCCGAAATCTCGCTCGGCTCGTGGCTGACCTATGGAGTCGGCGTCGAAGCGGATAAGGCGCGCGCCTGCCTCGATGAAGCGTTCAATCAGGGCGTCAACTTCATCGACACGGCGAATATCTACGGTCGCGGCGCGGCCGAGAGCTTTCTTGGCGAGGCATTGGAGGGCCGGCCGCGCGATTCCTATGTCCTCGCGACCAAGCTCTATTTTCCGATGACCAAGATCGACCGCGGCCTTTCCCGGGCGCAGATCGAAAAGCAGCTCGACTCGTCGTTGAAGCGCCTTCGGACCGACTATGTCGACCTGTACCAATGCCATCGTTACGACTGGGACACGCCGCTCGAGGAGACGATGGAGGCTCTTACCCGGGCGATCGAGTGCGGCAAGACGCGCTATATCGGCTTTTCCGAATGGCCGGCCGAGCGGATCCGGGCGGCGATCGACCTCGCCGGCACCGGGCGAGTCGCCAGGTTCGTGTCGAGCCAGCCGCAATATTCGCTATTGTGGCGAGAACCGGAGGACGAGGTGATTCCACTCTGCTCCGCCAACGAAATTTCGCAGATCGTATGGTCGCCGCTCGGCCAGGGCGTGCTGTCGGGCAAGTACGATCCAGACAAGCCGCCACCGCTCGACTCCCGCGCCGCGAGTGAAGAAATGGGCGGCTGGATGGACCGGCTGATGCGCCCGGAGGTGCTCCGGGCCGTGCAGCGCCTGAAGCCGATCGCCCAAGAAGCTGGCCTCACGCTTCCCCAATTCGCACTCGCCTGGGTGCTTCGCGAACCTGACGTCGCAAGCGCGATCATCGGCGCATCGCGGCCGAGCCAGGTGATCGAGAACGCTGCCGCGTCCGGTCTGGTCATCGACACCCAATTGTTTCTTCGCGCCGAACGGATCGTCGATGAGGCGCTCGGCCGCGTCGAAGCTTGAAAAGGAGGACAAGGCGCCATGGCAATCACTCGCACCGCGACCGCACGCTACGAGGGCACCGGCAAGGAAGGACAGGGGACGCTGACGACCCAGTCCGGCGTGCTCAAGGACCAGCGCTACGGCTTCCATACGCGCTTTGAAGATGCGCCTGGAACCAACCCCGAGGAATTGATCGCAGCCGCCCACGCCGGCTGCTTCACCATGGCCCTGGCGTTCGCACTGGCGAAGCAGGGGATCACCAATGCGCGGCTTGAGACCACCGCCCGGGTCAAGCTGGAGCCGGATGGCGACGGCTTCAAGATAAGCCGGTCGGACCTCGACCTCAGCGCCAATGTGCCCGATGTCGACGATGACAGGCTGCGGGGCCTCGCCGAGGATGCGAAGAAGAACTGCCCCATCTCGAAGCTTCTCGACGCCGACATGGACCTGACCGTCCGTACCGGCGCCGAGGCGACCGGCTGATCGGCTGATCGCCCCGTCACTGCGGGGTCCTGCAAGATTAAACCTTCGTTACAAATGCGACCGCGACGCCGCAGCCGCGTTGTAACGGCTCGTGAACGAATTATTCTCTAATGTTTATAGGAGGTTAATCATGGGACGTAAAGAGATTCTTACTGTCTTCGCCGCGGCGGCTCTGATCCCCGCAGCGGGCCTCGCGCAGCATGGTCCTGGCGGTCACGGCGGACCTCCGTCGGGGATGGGTGGACCGGGCAATGCCGGCGGCTTTGGTCCTGGTGGTCCTGGCGGCATAAGCGGAATGAACGACATGGGATCGATGCGCGACGAGGGCCGCATGAACAGCCAGGGCCAAGCAAACGCATCGCAGACCGGTATCGATCACGCCAACCAGAACAGCGTTCTTGCCGGAACGACGCCGACCAAGACCGCGACGAGCGGCCCGCTCACCGGGCTGACGGCCGGAACGACTCTCTATTCCAACGGCACCGCCGTGGGCACTGTCCAGCAGATCCGGGTCAGCGGCAGGGGCACGGTCGCGATGGTCGTCATCAAGGGAACCAACGGCGGACTCTATGCGGTCCCGGCAAACAAGCTCACATTTAGCGGCGGAGTGCTTTCTACGACGGTCCGGCTGGCCGGAATCAAAACGTCGACCACGACTTTAATGAGCAGCCAAGCCCGGATGAACAGCCAGGGCCCGGTGCACGCGTCGGCAGTTGGAATCGCGCACGCCAGTTCACATAGCGTCCTTGCGGGTGGGTCGAGGACGACGCTGACCGGGGTCAGCGTTGGCATGCCGCTCTTGAGCAACGGAACGCAGGTCGGGACGGTCTATCGAATCGTGACCGCAAGCGGCGTCATCACGCGAGTGCTGGTTCAGGGCACCAATGGGCGGATCTATTCGCTCTCGCCGAGCACGCTGACCGCATCGGGCGGTTCGGTGACGACCACTGCGAGGCTGCGCGGGATCTGATCACAAAGGGCGCAATTTGGAGCGGACCCCGCCGGCGGGACTCCACCGGCGGGCTTCTCTTCAGATCGCGCCGGAGCTGCGGCGTGACGGCGAGACGAAAATCTCCTCGATCGGAAGCTCGAACAGCTCGGCGATGCGGAAAGCGAGCGGCAGCGATGGATCATATCTGCCGGTCTCGATGGCGTTGACGCTCTGACGCGACACTTCGAGGCGCTCGCCAAGATCTTGCTGGCTCCATCGGCGCTCGGCGCGCAAGACTCGAAGACGGTTTTCCATCAATATTGTGCCGCGCTGCCGAGCGTCAGCTTGTTGGCAATCGCGCCTTCGAGGAAGCCCCAGACCGCTCCAGAGCTCAGGGTGAAACCCATCGCCCACAGCGTCTTCCGGACCAACAGCATTCGGACATCTTCGTCCCGCTCCTCGGCGAAATAGCGTCCCATTGCCGCGAAGAGTCCGATGATCGCAATGGCCGGCAAAATGGCAACCATCCAAACCGCTGCCCGGGCGATCAGGTAATGCTTGAAACCGTAGACTGCGGGAAGGAGGAAGGCGGCATAACGAAGGCTGAGCCAGATGAGCCGCCAATTGTACCGATTCCAGGCAGGCGTGCGGAGCAGTTGAATTTCCATTGGCGAGTTAAAAGCAGTCACGAGCCGTGGCCGCCGTGCGCGGCCGCCGCGATGCACCCGCTCACTCCCTGCATCACGACCCAGACAAACGCGATCCAATAGGTTTCAAACAGGGGCATGACCCCGAACGCCTGGAGGAAGCCCCAGACGATCGCCGCGCCCATGGTAACATTGGTCGCCACTGCAATCCGGCGAAGCGTCAGCGCCTTGTGATATTCATCGCGCTCATCGGACAGATACCGGCCCCAGCTCGCGAATATTCCAAGCACTGGAAGAGACGCTGCAATAGCCATCACCAGCGATATTCCATCGCTGATATGTCGGTGAGTCCTGAGCCAAACGATAGGCGGGAGGATGATCGCATAAGCGAGAAGTAGCCAAAGAGATCTTCGGATGTGCGCCCTTTGGGCAAGGGTGAGGTCGCTCTGTTTGGGCGCAAACATTTCGTCAAGCTCCTTTGCCGTTACGACAAGATCGCTTTACATTTAACCGATAATACTGTCAACTAGCCTTTACAGTTGGACCATTGAGAGCGCCCGTCCGACACATGTCGAGCAACGCATTCCACTGATTGCGGGTGAGGGACGACTGGTAATGCGCCTTCGGATTGAAGCTCGCTGCGAAGCGCTCGGCGCGACCGGCGCTCAGCGGATGGCTCTCGAGGAACTGCGCGCTAACCGGGAGATGCTGAGCCTGTTCCTTCGCCAGCCGCTCGAACAGAGCCGCGGTCGGTTTGGGCGAGATGTTGGCCCGTCTAAGCATCTGGATCGCATCCGCATCTGCCTGCGCCTCGTTCGAACGGGTGTAGCTCAGCGCGACAAGCTGCTCGGCATTGGCGCCGATGTTCCCGGCCATCATCCGGATCAGCGCACCAATGCCGAGCTCGCGGATCAGCGCCTCGGCGACGTGGCGGCGCTTTACGTGGGCGACCTCGTGGGCGAGGATTCCGGCGAGGGCGTCCGGATCGGTGTCGGTGATTGCGGGCTTGAAGACGACGATATAGCCGCCGGGAAGGGCGGCGGCGTTGAACATATTCACGTCGAGCGCGGCGACCTTGATCCCGTCCGGGCCGCGGGTCGCTCCGGGCGAGACCCGCTCGACCAAGGCCTCGAGCGCACGCTGGCCGTCGGCATTGCGGCACTTGAGGTCGCCGAAGTCGCCGACGATTGCGCTTCCGACATTGCGTTCCCAACTCATCGGCACATGCGGCGCAATCCAGTGCGGCGCGACGTAGCCGATCATTACGACCGACGCTGTAAGGACGCCTCCGGTGATCAGCGCCGGAATGAGCCCGACGCGGTCGATCCAGCGCCCGTAGCGCTCTTCCTTGCCGAGCAGAGCCTCCACTTCGAAAGAAGCGTCGAGCGGCAGGATCAGCCGCCAGCCGGACTGGTCGCGTCGGGAAAGGCGGAGCGCGTCTGCCTCGCCGTTAATGCGCCGGAGCTCGCCGCCCTGGACCTCGTCGGACCATCCGCCGGGCTGGGTCAGCCGAACCGCGGCGCGCGCGAACTCGACCTCCACCTCATGCGGGTGACCAGTAACCCCGTCGTACAGCCGTCCGTGGATCAACGGCCTAGATCGCGCCCACGTCGAAGGCGTCGGCGAAGCCCTCCGCCTCGCGCGGTGCATGAGTGGTCGACTGAGTAAGTTCGCAAAGCTCGACCGAGCCGTAGACTTTGAGGTGGCGGACCATGAACGACCAGTTGCGATAGCCCCAGTAAGTGAGGCCGAAGCCCAGCGTCACGACCGCCAAAGCGAGATTGCCAAGGAAGAGACCAAGCCACTGCAATGTGGTTGCATCGAAGGCGAACTCCAGCTCGCCGATTTTCGTCGCTTCAGCAGCGTTTCGAAAATATTTGGCGTACCAGTGAAGCGTTGCGAGCGGGATTGCGAAGTAGAACAGCAGTCCGAACAGAACGAACAGGTGCCAAATTGAAAATCCACCCACGGCTGCGCTGCTTGCGCGTAAGCCCTCGAGGCCGGTGAGAATCAGAACGAACATCGCGATCGGAGCTGCATAAATGAGCGCCCATCGTCCAATCAGTCCCTCTGAATCGAGGCTTGAGCGGAACTGCAATGGTCCAAAACTCATCGCTTTCCAGCGCGCGTTCCACAGGCGCGTCGCGGCCCAGGGGAACATGATGAACATGGTGATTGCAGCGAGCGCAAATCGTCCGAGATATTCCCCGCCGTAATTCCAGCCCGGGTCGTCGCTGCCGCCGCGAATGCCGTGCCAGTAAGTGCGCGAAAGGCGGTAGCGCAATGCCCTGAACCGAGCGAACCCGCCAAGATAGATCAACGCGATATAGAAGAGGCTGAAAATGCCGAACGCGGCATCGGCTTTCCCGCGCGCAACCAGTGCCGGGAACAGGAATTGGAAGAAGAGGAAGAACGGGACCAGGACGCACATCACGAGAAGGAAGCCGAAGAACATCTCCCTGCCCGTTCCGGTCCATTCGAGACTGTCGTCGATGAACCTCGTCCTCGACCACAAATAGCGCCGCTGCCGCGCCGCTGCCCAGAAGCGGTAGATGCCGAGCGTGCAAATGATCAGCAGCGCATTGGTGATGGCGATCGGCAGATATTCGCGCCAATTGCCGGTGAACTCGATTCCGCCACCGTCCGCTGCGGCCGGCGCCGACGTCAAGGCATCCATGTGCAGGCTCCCCCAATTCGCCGAGCGACCGTGAAGCTGCAATGGAACCGTGCTGTTGGCAAGGTAGCCCAGGCGCAAGCGGTTGAGAGGCTTGTCCCGCCTCGCTACATGGCTCGCGTCATGACCAAGATGTTCAAGATCGCGCTTCCCGACGGCTCGGTAAAGGAGATGCCTGAGGGCTCGACCCCGGCGGATGTCGCAGCGGTGATCGGGCCGGGGCTCGCCAAGGCCGCGCTTGCTGCGAAGATCGACGGCGAGGTCCGCGACATCATGCGGCCGTTTGAGGGCGATGCGAGCCTCGCGTTGATCACCTCGCGCGACGAGGCCGAAGCGCTCGAACTCGTGCGGCACGATTATGCGCATGTCCTCGCCGAGGCGGTGCAGAACCTCTATCCAGGGACGCAGATCACCTTTGGCCCTGCGACCGAGGACGGCTTTTATTACGACTTCGCGCCGTCGGCCGAGCACGGCCCCTTCGCCGAGGAGGAGCTTCCGGCGATCGAGGCGGAGATGCGGCGGATCATCGCCGCCGACAAGCCGCTGGTGCGCGAGGTTTGGACGCGCGAGCAGGTGCGTGACTTCTTCGAACAGCAAGGTGAGGCATTCAAGGCCGAGTGGGTGATGGAGCTGCCGGAAGGCGAGGCCATTACGATGTACCGCAGCGGAGTAGGCGATCAGGCGTGGATCGACCTCTGCCGAGGGCCGCACCTCGCTTCGACCGGCAAGCTCGACCCCAACGCGTTCAAGCTTACCCGTGTCTCGGGCGCCTATTGGCGCGGCGACCCCAAGAACCCGATGCTGAGCCGGATCTACGGGACCGCATGGCTCAGCAAGAAGCAGCTCGACGCCTATCTCGTGCGGCTCGAGGAAGCGGGCAAGCGCGACCATCGCAAGATCGGCGCCGAGATGGGCCTGTTCCACCTCCAGGCGGAGGCGCCCGGTTCGGTGTTCTGGCACCCGAAGGGATGGGTGATCTGGCGCCAGCTCGAAGCCTATATGCGGCGGCTGCTCGACGCGGCTGGCTACGACGAGATCAAGACTCCGCAGCTGATCGATTCGAAGCTTTGGGTGCAGTCGGGCCATTGGGGCAAGTTCCGCGAGAATATGTTCGTCGTCCCCGACGAGGTGCCCTCGACCCAGGAGGGCGAGCCGGTGATCACCGGCAACGCTGACCTGTTCGCCTTAAAGCCAATGAACTGCCCGGCGCACATCCAGGTCTTCAAGCAGGGAATCACCAGCTACAAGGAGCTGCCGCTGCGGCTCGCGGAGTTCGGCTGCTGCCACCGCAACGAGCCTCACGGCGCGCTTCATGGAATCATGCGAGTCCGCCAGTTCACGCAGGACGACGCGCACATTTTCTGCACGGACGAGCAGATCGTCGAGGAGACCAAGCGCTTTTGTACCTTGCTCGATTCGGTTTACCGCGACTTGGGCTTCGCCGATTATCAGGTGAAGCTGGCGACCCGGCCCGAGCAGCGAATCGGCACAAACGAGGAATGGGACCGCGCCGAGAATGACCTCGAAACGGCGCTTAGGGAAACTGGGCTCGAATATGAGATCCTGCCCGGCGAAGGCGCCTTTTACGGGCCAAAGCTGGAGTTCCACCTGCAGGACGCGATTGGCCGCACCTGGCAGTGCGGAACGTTCCAGCTCGATCCGCAAATGCCCAAGCGCCTCGGCGCCGTCTATGTCGGCGAGGACGGCGAGAAGCACCATCCTTTGATGTTCCACCGCGCCATTCTCGGCACCTTTGAGCGGTTCATCGGCATCCTGATCGAGCATTATGCGGGCAAGTTCCCGCTGTGGCTTGCGCCGGTGCAGGTTGTGGTCGCGACCATCGTCTCGGATGCCGACACTTACGCCCGCGAAGTCGCGGCCAAATTCGCCGCCGCAGGCATTCGCGTCGAGACTGACCTTCGCAACGAGAAGATCAACTACAAGGTACGCGAGCACAGCCTCGCCAAGGTTCCGCTGCTGCTAGTCGTCGGCAAGCGCGAGGCGGAGGAGGGCACAGTTGCGCTCCGCCGTCTCGGCAGCGACGAGCATCAAAAGATGATGAGCCTCGATGAGGCGATCTCGATGATTGCCGGCGAAGCAGTCGCGCCCGATCTCAAGACCTAGAAAAGTTGTTGGGGGGCAGCAGATGAGCCTGGTTGAACGCGTCGACGTTCTTGTCGCGATCATCCTTGGCCTTGCGCTGGCGGAGCTGGGAACCAGCCTTCACCGGCTGATGCGGGCCGGAAAGCGCATCCGGTGGGACTGGATGAGCCCCGCTCTTGCGTTCGTAATGCTGCTCGAGGTGGTCCAATTCTGGTGGCTGTCGCAAAGCTGGTACGCCAATGCCACCGAGCTTAAGCTGCTCGAGTTTCTGCCGCGCTTGATCGTCCTGATGTTCATCTATCTGCTCGCTGCCGCGGCCTTGCCCGACGAAGTTCCCCAACAAGGCCTCGACCTTCGCACCTTCTACCTCGAAAGCTCGCGCTATTTCTGGACGTTGATTGTGCTCCTCACCGTCCTCATCATGATCGTCTTGGTTCCCGCCGATGGTGCGCATGACTATCTTGGCGAGCTTCGCAGGCACCTGCTTCTGGATCTCATTGCCTTGGCTATTGCGATCCCGGCGATATTCTTCCGAAATATCCGCGTGCAGCAGAGCGCGGTCGTCGCCTTGCTCGCGCTCACCTCATGGGTCTATCTGGCGTCTGCCCGCGCCTTTCATTGAAATCGGCGTTCCTGACGCGAGTCCGCCACAGGTCGCGGCAAAAATGACTCACATTTGTTCGCATGCACTTTTCTTAAGGCCCGCGAGTGCCTAACTCATGAATTGACGAACAACTATTTTGGAGACGCAATATACCACCGCCCTATCCGCGCCGAGGAATGGCGCCGCCGCCGATGAGCGGTCCCCGCTACAACGAGTTCATCCAATCCCCGAAGGTTCGGGTGATCGATGAGAACGGCGAGAACCTGGGCGTGATGTATACGCGCGAAGCATTCGAGCAGGCGCGGGAGGTTGGGCTCGACCTGGTCGAGATTTCTCCCAATTCCGACCCGCCTGTCGCCAAGTTCCTCGACATCGGCCGCTACAAGTACGAGGTCCAGAAGAAAGCCAACGAGCAGCGGAAGAAGCAGAAGACGCAGGAGATCAAGGAGATCAAGATGCGTCCGAACATCGACGACCATGATTATGACACCAAGATGAAGAAGGTCGTCGAGTTCCTCGAGGAAGGCGATAAGGTGAAGGTCACCATGCGTTTCCGCGGCCGCGAGATGGCCCATGGCGAGCTCGGGATGGCGGTTCTCCGCCGAGTCCAGGAGCAGACCCAGCAGATGGCGAAGGTCGAGGCGCACCCGCGCATGGAAGGCCGCCAGATGCTGATGGTTCTGGCGCCCAAATAGAGGGCGCCTCAGCGCTACTTACACTCGTGTTGCCAAATTGCTGCAGCAAGGCGCCATTGTTGGGCCGCGGCCGCCGGATCGCTTCCAATTGACCGCTGTTCGGGTTTAGCCTTGTTCCCGACCGGGCGCCTTGTCGTCCGAAGGGGAGAGAAAACGATGATCCGCAAGTCAGCGTGGCTGCTTTCGGCCGGCCTGTTTGTATTGACGAGTCCGGCATTCGCGCAGCCCGGAAAAGATCGTTCGACCACGAAGGGCCAGGCGAGCGACCAACAGCCGACCGACACCGGAAACATCATCATCACCGCGACTCGCCGCAACCAGGCGCTGTCGGACGTGCCGATGGCGGTGAGCGCGGTCACCGCGCAGAATCTTCAGAATACCGGCGCGACCGACATCCGCCAGCTCAACCAGATCGCGCCGTCGCTGCTGGTCTCTTCCACCTCGTCGGAGGCGGGCGCAGCTGTCGCTCGAATCCGCGGCGTGGGCACGGTCGGCGACAACCCGGGCCTCGAAAATTCGGTCGGCCTGTTCATCGACGGAGTCTATCGTGCGCGGACCGGCATCGGTCTGACCGACCTCGGCCCGATCGATCGAATCGAGGTCCTTCGAGGACCACAAGGGACGCTGTTCGGACGCAATACTTCGGCCGGCCTCATCTCCATCTTTACCGCCAAGCCCCGTTTTACGCCGGAAGTCAGCGCTCAGATCGATGTCGGCAATTACAATTTTCGCCGCCTGGAGGCGAGCGCGACGGGGCCGGTGAGCAATGCGCTTGCGCTCCGCCTCGACGGCGTGTGGGACAAGCGCGACGGCTTCCTCAAGGACGTGATCTCCGGCCGTCGGATCAACGATCGCGACCGCTGGCTCCTGCGCGGGCAGGCGCTCTATCAGCCAAACGACAATTTCTCCTTCCGCCTGATCGGCGACTATTCGAAGCAGAACGAAGAGTGCTGCGGAGCGCCGTTCCTGCCGGCGCACGACGTGGTCACCAACGGCTCCGGCGGAGTCGTTATCGAGCCTTCGACGATCGCAGCGATCGAACGCGGTCTCGGCGGAATCATCGAAGACGACCCGAACGCGCGGCTGACGTCGATCACGCCCGGCCGCAACTATAATTCGGACGTCAAGGACTGGGGCATTTCGGGCGAGCTCGTCAACGACTTCGGCTGGGCCGAGCTCACCTCGATTACTGCGTACCGGTACAATGAATATACGCGCGGCCAGGACGCCGATTTCAACAATCTGGATATTCTCTACCGCGATGGCGGCGGCGGATCGTACAACCGCTTCAAGACCTTCAGCGAGGAATTGCGGCTCCAGGGCAAGGCCTGGAATGATCGTCTCGACTGGCTGGTCGGCGGCTATTACGCCGACGAGAAGCTGCAGGTCCGCGACAATCTCGCTTATGGCAGTCAATATGCGGCTTATGCCAATTGCCTGGTAGCGGCCAACTTCGTCGGCAGCGGGGCCCCGGCGGCCCTGCTTGCGCCAAGTCCCAACGGCAACTGCTTCAGCGCTCCCTACGCGGCCGGCGTGCGCTCCAATCTCGAAGCGGCATATCTCGCAGCCGCCGGCAATCCGGCGCTGCAACAGGAGCTTGCAGGTCAATTCACCGTTCTTAGCGCGTTCGCAAACCTGCCCAACGACGCGTTCGTCGCCACCAATTTCTCGGCTCCCCCGTTCGGCAACAGTGGTTTTGCGAACCTGATCAATCCCGCGCTGACGCTCAACGGGGCAGCCCTCGACGACCTCTACAACCAGGGCAGCAAGAATTACGCCGTCTTCACTCACAACATCATTTCAATTACCGACCAGCTGAAGCTGACTCTCGGCGCGCGCTACACACATGAGCGAAAGACTCTCGGCGCGACGCTCACCGACAACAACATCCTTTGCACGATCTACGCGGCAAGCCCGCTCGCATCACTTCAGACTCTGCCGTGCGTCTCGCCGAGCGTGCCAGGCGGGTCATTCGCGCTCGCCGACAGCCGCACCGAGAATAAGCTCTCCGGAACTGCGGTGATCAGCTACAAGCCGACCGACCGGCTACTGACCTATGCGAGCTATTCACGTGGCTACAAATCGGGAGGCTTCAACCTCGACCGCTCGGCGCTTTTCCGAAGCTCGGCGCCAACGCTCCCGGCCCCGCCGTTCGTCATTTCCGGCAATGGTTCGATCTGCACCACGACGACGCAGGCCAATTGCAGCGGGATGGTGGCGTCAGGCGCCGACCTCCAGTTCAAGCCCGAGATCAACGACGCCTTCGAAGCGGGCTTGAAATATCACGGGCGCGGAATCGACGTGAACCTTGCCTTGTTTCACGAGGTGTTCCGCAACTTCCAGCTGAACACCTTCAACGGCCTCAACTTCGTGGTCGAGAACATCAATAGCTGCAGCACCAGCCTCAACGGCGCGGACACCGACCAAAGCCCCTACACCGGCGCTTGCACCGGCAGCTTGCGCGGCGGTGTCAGGAGCCAGGGTTTCGAGCTGGAGGCGTTCACTCATCCGCTTCGCGATCTCGAATGGAACGGCGGCGTCGTGATGGCCGACACCAAATATCGCAACAATCTCGTCGGTGCGGACGGCCGGCCGCTTACCGACGCTTTGTTCCAGCTGCCGGGCCGGCGCATTTCAAATGCCCCGCTGTGGACGGTGACCTCGTCGATCGCCTGGACCCCGCCGCTGTGGGGAGCGCTTCGCGGACTTCTCTATTTCGACGGCCGTTACATGAGCAAATTCAATACCGGCTCCGACCTCGATATCGAAAAGACCCAGCCGGGCTTTGCGATCTTCAACGGCCGCATCGGTATCGAAGGGCCGGACGATTCCTGGGGAATCGAGTTCTGGGCGCAGAACATCTTCAACAAGAATTACTTGCAGGTTGCGTTCGACGCGCCGCTTCAGGGGCAGGGCACGACGCGTGGAGTCGAGGCAGGTTTCTATCCTGTATCGACGCAGCTCTATGGCGCTTTCTTGGGCGAACCACGAACCTTCGGCCTGACGCTCCGGGCAAAGCTCGGGTTCAATCGGGCTGCGCCGCCTCCTCCACCGCCTCCCCCGCCTCCACCCGCGCCCCCGCCGGCGACCCAGACTTGCCCGGACGGCTCGGTGATCCTGGCGACGGCGATTTGTCCGGCGCCCCCGCCCCCGCCCCCGCCCCCGCCGCCCGCGCCGGAACGCGGCAGCTGAGTGCAATCAGATAAGGAGGCGCCCCACCCGGCCGGCGGGGCGCCTTTTTCTATGCGGCTTGCGCCTGTCCCGGGTCGCGCGCAGCATCGAGCAACGCGGCGCGCAAGGCTTCATTCTCATCATGCGTGAGCTTCTTCCCGTCGGCTCGCGTCAGGTAGAAGACATCGACCGCTCGCTCGCCGTAGGTCGCGATGTGCGCTGAGTGGACCATGTGCCTGCAGCCGTGGATCGCACCTGCAAGTCCCGCCAGCAGCGCGGGGCGGTCGCGCGCATTGACTTCGACGACGGTCGTCCGGCTCGACGCACGATCGGCAATTGCGACCGACGGCGCGACTTCGAAGGCCGAGCTTCGCGGCCGGGACTCGGAAGGCGGGAGGGGCGGGGGCGATGGACTGGCGAGCGCGGCTTCGACGGACTTGATCAGGCGGGAGCGAAGCCGGCGGTCCGCATAGGGCTGTCCGCGTCCGTCGAGAACCAGCAGATTGTCGAGTGCCATGCCGTCTCGCGTGGTGTGGATTCGCGCGTCGATGATGTTCGCGCCAGCCGAAGCGAGCCCCGCGCAAATGCGATAGAAAAGCGCCTCGCGGTCGGGCGTGAAGACGCTGACTCGAGTCGCGCCGCTTTCGGGGTCGACCGCGACCTCCACGTTCGGCACCGCATCGCCGATATGCGCCTCGGCCGCCGCCACCTGGCGCGCGTTGGCGAGCTGTGATTCGGGGGGCTCGGCGACCCAGTAGCTGTCCGGCAGCCGCTTGGCATGGGCCCTGATCGCGCTCGCCTTCCACCCGAGCGACTGCCCAAGCTCCTTCTGCCGCCGCTCGACGATCTGGGCCCGGCCGTGCTGCTTATGGCCGAGCCGGAGCCGCTCCTCGGCCGCCTCATAGAGGGTCCTGAGGAGCGTTCGTTTCCATTCGCTCCAGACGCCGGGACCGACCGCCCGGATATCGACGACCGTCAGCACCAGAAGCAGCCGGAGACGTTCGGGGCTTTGCACGGTGTCGACAAAGTCCTCGATCGTCTTGCCATCCGCAAGGTCGCGTTTGAAGGCGGTCGACGAGAGAAGAAGATGGTGCCGGACCAGCCACGACACGGTCTCGGTTTCGGCAGGGTCGAGCCCGAATCGAGGGCCAAGCTTTAACGCAATCTCCGCACCGATGACGCTGTGGTCGCCGCCGCGCCCCTTGGCGATATCGTGAAGCAGCACTGCAACATAAAGGACGCGGCGCGACGCGATCTGCTTTTGCAGGATTGCAGTCGAGACCGGATGCTCCTTTTTCATTTCTCCGCGCTCGATCGCGGCGAGAAGGCCGATCGCCCTGATCGAATGCTCGTCGACAGTGTAGTGATGATACATGTCGAACTGCATCTGCGCGACGACACGTCCAAAGTCGGGAACAAAGCGGCCGAACACCCCGGCCTCGTTCATCCATCGAAGCTTGAGGTCTGGATGGTGAATCGAGGTCAGCACTTCCATGAACAAGCCGTTCGCCCGCGGATCAGCACGAATCTGCCGATCGATCAGCGCGAAATCGCGGCTCGCCGCGCGCATCGCGGTAGGATGGATTTCGAGATTCTCGCGAGCGGCGAGCGCAAATAGCTCCAGCAACCGGACCGGATCGTCGCTGAAGAAATGATCGTTCGGAATGCTGATTCGGCCGCGGTCGAGGACGAAGCCGCCGAGCCGCTTGGGTCTCCGCCGGATCGTCGGGAGCGCGAAGCGGAATCCCTTCTTGCCCATCTGCTCGTCGAGCTGAGCGAGGAACACGCCGGTCAAGTCGCCCACTGCCTTTGCGTTCAAGAAGTAGAATTGCATGAAACGTTCGACCGCGGATTTTCCGGGCCGGTCGGCATAGTTCATGAGCTCGGCAATGCGCGGCTGAAATTCGAAATTGAGCCGTTCCTCGGCGCGGCCCGCGAGCAGGTGAAGGTGACAGCGCACCGACCAGAAGAAGCGCTCGGCCCGGTCGAAGCGGCGAAACTCGGCGTTGGTAAGTAGGCCCGCTCTGACAAGATCGGCCGGGCGCTCGACTTTGTGCACGTATTTGCCGATCCAGTAGAGAGTGTGGAGGTCGCGCAAGCCGCCCTTTCCGTCCTTGACATTGGGCTCCACGACGTAGCGGCTGTCGCCCATTTTCACGTGCCGAGCGTCGCGTTCGGCGAGCTTGGCGGCGACGAATTCCGCGGCGGTGCCGGCGACGACCTCCTTGCGGAAGCGGCGCTGGGCGAGATCGAACGGCTCCTCGTCGCCCCATATCCACCGTGCCTCGAGAAATGCGGTCCTGACCGTCATGTCCTTCTTTGCGAGCGCAACCAGTTGGCTGACTGCGCGGACCGAGTGGCCGACCTTGAGCTTCAGGTCCCAAAGGATGTGGAGAATCGCCTCGGCGGCGCGTTCCTGCGAATGCGTCGGCGGCTTGTCACTGAGGAACATGAGATCAAGATCGCTATATGGCGCCATTTCCCCGCGACCGGTCCCTCCAAGGCCGATGAGCGCCATGCCGTCGCCAAGGGGCTGCTCGAGCATTCGATCGCTGACGAATTCGTAGGCGAGTCGCACCAGCTGGTCATGGAGGAACGCCGTCGCCCGAGCAGCGGCGCGGCCGTTTCCAGGCTCCGCGATCAAGCGGCGGCTTATTTCCTCACGGCCTCGCGCAAGTGCCTCCGCCAGAATAGCGGCGGCCTCGGAACCGACCTTCTTGCCGGTTCGAAGCGCCGACAGGCGATCGGCGGCCGAGCGGCGGTCGATGATCGCGCGCTGGTTGTCGATCTCATGGAAGCTCATCTTTGCTTCTCGGCTGCCAGTCTCTTGAGCCGATATAGGTTTTCGAGCGCCTCGCGCGGAGTCAGGCTGTCGGGATCGATCTCGTCCAGCGCTGCTGCAAGTGGATCGATTATTTGCTCTGGCTCGGCGGCAGCCGCGAAGAGCGGAAGGTCGTCGAGACCCGCTGCGATGCCGCCCGTCGCATCGCGGCCCGCTTCGAGCTTTGCCAGCACCGACCGCGCGCGAGCGACGACCGCGGGCGGTAGGCCGGCCAGCTTGGCGACCGCGATTCCGTAGCTTCGGTCGGCGGCGCCGTCGGCGACCTCGTGAAGCAAGACGAGGTCGCCCTTCCACTCGCGGGCGCGGACGTGGTGCAGCGAGAGGCAATCAAGCCGTCCCGAGAGGCGGGTCAGCTCATGATAATGGGTAGCGAACAAGGTCCGGCATCTGATTTCGTCGTGCATCGCCTCGACCACCGCCCATGCGATCGCGAGGCCGTCGTAGGTCGAGGTTCCTCGGCCGATCTCGTCCAGGATAACGAGGCTGTTCGGACTTGCCTGGGAAAGAATGGCCGCGGTCTCGACCATCTCGACCATGAAGGTTGAACGAGAGCGCGCAAGATTGTCGGACGCCCCGACGCGGCTGAACAGGCGGTCAACGATGCCGATACGCGCACGCGTAGCGGGTACGAAGCTGCCCGCTTGCGCAAGCACTGCAACCAAGGCTGCCTGCCGAAGAAAGGTCGACTTGCCGCCCATGTTCGGGCCGGTGATCAGCCACAGGCGGTCATTGGGTCCCATCGAAAGATCATTGGCGACAAAATGATCGCCAGCCTGCCCGAGCGCAGCCTCGACGACCGGATGCCTCCCAGCTTCGATGTCGAAGCACGGCTCCTCGGCCAGTTGCGGGAGTGTCCAGCCGCTTTCGGCGGCCCGATGCGCGTGGCTTGCGGCAACATCGATGCGCGCGATCGCTTCCGCCGTCGCGGTGATCCGCGATGCCGCGCCGACAGCCAATTTCGCCAGCTCTTCGGCGTGCGCGGCTTCGGCAGCGAGCGCCTGGGCGCCGGCCTCGATGACGCGACTTGCTTCGTGGTGCAGCTCGGGTGAATTGAAGCGGACCACCCCGGCGAGCGTCTGGCGATGGGTGAAGCCGCTGTCTGGAGATATCAGCCTGTCGGCATGCTTCGCCGGAACTTCGACATGGTAGCCGAGCACCGCATTGTGGCGGATCTTCAGCGAGCCGATGCCGGTCGCTTCACGATAGCGGGCCTCCAGCGCCGCGATCGCACGCCTGCCGTTCGAGGCGGCGTCGCGCAGTTGGTCGAGTGCCGGATCATAGCCTCCAGCGATATAGCCGCCCTTCGAAGCGTCGATTGGCGGCGAATCGACCAGTGCTGCTCTTAGCCGCTCGACCAGTGCTCCATGGCCGCCAAGCGGGCGCAGCAGCGAATCGAGCAATGCCGGCCTGCCGCTTTCAAGTTCGAGCTCGCTCCTCAGCATCGCCGCGCCTGCCAAACCGTCGCGCAGCAAAGCGAGATCACGTGGGCTTCCCCGTCCGGCGGCGAGCCGTGCCAGCGCTCGGGCGAAGTCGGGCATGGCTTTTAGCGCCGAGCGGATGCGCTCGCGCCGGATCGCGTTTTCGTGAAGCCACGCCACCAGCCCAAGTCGCGCTTCGATCGCGCCTTTGTCGGTCAGCGGAGCGCTGAGATCCTCGGCGAGCAGGCGCCGTCCGCCGGCGCTCTGGCAGCGGTCGATCTCCCCAAGCAAGCTGCCGCCGAGGCTTCCCGAAACCGAGCGCGTGAGCTCGAGGCTGTCGCGGCTCGCCGAATCGATCGCCATGCGGCTCGACCGCGCAATGCGGCGCGGCGCGTCGAGCAAAATTCCGGCGTTCTTCTGGGTCGCATCGAGATAGGCGAGCAGCCCGCCAGCCGCCGCCAGCTCGGCGCGCGACGGTGCGCCGAGCCCATCCAGCGTCGCAAGTCCAAAACGGCTCATCAGCGCACGCTCGCCGGCGAGGCTCTCAAACCCGCCCTTTCCCGCCGAAATCCTTATTCCCGGCACGGAATTGTCCGAGATGATCTCGGCCGGGGAGATGCGCGCGAGCTCTGCCGCGAGCTCGCCCGGACCGCAGCTGACGAGCTCGAACCGGCCGGTGGATATGTCGGCCGCGGCGATCCCCCATTCTTCGCCCGCGCGACCGATCGCCGTCAGCCAATTGGCTGACGAGGATTCAAGAAGCGTTTCCTCGGTCAGCGTGCCCGGAGTGACGAGCCGGACGATCGCGCGCTCGACCAGCGCTTTTGATCCGCGCGCCTTGCGTGCTTCAACGGGGCTCTCGGTCTGCTCGGCGATCGCGACCCGATGCCCGGCCTTGATCAAGCGGGCGAGATAGGATTCGACGGAGTGGGCCGGGACGCCGCACATCGGAATCGGCGCGCCCGAATCCTCGCCCCGCTTGGTCAGCGCGATGTCGAGGCAGGCCGACGCCAGCTTCGCGTCGTCGAAGAACAGCTCAAAAAAGTCGCCCATTCGGTAGAAGAGCAGAGCGTCTCCGGCCTCCTCCTTGAGCCGCCGGTACTGGGCCATCATCGGGGTTGGGGCGTCGGCTCGGGCCATAAGGCTTTGCTACCCCTGTTCCTCATTGCCGCGAAAGCCGGAATCCAGCTCTTATCCAGACATTTCTGGGTCCCGCTTTGGCCTCCAGTCAAAGTGCAACGTTGATCGGGTCCTTTGGCGCGACTGACGAATTGGACTAAGGCCCGCGTCCATGTCCGAAAGCAACGTCAAATATACCGAAGCCGAAGCGCTCGAATTTCACTCGCACGGGCGGCCGGGAAAGCTCGAAATCGTCGCCACCAAGCCGATGGCGACGCAGCGCGACCTCAGCCTTGCTTATTCGCCCGGAGTTGCGGTTCCGGTTCGCGCGATTGCCGAAAATCCGACCTCCGCCTACGACTATACGAGCAAGGGGAACCTGGTCGCCGTCATCTCGAACGGCACGGCAATCCTTGGTCTTGGCAATCTCGGCGCGCTTGCCTCCAAGCCGGTGATGGAAGGCAAGGCAGTGCTGTTCAAGCGGTTCGCCGATGTCGACGCGATCGACATCGAGGTCAAGACAGATGACGCGCAGCGCTTCATCGACGCCGTCGAACTGCTCGAACCGAGCTTCGGCGGAATCAACCTCGAGGACATTGCCGCGCCCGATTGCTTCATCATCGAGCAGACTCTTCGCGAGCGGATGAACATCCCCGTTTTCCATGACGATCAGCATGGCACGGCAATCATCACTGCGGCTGGGCTGATCAACGCCTGCCTGCTCACGAACCGCAATCTCGCCGACATCCAGGTGGTCGTGAACGGAGCAGGGGCGGCGGCGATCGCCTGCACCGAACTCATCAAGGCGATGGGCGTTCGCGGCGATCATCTGATCATGTGCGACCGCAAGGGCGTGATCTCCAAGGATCGGACCGATCTCGACCAGTGGAAGTCGGCGCATGCGGTCGAGACCGACAAGAAGACTCTCGCGGAGGCGCTGAAGGGCGCCGATATATTTCTCGGCTTGTCCGCCGCCAACGTGCTGACGAAGGACATGGTGAAGACGATGGCCAAGGAGCCGATCATCTTTGCAATGGCCAATCCCGACCCCGAAATCTGGCCGCCGGACGCGATGGAAGCGCGGCCTGATGCGATCATCGCTACCGGCCGATCAGACTTCCCCAACCAGATCAACAACGTCCTCGGCTTCCCCTTCATCTTCCGGGGAGCGCTCGACGTTCGGGCGACCGCGATCAACGAGGCGATGAAGATTGCCGCTTCGGAAGCGCTTGCCGAGCTGGCCCGCGAGCCGGTGCCGGAGGAAGTCGCTGCCGCTTATGGTGGCCAGTCCCAGAGTTTTGGGCGCGATTATATCATCCCCGCGCCCTTCGACCCTCGGCTTATGGAAGTGGTCGCCTCTGCCGTGGCCGAGGCGGCGGTGCAGAGCGGCGTTGCGCAAAAGCCGATCGCGAACATGGAAGCCTATCGGCAGCAGCTTCGCGCGCGGCTGAACCCGACGGTCTCGGTCATGAGCCTTGCCTACGAAAATGCCCGAGCGAACCCCAAGCGCGTGCTGTTCGCCGAGGGCGAGGAACCGAACGTTCTTCGCGCCGCAATCGCGTTCAAAGAAGCGGGCTTCGGCACTCCCGTGCTGGTCGGCCGGGAGGAAGTCTACGACCTGCTTGCCGAAATGGGAGTGGACAACCCCAGGGATTTCGAAGTCCTCAACAGCCGCAACTCGCCGCTCGTCGGCCGCGCGGTCGACTTCATTTACGCCAAGCACCAGCGCCACGGGATGCTTCGGCGCGAGATCGAGCGGATGGTGAACCAGGATCGCAACTATTTCGCAGCGGCGATGCTCGCGCTGGGCGAGGCGGACGCGATGATCACCGGAACGACTCGGCCGTTCAGCCAGTCGCTTCGTCAGGTGCGGCTCGTCATTGAGAACGAGGAGGGTGCGACCTTGTTCGGAATCAACGTCGTCGTTGGCCGCAATCACACCATGCTGATCGCCGACACCGCAGTGACCGAAAGGCCGACCGCCGAGCAATATGCGGCAATTGCGATGCGCTCTTCCGCCTTCGCGCGCCGGATGGGCCTGGAACCGCGCGTCGCCTTCACCAGCTACACCACGTTCGGAAACCCGCCCGGGATGCACATCGAAAGCCTCCGCGCCGCGGTCGAGCTATTGTCGAGCTTCAACGTCGATTTTGAGTTCGAGGGCGAAATGGCGCCCGATGTCGCTCTCAATTACGACATGCAGAAGCGCTTCTATCCGTTCACTCGACTATCGGGCCCGGCGAACATCCTGGTGATGCCGGGGCTTCAGTCAGCAAGCATCTCGGCCAAGCTTCTTCGGCAGCTGGGCGGCGAAAGCGTGATGGGTCCTTACCTCCTGGGCCTTGAGCATCCAGTGCAGATCGCGCCCATGACCGCGAGCGCATCGGACCTGGTGATGCTGGCGGTCCTCGCCGGCGGCGATGCCCACGCGCGCCAACAGCGGCAGGTCGCGCGCGTTTAAATCCGCTCGACGCTCGAGACCGGCTCTGCGTCACGCAGCGCGGCGACGATCGCGTGAAGGTGCGCGAGGTCGTGCACCTCGATATCGAGATGGAAGGTCTGAAAGCTTCCGTCGCGGTGCGTGAGCTGAAGGTTGACGATGTTGGCGTGCTTTGCACCCAGAATGCTCGACATTGTTCCGAGCGCACCTGGAATATCTCGGAGAATGACCGCCAGCCGAGCGGCGCCGCCGTCCGAGCCTTCACCCCAGGCGAGGTCGAGCCAGTCCGCATCGATCCCGCTCGCGAGCGTCTCGCAGCCGATCACATGGACCTCGATCTCCTCGTCTTCGCGCCGCAATCCCACGATCCGATCGCCCGGAATGGGATGACAGCATTGGGCGAGATGATAGGCGACCCCGGGCGTCAGGCCCTTGATCGAGATCGCCTTGCGCTGACCGAGGGGTCGCGGCGCGACATCCGCACCCGCTGAACCGGGCATCAGCGCTTCCATCAGCGCTTCGTCGCTCACGCGCTTGCGCGCGATGGCGATCATCAGCTCGTCTTCATTCTCGATCTTGAGCTTCTTGAGCGCGTGCTTTTGGGCATCCTTGTCGAGCTCGGCCGGCAGCCGGGCGATGATCTCGTCATATATCTTGCGTCCGAGCTCTACCGTCTCCTCACGTTCCTTGTGCCGGACGAAGCGCCGGACTCCCGCCCGGGCCTTGCCGGTGGCGACGAAGCGAAGCCAGCTCGGCTGTGGGTGCTGCGCTTCGGAGACGAGGATTTCGACCTGGTCGCCATTTTCCAGCATCGTCCTTAGCGGGACCACCCGGCCGTTGACCTTGGCGCCGACGGTGCGGTCGCCGAGATCGGTGTGGACGGCGTAGGCGAAATCGACCGGGGTCGCTCCCTTGGGAAGCTGGATCAGCTCCCCCTTTGGAGTGAAGGCGAAGATACGGTCCTGGTACATCGCCATCCGGGTATGCTCGAGCAGCTCCTCCGGGCTCTCGGCGTGCTCGAGTATCTCGACGAGGTCGTCGACCCATGGAATGGCAATCTCTCCTTGGGGCTTGCCCTCCTTATAGGCCCAGTGAGCGGCGAGCCCGCGCTCGGCCTGCTCGTGCATCTCCTGGCTGCGGATCTGAATCTCGATCCGCATCTTGGAATCGTGGATGACCGAGGTGTGCAGCGAGCGATAGCCGTTGCGCTTGGGCGTCGAGATATAATCCTTGAATCGGCCCGGGACCATCGGCCAGCGCCGATGGATGAGCCCGAGCGCCCGGTAACAGTCGCCGACGTCGCCGACGATGATCCGGAACGCCATCACGTCCGACAATTGCTCGAAGCTGATGTGCCGCTCGGCCATTTTGCGCCAGATGGAATATGGATGCTTCTGGCGCCCGGTGACCTCGGCTTCGAGGCCGTTGTCGGCGAGATAGAGCTGAAGGCCAAGACCGATTCGGTTGACGAGATCGCCGCCCGATTCGGTCAGCTGCTTCAGCCGGCGCGTGATCGATGCATAAGCATCCGGCTCAAGCTCGCGGAACGCGAGCGTCTGCATCTCGGTCATCATCTCATACATGCCGATCCGCTCGGCGAGCGGGGCGTATATGTCCATCGTCTCGCGCGCGATCCGCCGGCGCTTGTCTTCGGACTGGATGTGATGGAGCGTCCGCATGTTGTGCAGCCGGTCGGCGAGCTTCACCAGCAGGACCCGAATGTCGTCGCTCAGGGCCAGCAGGAACTTGCGGAGGTTCTCGGCGGCGCGCTCATTTTCCGATAGAGCCTCGATCTTCGAGAGCTTCGTCACTCCATCGACCAGCCGGGCGACATCCTTGCCGAACAGCTTCTCGACCTCTTCGGGGGTCGCGACCGTGTCCTCGATCGTGTCGTGGAGAATAGCCGTGGCGATCGTCTGGTCATCGAGCTTCAGCTCGGTGAGGATCCCCGCGACCTCGATCGGGTGGCTGAAATAGGGGTCGCCCGAGGCGCGCTGCTGCCCACCATGAGCCTTCATCGAGAAGACGTAGGCGCGGTTGATCAGCCCCTCGTCCGCATCGGGATCATAGGAGCGAACCTTCTCGATCAGTTCATACTGACGCAGCACCCTTGTAAGATGGGGTCGCGGAGCATCATTGTGCAAGCGCGAAAAAGAGCGGCACGGCAGAGCCGTCCGGCCGCAGGCTTCGGCAGAATCGACGACGCCCGATGGAAGCGGCCGGCGTTTGCCAAGGAAAATTATTGCGCTGCGAGCGCCTTGCCAGGGCCGGGCTTCACCGAAGCGTTGCACTTGGCGAGTTCGGCCTCGCTGAATTCGCGCCCATCGACGACAAAGCTCTCGACCCGGCCGGCACGCTTGGCGAGCGCCTGGCACAGGACCGGGGGACGGCTTTCGTCGGTAGCCCCCTCACAGCCGCTTTCTCCGCAGCTCCAGTTGAGATCGCGAGCGATTATGTGGCCGTCGGCGGCGGTCGCGAGTTTTGCGGAATAGGAAGCCGCGGTCGCCGGAGCGGCGAGGAGGCCGAACGCCGACACGATCAAGACGGGACGGAACATCGCTATTTCCCCTTGTGTTTAGTTTCCGATCGAAACTGAATATCCAAATTCGTTGCATATGGCAACTGTTCTTTGGAACCGTTTTGTGGTTGAATGAGATTTACTTAGGGGAGAGAATTGCTGATGCCGGCAGATAGGCTGACGTCGGGGATCGACGCGTTCAGGCGAGCCGCTTTGTCGTGCCCGCTTCCTGCTGCGGTCGAGTTGATCGGCGAGAAATGGGCGTTCCTGATCCTTCGCGGAGCGCTCAACGGACTCCATCATTTCGAGGAATTCCAGGCCGGATTGGGGATCGCCCGGAACATCCTCTCCGACCGGCTGTCCAAGCTTGTCGCCGGCGCAATTCTCGAGCGCCGGCCGGACCCGCAAGACGGGCGACGGGTCATTTATTCGCTGACGGCGAAGGGGGAGGACTTGCTGCCGGTCGTTCTTGCGCTTCGCCAATGGGGCGAAAAATGGGGCTACGGAAGCATGAAGATCGTGCTTGCCGACGCAAAGGACCGGCGGCCGGTGCGCAAGATCTGCGTGCTTTCGCACGACGGACGGGATCTCAAGCTCTCCGACCTGACGTGGATCGAAGGCGACGGTGCCGACGGGCTGCGGACCGCCGCCGAATGATTACTCCATGCCAAGAACGTGATCGCGCAGCGCACGCGCGTCGTGCAGCGCGTTGTGGGGCACCTTGCTGTTCGCCGCGGTGCTGAATCCTGCCAGCTGCATAAACTGGAAACGCAGTTCCGGAACCTCGGTCATCACTCCCGGGCCAGTAACAAGAAGCGCATTGAACAGCGCAATATCCTCCGGCCAGTCGGCGACCACCAGCGGGTCAGGATCGCCTGCAAGATAGTGCGAAATGGCCCGGGCAGCGTCCGGCCGGCTCATCCGCGTCGAGGCGAGGCTCTGCGGCACTGAGTCGAGATAGGGGAGCACGTTGCGCTCGACCCATGGCTCGAGCGGTCCCTGCCAATCGAGCGTCAGATATAGTTCCTCGCCGTCGTCGGGCACCAGCGCCAGGCTGAGGAGCGCTCCGCCCCAGCCATTATATTCGGTGTCGAGGAAGTACCTCAGCGCTGCTGGACCATGGCGCAATTGTCCGTCGGCAGCGGCTGACCCTTGCGGCAGCGCTCTTCGGCAAGGCGGATCTGACGCCCACGCTCCTCATCGGTCTTGCGCGCTTCACGGCCGCGCTTCTCGTCGGCCTTCTTTTGGCTGGGGACGACTGCATCGACCCCGGCGGCGGCGACCTTGACTGGCACCATCGCCACGTCGACGGCAGTCTTCGCGACCGAGCAGCCGGCGAGCAGCGCGAATGAAGTGAGGATGAGCAAGGAGTCACGCATTTACCCATCCTCACCCGAGGGAACACCGCTGGCAATCGTCAAAGCGACGAAAAGAAGCTCCACATCAGGTCATCGGCGCTAATTGCCATCGATGGCTGCTTGCGACCCTGCTGGGTCCCGTCGCCCGGCCAGCTGTGACCGCCGCTATCGGTGACGCATAGCTCGACCGGTGCACCGCCGGGCTTCGCTTCGTGGAGGTCGCAATGCGCTCCTGGAACGGCGAGCACTCGACGGGCCTTCGAATAGGCATGGTCGATCCGGACCCATTTCGCCTGGGTCACCGGAACCGAGACGAAGTCGCTATTCGACGGGCCGACCCCGACGCCGCCATTGAAGGGGACGTTCGGATCGTCGGCGGCATGGAATTCGATCACAGGGACGGGATGGTCGGGATTGCATGTGGTCGTATTGTCCGTCCCTTCGACCGGCGCGATCGCTCTGATTTCCGGCGCTTCGCAGGCGAGCCGCCAGCTCATCATCGCGCCGTTGGACATGCCCGCTGCGAAGATTCGCTTCGGGTCGATGCGCGCCTGGCGTTCCATTCGGTGAATGACCTCGCGGATGAAGCCGACGTCATCGACCTTGTTCTTCTGCGCCGCGCCGCAGCAAGTGCCTGCGTTCCAGGTGGCGAAGATGCCGCCCGGCAGCCGGCCGTAGCCATTTGGGAATATGGCGATGAAACCCGCTTTCTCGGACTTGCTGATCAGTTTGTACTTCGAATCGTCGGCCTGGAAATCGGCGTCGCCGCCACCGCCGTGCAGTGCGAGCAGCATCGCCGTCGGCTGGCCGTTGTAGCTTTTCGGAACGTGCACCAGATATTCGCGCTTCATTCCATCGTAGGCGAAGCTGAACCGATAATCGCCCGGAGCGGTGATCGGCGTCGGGTTGGGATCGGCGGGCAGCTGCGACTTAAGCTGCTCCTCGCGCCCGATGGCCTGGCGGAAGCGTCCGAGCCGCTGGGCAACGGCAGTGCCGCCGATGGTGACTCCAACCGCCGCGAGGACGGCAATGGCAACGACAAAACGAGACTTCATGAAAGACCCTCTTCAAATGCCAATTCGGGCAAGATTCTCGTTACGGCGCTTGAACGAAAGCTGATCTTGCCGTTGGCCGGCCGTTCAGGAATATTGCTGCAGCTTAACCAGGATGCATCGCCTCCTCGGCGAGCGCTTCGGCCTGGCTGAGCAAGGCTTCGTCGGCCTCCGCCCCGGCCGGGAGCGCCTCGCGGCCGACGATCACCATCAGCGGTACCGCCATCGGCGTGATCCGTCCGGTCTCGACGTGGAGCATGGTTGCCGAGGCGCGATCGACGAGCCGCACGAGCCGCCCGAGCTCGGTCATCCGGCGCCGGGCGTCGTCCCAGGCCGCGCGGAGCAGCAGATGCTCCGGCTCGTAGCGGCGCAGAACGTCATAGATGAGATCGGTCGAGAAGCTGACCTGCCGTCCGGACTTCTTCTTTCCCGGGTGATTCCGCTCGACCAGTCCGCCGATCACGGCGACCTCGCGGAACGCGGTCTTCAAGAGATACGAGCTTTCGACCCAGTCGACGAACTCCTGCTCGAGGATGTCGGCGGAGAATAGCGATTTCGGATCGGTGATCGGCTCGAGCGCATAGCAAGCGAGCGCATAATCGTTGGCGACGAATCCAAGCGGCTTTAGCCCCGCTTTCTCCATTCGCTTGGTGAGCAGCATTCCCAAAGACTGATGCGCGTTCCAGCCTTCGAAGCTGTAAGCGACCATGAAATGCTGCCCCTCGTGCGCAAAGGTCTCGACCAGCAGCTGGTGCGGTTCGGGGATCACCGATCGCTCGGATTGAACTTCGAGCCATTCGCGAACGTCATCTGGAAAGCGGTTCCAGTCGTTGCGGTCGGCGAGCATGTTGCGAACGCGGTTGGCAAGGTGAGTGGACATCGACATTCGCTGGCCGCCGTAGGTGACGATCCGCGCATTCTTCGAAGAGGCATGGACGATGATGTCCGTATCCTTGAACTGTTCGATCTCGAGGCTGAGCCCGGCGAAAAAGAAATGATCGCCAGGCGCGAGGGTGGAAGCGAAACCCTCCTCGATCGTCCCCAGCTTGCGCCCGTTGCGAAACCGGACGGTAAGCAGTGGCTGCTCGACGATCACTCCGGCGTTGAGCCGATGCTGCTGGCCGATTGCCGGTCGCGCGACTCGCCACCTGCCGCCCGGCTCCTGCACCAGCCGGCGGAAGCGGTCGTAGGCCTTCAGCGCGTAGCCACCCGTTGCGATGAAATTGAGAATCTCTTCGAACGTCTCCTCTTTGAGTCCCGCGTACGGCGCGGCAGACCGCACCTCGGCGAGCAGCTCTTCCTGCTGGAACGGCGCGGCGACCGCCATTGCGAGGATGTGCTGGGCGAGCACGTCGAGCGCGCCGGGACGAAAGACTTCGGGGTCGAGCTCCCCGTCGGCGATCGCGTCGAGCGCGGCGCGGGCCTCGAGATATTCGAACCGGTTGCCAGGCACGATGACGCCCTTGCTCGGCTCGTCTAGTCGGTGGTTGGCGCGGCCGATCCGCTGCAGCAGGCGCGAGCTGCCCTTCGGTGCGCCCATCTGGATGACGAGATCGATGTCGCCCCAGTCGATTCCAAGATCGAGGCTGGCGGTTGCGACGAGCCCGCGCAGCTTGCCCGCGGCCATCGCCGCTTCGACCTTGCGGCGCGCCTCGACGGCGAGGCTGCCGTGGTGGATTGCGATCGGCAGCCCTTGCTCATTCTCGTCCCACAGCTTCTGGAAAATGAGCTCGGCGAGACCGCGCGTATTGCAAAAAACGAGCGTGGTCTTGTGCTGTTCGATCAGCCGCATGACGTCTGCGATCGCGTGGTAGCCCGAATGGCCGCCCCACGGGATCTTGTTCTCGGGGATCAAAATAGACAGATCGGGCTCTGCGCCGGGGGCTCCGAGGACAAGATCGATCAGCTCCAAGTCGGCGTCGGGCGCAAGCCACGAGCGATAGGCGTCGGGATCGCTGATCGTCGCCGACAGGCCGACCCGCCGCAGCCCGGGCGCGAGCGCCTGGAGCCGGCTCATCGACAGCGACAACAGGTCGCCGCGCTTCTCCTTCGCGAACCCGTGCAGCTCGTCGATGACGATGGCCTTCAGACCTGCGAACATCTGCGGCGAATCGGGATAGCTCAGGAGCAGGCTCAGCGACTCCGGCGTGGTCAGGAGCATTTGGGGCGGCTTCAGGCGCTGCCGGGCCTTGCGGTCCGACGGCGTGTCACCGGTCCTGGTCTCGACTCGGATTGGAAGCCCCATCTCCTCGATCGGGCCGATCAAGTTGCGCTGAACGTCGACCGCGAGCGCCTTCAGCGGCGAGACGTAAAGCGTGTGCAACCCCTCGGTCGGGCGCTCCGCCAACGTGCAGATGGTTGAAAGAAAGCCTGCGAGCGTCTTGCCCGCGCCGGTCGCAGCAACGAGCAGGCCGCTGCGTCCGCGCCTCGCCAGCTCCAGCATTTCGAGCTGGTGGCGGCGCGGCCGCCAGCCTTTCGCTTCAAACCATTGCCGGACGACCGGCGGGAGTGGGTCGTCGCTCAGAGTTTGTCGGTCCCCTCGCGCCGCCGCTCATCCTCCTCGGCGTAAAGCTCGCGAGTTCCCTCCCTGGTCTCGCTCATCGGCGGCTCCTTGCGATTGGTGCGGACCCTGATCACCAGCCAGATGAGGACGATCAGCAGGATCGCCGGGCCGATGATGCTGATGATCCAGAAATTTGCCTCAGTCATCCGCCTTCCTCCTGTTGCCGCGATCTTTTTCCTATATAGCTATCGATGGCGCGATTGGGTTCCTGGATCGAGTCTTACCCTCAAGGCATCTATGTTCGCCCGGCGGACGCATGGATCGACCCGTCCGAGCCCAAGCACAAGGCGATGATCACGCACGGCCATTCCGACCATGCGCGCGGCGGACACGGCGCCGTGCTCGCGACTCTTGAGACCCTCGCGATCATGGAGTGCCGCTACGGTCCGCAGCAAGGACAGCCGATCGCTTATGACCAACCTCTTCGGGTCGGCGAGGTCGATGTCCGCTTCGTGCCCGCTGGCCACGTGCTTGGATCGGCTCAGATCGTCCTCGAATATGAAGGGGAAAGAGTGGTGGTCTCGGGCGATTATAAGCGTCGCCCGGACCCGACCTGCGCCTGTTTCGTGCCCGTGCCGTGCGACATTTTCATTACCGAGGCGACCTTCGGTCTTCCGGTGTTCCGCCATCCCGACACCGGAAGCGAGATCGACCGGCTGCTTCACCGGCTCCACTCGGACCCGAACCGCTGCGTACTGGTTGGCGCCTACGCGCTTGGAAAGGCGCAACGGATCATCTGCGAGCTTCGTGACCGTGGTCACTTCGACCCCATTTATTTCCACGGCGCGATCGAGCGGCTGAACCGGCTCTACGAGAGCTTCGGGGTGGAGCTCGGTGAGCTTCGCCACACAAGCGGCGCGACCAGGCAGGAAATGGCAGGGCGTATCGTGATCTGCCCGCCCGGAGCGCTCAACGACCGCTGGTCGCGGCGCCTGCCCGATCCCGTGACGGCCATGGCATCAGGCTGGATGCGGATCCGCCAGCGCGCCCGGCAGCGCAATGTCGAGCTGCCGCTGGTCATATCCGACCATGCCGACTGGGACGAGCTCACCATGACCATCGGCGAGCTCGAGCCGAGACAAGTGTGGATCACCCACGGCCGCGAGGAAGCGCTCAAGCACTGGTGCATGACCCGCCAGATCAGGGCCATCGAGCTGAACCTCGTCGGCTATGAGGACGAGGACGAGTAAAGCTTCGGTTCCACGACGAAACAAACATGGGTAAGCTAGATGCGCGAGGCCCGTGAACCTTTCCGGGCAGTGGAGACACCCATGGCTATGGGGAACGTCCGGAAGTGAGCTGGTCGCGAGTCCTCAAGCGAACAAGCGGCGAGGGAGTACGAGCGCCCGCTTTGGACGAGAGTGAGCTGCTCGCGCGCGTCTCGCGCAAGGACCTCGCCGCATTCGAGAGGCTGTACCGCCTCTACCAACCGCGCCTGGCGAGGTTCCTGACAACGCTGCTCAAGCGTCCCCAGCTGATCGAGGAAGTGCTTGACGACACGATGATGGTGGTGTGGCAAACGGCAGGGAATTTCCGCGGCTCGAGCAAGCCCTCGACCTGGGTGTTCGCCATTGCCTACCGAAAGGCGCAGAAAGCCAAGGCGCGCTGGCCCGATCCTGTCGAGGAGCCGGAGTTCGACAACCGGGCGAGCGAGGACCCGCTTCCGGACGAGGAACTTCACCATGACCAGCTTCGCGCCGCTTTGATGAAGGCGATGGATCAGCTGTCGGCGGACCATCGCGCGGTCGTCGACCTCACTTATTTCCATGGGCTCGGCTATCGGGAGATCGCGCAGATCGTCGATTGCCCGGTCGACACCGTGAAGACCCGGATGTTCCATGCGCGCCGCCGTCTCAAGCAGGCGATGTCGGGCAGCCTCATGGACTGGCTGTAGGAGGCGAGCGGTGGAAGACCCTAGCCTTACCGAGCGCAAGCCTCACGACGAGGCTGAGGAGCTTCTCCCCTGGTACGCGACCGGCCAGCTCGATCCTATCGAGCGAGCGCGCGTCGAAACGCATCTTTCGTCATGCGCTCATTGCCGGCAGCAGCTCGCCCTCGAGCGTCAGCTGATCGATGAGTTCCAAGAATTGAGTCCCGAGATCGACTCCGGCTGGGCGCGGCTGCGGTCGAAGATCCGGGCACCGGCGGCCATCCGGTCGCAGCCGAGGCGTTTCAATCCTTTCGCCGAAGCCTGGGCGGTGCTGAGCCGTCCGGCGTTTGCGACATTGATGATCGCCCAGCTCGCGTTCGTGGTTGTCGCCGGCTCGGTGCTCTTGTCGCTGAGCAGGCCCGCATACCACAGTCTCGGCTCGGCGCCGGCGCCGGCGACTGCGAACCTGATCGTCATATTTCATGGCGATGCGCGTGAGGAGCAGATTCGCGGCGCCTTGAATGCCGCAGGAGCATCGATCGTCGAGGGGCCGACTCCTGCCGCGGCTTATTTGCTCCACGTTGCGCCCGACCGGCGGCAGTTCGCAATCGCCAGGCTCCAGTCGAATGCGATCGTGCAAATGGCGCAGCCGATCGACGGAGCTCGGCCATGATCCGATCGTTCCTTTGGCGCTTGTTCGCGGCCGCATTCCTGCTGATTGGCGCGAGTTCGTTGATGCCGGCGATGGCGAGCGATCGCCCGACCGCGCCCGCCGACCGGCAGATCCTGGTGATGGTCCGCCAGTCGCCGGTCCACTACCGCGCGAACAATGCTTATGAAGGCGGCTATGGCGATGCGCTTTCGCGGACCGCGCGCGAGCGCGTGGCGCGTGGAATCGCCCGCAAATACGGCCTGACCTTCCTTGAGAACTGGCCGATGCCGATGATTGGCGTCGACTGTTTCGTCATGGTGGTGCCGGACGGGCGCTCGACCAGCGCGGCAGCAGAGCAGGTCAGCCACGATTCTGAGGTTTCCTGGGCCGAGCCGGTGGCGCTCTACAGCGGCCGCGCCGCCGCTTCCCCGCCCAATGATCCGCTTTTCGCCGCGGAGCCCGTGGCCGAGGAATGGCACTTGGCCGACCTCCACCGGATTGCGAATGGCCGCGGCGCTCGGGTCGCGGTCATCGACAGCGGTATCGACGCATTGCACCCCGATCTTGCCGGGCAAGTGGAGATAAACCGCAATTTCGTTTCCGGCCAGCAGCTCGTGCCCGAGCAGCATGGGACGGCCGTCGCCGGGATCATTGCTGCAAAAGCTGACAATCGCATTGGAATTGCGGGAGTTGCTCCGGGGGCGCGCCTGCTCGGGCTCCGGGCGTGCTGGCAGCGACACGGATCGCCGGCAACCGTGTGCGACACGCTTAGCCTTGCGAAGGCCCTCTATTTCGCGATCGAAAATCATGCGGGAATAGTCAACCTGAGCCTCAGCGGCCCGGACGACCGGCTGCTTCGGACGCTGGTCGGGATCGCGGTCAAGCGGGGATTGGAGGTCGTGGCGGCATTCGATCCATCGCTTCCGGACGGCGGCTTTCCAGCCTCTGCTCCCGGAGTGATTCGCGTCTCCGATTCCCGCTCGGCGGCATCGCGCGGGAACGTCTATTTCGCGCCTGGCCGCGATGTTCCTACAACGGAGCCCGGCGGACGCTGGTTCGTCGTTAACGGCAGCTCGTTCGCTGCAGCCCACGTCAGTGGCCTTCTCGCCTTGATTCGTGAGCGGCATCCCTCGGCCGCGATCGCGTTCGTCACCGATCGCCGCGGCGGCGGACCGATCGACGCCTGCGCGACCCTGGTCCGCGCCGCGGGCTGTGACTGCGCCTGCGGTTCGACCCGTTTCGCAGCCGGAGCCGGGCGCCGCTAGTCACATCCGGGGCTCGGTTCATCGCATCGCTTGAACCGGATAGGCCGACAGGCGTGACTAATGCGCGCCGCCGAGGCCGTTAAAAAGTCGGCGCACGTACAACCCCACGTCCCCGCGACGGCCTCGGTGAGCACCTCCAGGAAAGGAGCTCCCCAAGTGAAAGCCAGAATTTTAATCCTCGGCGCAGCCGTGATGGCGCTCGCGCCAACGTTTGCGTCCGCGCAGACGGCTCCGGGCCAGGGCCAGTTCAATGGCCAGGGCTACAATCATATGAACGGCCCGTCGGCAACCGGCCAGCCGGACCAAAGCTGCCAAGACATTAACGGCGGTAACACGGGTCCTTATTATCCGGGGAACACGTCAACCGCGCCCGGGTCAGCATTCAATGAGACCGACGGTCTGGCAGGAACCATGTATGCGGGTTCTCAGCCGCAGAGCGAGCGCAATTCGGCAAGCGTGTCTCAATATGATGTCGCCTGTTTTGAACAGTCGATCTAGTTTGGCTTAGTGAGCCGCTTCGACGCGCTCCACGCCTGACTTGGCGAGTTGCGCGTCGATTTGCTCGACCAGCCGCTCGAGGCCTGCCTCATCGCTCGCCTCGGCACGGGCAACGAGCACGTCCTGCGTGTTCGACGCCCGGATGAGCCACCAGCCGTCGGCGGTGCTGACTCGCACGCCGTCGGTTGCGTCGACCTTCGCGCCGTCCGTCGAAAGCCGGTCGCGGACTTCATCGACGATCGCGAACTTGCGGCTTTCGTCGACCTGGAAACGCATTTCCGGCGTGGCGACGGCGCTCGGCATTGCATCCTTCAATTGGGTCAGGCTCTTGCCGCTAGCGCTCACCGCCTCGATCAGCCGCACCGCGGCATAAAGTGCATCGTCGAAACCGTACCAGCGGTGCTTGAAGAAGATGTGCCCGCTCATTTCACCGGCGAGCGGCGCTGCAGTCTCCTTCATCTTGGCTTTGATCAGGCTGTGCCCGGTCTTCCACATCAAGGGCTTGCCGCCAAGCTCGGCGATTCGATCGAACAAGGTCTGGCTCGCCTTGACGTCGGCAATGATGGTCTCGCCGGGAAGCTCGCGCAGAACGGCTTCGGCAAGGATCATCAGCAGCTGGTCGCCCCAGATCACCCGGCCCTTGCTGTCGATGGCGCCGATTCGGTCGCCGTCGCCATCGAACGCGATCCCGAAATCGAGCTGCTCGCGGGCGACGAGCTGTTTGAGGTCGCTGAGGTTCGTTTCGACCGTCGGGTCTGGATGATGATTGGGGAAGCGCCCGTCGACTTGGCTGAAGATCACATGATGCTGGCCCGGCAGGCGCTCGACGAGCATGTCGAGGATCGGTCCGGCAGCGCCGTTGCCGCAATCCCAGCCGATTCGGAACGGCTTGCCCGAAAAGCCTTGAAGGAGCCGGTCGACATAGGCTTCGCGGATATCGACTTCCTCGATGCTGCCGCTGCCCTCGGACCATTCTCCTGACGCCGCGCGGCGGCCGATTTGCTGGATTTCCGCGCCAAAGATCGACCGGCCTTTGAGCAATAGCTTGAATCCGTTGTAATCCGCAGGGTTGTGACTTCCGGTGACCTGGATGCCGCCATCGACGTCCAGATAATAGGTTGCGAAATAGAGCATTGGCGAAGGACCCATGCCGACCTGAACGACGTCGACCCCGCCCTCGTTGAGACCATGGATCAGCGCCGCTTCCAGCATGCCCGAATGCGTTCGCCCGTCGCGGCCGACGGCGATCCGCTTGGCGCCTTCAGCCAGCGCCAGCGCTGCAAAAGTGCGGCCCAGCGCATAGGCGTCGCTCTCGGTCAACGTGTCGCCGACGATTCCACGAATGTCATATTCGCGAAGGATGGTTGGATTGAACTGGTGGGTCATGCCGCTGGCGAACACACGAAAGCCAGGAATGGTTCAAGGGCAATCGTCACCCTGAACTCGGTTTCAGGCATTTTCGATAGCGGGGGCTAGGCCGCCTTTTCCACCTCGCCCGGGTCGGGAATTCCAAGGCCGGCGATCATCTCGCGCAGCTCCTGCCGCGCGGTGATATGCCCGATTCCGACTTCGCCGATCTGCTGAAGATCGAGCAGGGTAAGGCCTTTGGGGAACAGTTCGCGATAGATGACTCGCTCGCCCAGACCGGGAATGACGCGATAGCCGACGCGTCTCGCAAGCTCGTCGAGCGCCGCTCCAACGCGCTTCAGATTGTGCGATTCGATGTGCTGGAGCCGGTTTCTCAGTACCACCCAGTCGACGCTCTTGCCGGTTGCCTTCGCGCGCTCGGTGCGGCTGTTCCAGATCAGCTCGGCATAGAAGCTCGGCCGCGCGATCCTGTAATTTTCAGGATTCACCTGGCCGATCAGGTCGAGATCGACGAAGCTGTCGTTCATCGGCGTGACGAGCGTATCCGCCTTGAGGATTGCGGCCCGCGCGATCGGGTCGTCGCGGCCGGGTGTATCGATCACAATGACGTCGGCCTCACTGGCAAGTCGACCGATCGCTGCATGGAGGCCTTCCTCGGTCTGCTCGTCGAGCACTTCATAGGCCGTCCGTGGAAGATCCTTACCGAGCCGCCGCATCGTCGCGTCCCGGTTCTCAAGATAGCGGGTCATGGTCCGTTGCCGGCTGTCGAGGTCGAGCGCTCCGACCCGCTGACCCGAGACTGCAAGGGCGATCGCAGTATGGACCGCAGTCGTCGACTTGCCGGTTCCGCCCTTTTCGTTGGCGAAGACGATGAAATGCGGCTTGCTCATGGCTTGATCTTTTCCCCAACGGCATCGAAACGCCGCCCCGCGACAAGGATTAACTGAGGCCGCGGACACGTGCAAATCGTTCGTTCAAGTGAAGAATTGGCGCTTGCCCGGGCCGCGCTGCCCCCAAAAGTTGCGCTGGTGCCCACGATGGGGGCTCTTCACGCTGGTCACATGGCATTGATAGCCGAGGGGAAGAAGCGCGCCGCCAGTGTCGTTGCGTCGGTCTTCGTCAATCCAGCGCAATTCGGCCCCGGCGAGGACTTCGGCCGCTATCCGCGCAGAAACGCCGATGATGCGCAGATGCTCGAGGCTGAAGGATGCGACCTGATGTGGGCACCGTTGGTCGAGGACATCTACCCTGAGGGTTTTGCGACCAGGGTTAGCGTTCGCGGCGTTTCCGACAGATGGGAAGGTGAAGCGCGACCGCGACACTTCGATGGAGTTGCAACCGTCGTCGCCAAGCTTTTGCTCTCGGTGCGTCCCGATTTGGCGCTGTTCGGCGAAAAGGACTTTCAGCAGCTGAGTATGATCCGGCGAATGGTCGCCGACCTCAACATTCCTGTGGAGATAGTCGGAGTGCCGACCGTCCGCGAAGCGGACGGTCTCGCTTTCTCGTCGCGCAATGCCTATCTTGGTACCGACGAGCGCGAACGGGCGATTGCCTTGCCAAGAGCGCTGGCGACCGCCCGTGAGTTGATCCGCGGCGGGACCAATGTCAGCATTGCCCTCAAGCAGGCCAAGCAGTCGCTCGTCGACGCCGGATTCCTGCGGATCGACTATTTCGCGCTGGTTGATGCGGCGACGCTCGAACCTCTCGATCAGCCACAAGGCTGCATGCGCCTGATCGCTGCTGCGGTAATCGGCACGACTCGACTGATCGACAATCTCGCAATCTAAATCCTGGTTGAACCCCGTTAACCATTTTTTTCCCATTCGCGGACGAACCTGCCTTCCAACAGGAAACTGAGGGGACGAACATGGGGGCCATTAGCCAGAAGAGCGCGGAATTCCTTTTGAGGACCCGCCTAGCCGATGCCGAAGCCGGTGACGTCGACGCGTTATTCGAACTTGGAATCAGCTATTCCACCGGGCGCGGCGGAATCGCCGTCGACCTCATCGAAGCCCATAAATGGTTCAATCTCGCCGCCCTGTCGGGAAGCACTCGCGGGCAGGAATGCCGCGCCGAGATCGCGCTCGAGATGACCGCGCGCGAGATCGCCGAAGCGCAGCGCCAGGCCCGCTCCTGGCTCGCCGTCAGCGGACATCGCCGCGCCGCTTAAATCAGCGTACCAGCACCGTTACCGCGCGGCCGAGGCCCGAGCGTTCGCTGCCCCAGCTGGTGGTGGAGACCTGCGCCGCCGGGACTCCGAGCAGCACGAGATAGTCGCGCGCATTCTCCGCGCGCTCCGCACCCACGGCCAGTGCATGATCGCGCGTGTCTCCGGTGTCGCCATAGCCCTCGATCCTGACGACGATTTCGGGATGGCGGCGGATCCATGCCGCCTGAGCGCTGAGCAGCGCCTTGGCCGGGGCGCTGAGAAGGGCGCTATCTGCACCGTAATAAATGGTCGTTCCGCCCGATTGCGCGGCAAAATCGGCGCGAAGTGAATCGATCCCCTGGAGCACGGGCACGGCGGGATCGCGCTTGGAGAGGAATGGCAGGATCTGCGCCTGGGCTCCGGTGGCGCTCAGCGCCAGAGCGAGCATGATCAGGGTCTTGCGCATCAGTCCATTGCTCCTGACCAGTCAGGATCGGAGCCGTCTTGGGGAATGGTGACCTCATGCGGCTGCCCTCCATCAACGCCGATCCGATAGATCGCCGATCGGCCGGGTGCGATGAGCCGCGCAAAGAGGAGGTCGCGGCTGCTTGCGCCCCAGCTCGGGCTGTCGTCGCCGGGACCCCCAGTAAGCAATCTCTCGCCGGTCCCGTCAGGCCTCATGATGCCGACCCTTCGGCCATATTGGTCGCGGTGCGTGAAGGCGATCCACTGCCCGTCCGGGCTCCATTCGGGCGACGCATAAGCCCCCGCGCCGAAGCTGATCCGCCGCTCGTTCGACCCGTCGGCATTCATCACGTAAAGCTGCTGCGATCCACTGCGGTCGCTCTCGAAAACGATCTTGCCTGCATCGGGCGAGAAGCTCGGGTCAGTGTCGATTCCGGGCGAGGTCGTCAGCCGTTGCGCAGGTCCGCCCGATGCGCCCACCACATAGATGTCACTGTTGGGACCGAGCATCATCGAGAATGCAATTCGGCTCCCGTCCGGTGAAAAGCGCGGAGCAAAGTTGATTGCGTCGGTCTGGAGCAGCGGGCGCTGCTGTCCGGAGCCGAGATCGACCAGGTCAATCTTGGGTTCTTTGTCGGCGAAGCTCACGTAGGCGAGCCGGGACGCGTTGGGCGACAGGCGCGGCTTCAGAACTATCGAATCGCCGGCCGTCACAAATTTGTGATTATGTCCGTCATTATCCATGATCGCGATTCGCCGGACCTTGGCGTCACCAACGCCGCTCTCGGCGACATAAGCGATGCGCGTGTCGAACGTTCCGGGCGAGCCGGTCACCGCGGTGTAGGCGAGCGCCGAACATTTGTGCGCCGCTCGACGCCAGTCCGATCTTGGCAGGACGAACCCCTTGCGGGCGAGCTCGGCGCCCTTGGAGGCATCATAAACATAGCAGCCGATGGCGATTCGTCCGTCGGAGCGCGACTGAACGAATCCGGTGAGCAGCACCTTGGCCCCAAGCGGCCGCCATTTGCCGAAGCTCGGCGCCGTCACTTCGGGATAGGAGACATAGTCTTCGCGCTTGGGCCTAAGCGGCATCAGCACGCTCGTTTGCGACAGGTCCGATGCGATGAGCTGGGTCGCTTCCCAGCCGATCTGCAGCATCTCGTTACCCTTGGTGCCGGTGTCGGGGCTGGTCAGCGGCGGGATCTCGATCACGGTCGCTGCCGGCTGCTGCGCCGAGGCCGCGGTTCCAAGGACCATCGACAATAAGGCAAAAGATAGTCGCTTCATCGTTTCCGCGCTGTGATTGCCTGGAATTTGTAGACCCAGTCGCCGGGCTGCCGCCGTGGCCGTCCCTCGCGATCGAGGAAGGCCGCGGTGACCATGGCGTCCGTCAACAGTTCCGCTCCGAGCATGACTCGCTGCTGAATGCGGACCGATGATGAGCGGAGCTGCGATATCGTGCTGACGATTTGCAGATCATCGCCAAGCCGCGCCGGACGGCGATACCGTATCTCTACCTGGACGACAGCATAAGCGCTTCCGGAGCGGCGAAGCTCAATTGCCTGATCGACCCCGGCGGCGCGGAGCATGTCGGATCGGGCCCGCTCCATGAACTTCAGATAATTGGCATAATAGACGATGCCGTAGGCGTCGGTATCCTCGAAATAGACGGTGAGGGCGAAGCGATGCTCCCGACCAACGAAGCCGCCGCGATAGGGTATGTCGAGCGATTGCCCCGCCATCACGACCGCCTGTAGCGACCGGTGAGTCCTGCCGTAAACCCCGTCAGTGCCGAACGGCAGCTGCGATCTCGCCGACCTCGCGGATGACGTCAGCCTCCACCTCGGGCATGTTGGAAAGATGCATTCCCCAGCCGGGCAGGAACATCCCGCCGATCCCAACTTCGCCGCCGACCCGGTCCGTGCGCTTATCCTTTGGATCCGCGTTGGTGTTGATTTCCAAATATCCACGCCGGCCCTCGTTCACGCACCGCCCCGAAACGAGCCCTTCGGTTCGAAGATAGGGCGTCGGGGGCGGTCCCTGCGTCGACCACTGAATCGGGCCGCCGGGCACGGGCAGGGGCGACCTTGCGTACCAGTAACTATCGAATTGCACCGGGCCGCGAGCGCCGGGGTTCGCCGGATTGACGCATCCGACGGTCATCCCTTGTTGGTCAGCGTAGCCGAACATTGCTCCCTCGGGCGGCGCATTCTTATCCCGGAAGCTGTTCCAGGTGATTACGCAGCCAGTCTCGCCCGCGTGGCTGCACAAGGGCGTGGACTTGAATGTTCCGCCCACGAGCTTCCCCTGCGGGACAAGAACGTTGAAGCCCGCAAGGATCGCCAGCTTCATCCGCCGCGCGATCGGTTTTCCTTCGATTTCGTTCTGGATCAGCTGCAAAATCATGAGTGATCCCTGACTGCTGCCGATCAGCACGAAGGGCCGCCCGCGATTATATTTGGCGAGATATGTCCGCCACGCGTTGCTGATGTCCGCATAAGCGAGCTCGGCCGCGGGCTTGATATCCAGACCCGCCGAATATGCAGCGACTGCCCCGAGCGTCATCTGGCGATACAGTGGCACAAATGGCCGGCAGACCGACGCGAAACGTGCAAATTCGGTCTGCGTCGCCAATATTTCGCCGCCCTTGTCGGGCTTCAGATCGCTGTTGAGACCCTGGTCGTTGCTCGAAGTCGGATAGACGTAGAAGCAGTCGATCGGAGCGTCTTTGGCGACTCTGCTCTCCTTGATCGAGCCATATCCGTCGGGGTTGAGTGCCGTCGTCGGCAGCGGGGTCGAACAGACGTCATCCCGACCGGCGAGGCAGAGCCAGTCTGACGCTTTTGAATAATCCGGCGGCGGCGGTACGGGCGCCGACAGTCCCAGGAGCGCTGCAACAACTCCTCCAATCACTCAGCTGAACTCCCTGGGTCGAACAATCCAGCCTGGCTATTTTGCGGCAAAGGCAGGCCGAGATGAGCATAGCCACGGCCGTTGAGGCACCGTCCTCGTGCAGTCCGCGCGATGAGGCCGAGCTGAATGAGATAGGGCTCGATCACATCCTCGATCGTGTCGCGGGGTTCGCTCAGGCCCGCCGCCAGCGTCTCCACGCCGACCGGACCGCCGCCGTAGAGGTCGGCGATCATCGTCAGGTAGCGCCGGTCCATCGCATCGAGCCCGAGGGCGTCGATCTCGAGCCGCGACAGCGCCTTGTCGGCGACCTTAACATCGATCCTGTCCGAACCCGCGGCGTGGGCGAAATCGCGCACCCTGCGAAGCAGCCGGCCGGCGATCCGCGGCGTTCCGCGCGAACGCCGCGCGATCTCACGCGCACCGTCATCGGTAAGGTCGACCCCCAGCAGGCGTGCCGCCCGGCGAACCACCTGCTCGAGCTCTTCGACGGCGTAGAAATTGAGTCGAACCGGGATTCCAAAACGGTCGCGCAGCGGCGTCGTCAGCAGACCCTGGCGAGTCGTTGCGCCGATCAGGGTGAAGCGGGGAAGCTCGATCCGGACTGATCGCGCCGATGGACCTTCGCCGATCATCAGGTCGAGCGCGCGGTCCTCCATCGCCGGGTAGAGCACTTCCTCGACCGCGGGGTTGAGGCGGTGAATTTCGTCGATGAACAGGACGTCGCCGTCCTCGAGATTTGTCAGAAGCGCAGCAAGATCCCCCGACTTGGCGATCACCGGCCCGGATGTGGCGCGGAAGCCGACGCCCATCTCGCGGGCGAGGATTCCGGCAAGGGTGGTCTTGCCGAGGCCGGGAGGCCCATGAAGGAGCACGTGGTCCAGCGCCTCACCGCGGCTCCTTGCTGCAGCGACGAACACCCGCAGGTTTTCCCGCGCCGCCTGCTGGCCGATGAACTCGTCGAGGCTCTTGGGCCGGAGCGCCGCATCGGCATCTTCGCTGGTGCGCTCGGGGGTGGTGATTCGGGCGGGGTCGGTGGCCATCAATGCGAATGCTCGACCCGATCGCCCGAAATCTCAACCCAGTCGCACCTGCGCTCTTCCCAGACCGAGAATGACGGGCTCACAAAATAGGGATCGTCGAACGTGCCGAGAGGAATCGCGACGAGCTCGTTGAACTTGTCGTCGAACTTGCCGTCGATCTCATAATAGACGTCGGACCCGCATTGCGGGCAGAAATGGAAGGTGCCGCGGTTGCCGCTGTCTGCGACCATCACGAAGGTCTTGGATTCGCCCTCGATGCGGACATGGTCCTTCGGCCAGCGCGCCTGCACGGCAAAGGCGCTGCCGGAGCGCTTCTTGCAGTTGAGGCAGTGGCAGACGGAAACGCGCACCGGCTCTCCAGCGACGGTCGCCTTGAGCTGACCGCAGCGGCACGAAGCGGTTCGGCTGGTCATTTTGCTGCCTTCTTCAGTGCCAGTCGAACGAGCGAGTCGAGCGAGGCGTCAGGGCCTAGCTCGTCCTGGGCAGCGTTGACTGCGGCGCTCGCTTCGGCCGGTTTGAACCCGAGGTTGCCGAGCGCCGAGGGCGCGTCCGCCGCGGCTCCGCCGCGACGAGCCGGTGCCGCTCCGCCAACTCCAGTTACGCCGAGCTTGCCGTGGAGCTCATTGGCGATACGCGCGGCGAGCTTTGGGCCGACCCCGTTCGCCCGGCCGATCATCGCTTTGTCCTGCTGCGCCACCGCTCGAGCGAGCTCGTCGGGTGAAAGCACCGACAGGATGGCGAGCGCCAGCCGCCCGCCGACGCCCTGGATGCTGGTCAGTGCACGAAACGAGTCGCGCTCCTGGGCCGAGCCGAAGCCGAACAGGGTCCATGCGTCCTCGCGCACTTGAAGCTCGGTAAGGATCAGGACCTCGCCGCCGACGGGGCCGAGCCCGGCCAAGGTCTTGCCGCTCAATTGGACCAGATAGCCAACTCCGCCGGCATCGATCACTGCATTGTCGGTGCCCAGTTCGGCGAGGATTCCAGAGAGGCGCGCGATCATCTCGATCTCGATGCTAACCGCAGAATGAATTCAAGGGAATCGCCACCTCCAACTTGTTCGGGTCCATCTGGAAGATCCGCCTCGCACTTCACCACAAGGGATTGTGAACCGAGTTCGGAACGGCGGCTCATGCGATCCGACGCGCCGTCGCCAGATGATGCGCATGGGCGATTGCTACGGCCAGGGCGTCGGCGGCATCGGCCCCGCTGATCTTTACCCCCGGGAGCAGCCGCGAGACCATTGCATGGACCTGGGCTTTCTCGGCGCTGCCGGTGCCGACGACGGCCTTCTTGACCAGGGTCGGCGAATATTCTCCGACATCAATCGCCGCCCGCGCGGCGCACATCAGCACGACTCCGCGCGCCTGCCCGAGCTTCAGCGTCGATTGGGGGTTCTGGCTCACGAATATCTGCTCGACCGCGGCGGCGACCGGTCGGTGCTCGACGATCAGCGCCTCCAGCTGGTCCGCGAGGGCTGCGAGCCTGCGCGGCAGCGGCGCCGACGTGTCGGTTCTGATCTGCCCATTGGCGACATGCGCCAGTCGGTTGCCCTGGGCTTCGAGAAGCCCCCAGCCGGTCGTTCCAAGACCGGGATCGAGGCCGAGAATCTTCATCGGTTCAGGAAGAGATGCGTGGATGCCGGGAGCAACGAAAATTCCTGCCAAAAGGCAAAGGGCGAAGGGCGCCTTCGCAACCTTCCGCCTCTTTGCGTGAGATCAATCCTTTGTGCGCTTGCGGCGGAAGATCAAGCCAGCCTCTCAAGCTCTTCCTCGGGAACGTCGTAATTGCCCCAGACGGTCTGGACGTCATCGTCCTCCTCGAGCGCGTCGATGAGGTTCATCAGCTGCTGCGCCTGCTCGCCACTGACCAAGACCTCAGTCGACGGCTTCCACGCAAGCTTTGCTCCTTCCGCTTCGCCGAGCATCGACTCGAGCGAGCGAGCGACCTCGTGAAGGCTATCGAGGCTGGTCCAGATGCGATGCCCGCCTTCATCGCTCTCGACGTCCTCGGCACCCGCTTCAATCGCCGCTTCCAAGACCTTCTCATCGTCACCCGCTTTGGCTGGATATTCGATCAACCCAAGCCGCTCGAAGCCGTGGCTGACGCTTCCGCTCGCGCCGAGGTTGCCGCCATTCTTTGAAAAGATCGTGCGGACGTTCGTTGCAGTGCGGTTGCGGTTATCGGTAAGTGCCTCGACGATCAGCGCCACCCCGCCCGGGCCGAAACCTTCGTAGCGGATTTCCTCGTAATTCTCGGCGTCGCCTCCCGACGCCTTGTCGATCGAGCGCTGGATATTGTCCTTGGGCATCGACTGGGCGCGCGCGGCGATGACCGCCGCGCGAAGGCGGGCGTTCGAGTCGGGGTCGGGAAGGCCCATTTTCGCCGCGACAGTGATTTCGCGGCTGAGCCTCGAGAAGAGGGCCGAGCGCTTTTTATCCTGCGCCCCCTTTCGGTACATGATGTTCTTGAATTTGGAATGGCCGGCCATTGAAACTCCACGATAGCAGCCCTCCCCCTTGGATGGGGGAGGGTTTGCGAGGGGGTGTTTCGGGTCAGCCCCTCTTCTTCGTCGACGATCACTCCACCCTAGCCCGCCCCATCAAGGGTAGGGAAGAACTCTCTATTCCAGCCCCAGGGCCGCGCGATAGGTCTCCAGCACTGCGTCTTGCTCCTGGCGCGTGTGGGTTTCCATCTTTCGTAGCCTCACGATCATCCGCATGATCTTCGGGTCATAGCCATTCGCTTTGGCCTCGGCATAGACGTCGCGAATATCGTCCGCGATTCCCTTCTTTTCCTCATCCAAGCGCTCGATCCGTTCGATGAACAGCCGCAGCTGGTCGGCCGCGACGGTGCCCTCCGCCATGTTCCACAATCTCCGATTTCAGGTTTGAGCGGCGGCTCTAGCGGGTTGAACAGTCATGGCAAGCGGCTAAGGACTTCCTGGTGACCGAAACTCTCCCGCCGCGATCTCGCAAGGTGAAAATCCTCGCAACGCTCGGACCCGCGTCGAGCGATTTCCGGATGATCCGCCGCTTGATGCTTGCCGGAGCCGACGCGTTCCGGATCAACATGAGCCACGGCGACCAGAAGACCAAGGCGAAGCTGGTCGAACATATCCGCGCGCTGGAGAAGGAGTTCCATCATCCAACGACGATCCTGTTCGATCTTCAGGGACCCAAGCTCCGGGTCGGCCATTTCGAGGGCGGCCGGACGGTGCTCGAAAAGGGCAAGTACTTCATCTTCGACCGGGAACCGCAAGCCGGTGACGACAAACGGGTGCAGCTGCCGCATGCCGAGCTGTTCGAATCGGTCAGGCCCGGAACCAACATCCTGATCGACGACGGGAAGGTCCGGCTGAACGTGCTCGAGGCCGATTCCGGGCACATCCTCAGCGAAGTGAAGGTCGGCGGACCGGTCTCCGACAATAAGGGCGTCAACGTACCCGACGTGGTCGTCCCGATCCCCGCTCTGACCGAAAAGGACCGCGAGGACCTCCAGTTCGCGCTCGAGCAGCGGACCGACTGGGTCGCGCTGTCCTTCGTCCAGCGGCCCGAGGACGTGGCTGAGGCGCGCTCGCTGATCGGTGAGCGGGCGTCGCTTCTTGCCAAGATCGAGAAGCCGGCCGCAATCGACCGGTTGAACGATATCGTCGCGCTCGCCGACGCAGTGATGGTCGCCCGCGGCGATCTCGGAGTCGAGCTTCCACCCGAGCAGGTGCCCCCGCTTCAGAACAAGATCGTCGCCTGCGCCCGCCAGTTCGGCAAGCCGGTGGTCGTCGCGACCCAGATGCTCGAATCGATGGTCACCTCGCCTACGCCGACTCGAGCCGAGGTCAGCGACGTCGCGACGGCCATCTACGACGGCGCCGATGCAGTGATGCTGTCGGCTGAAAGCGCCACTGGCCAATATCCGTGCGAGGCGGTGCAGATGATGGATCGAATCGCCAACAGCGTCGAGCGCGATCCCTCCTACCAGGCGCGGATCCACTTCACGCAGACGCGGCTGGAGCCGACGACGGCGGATGCGCTGTCGGCCTCCGCGAGGCAGATCGCACAGACGGTCTCGGCGACCGCGATGGTCTGCTATTCGAGCTCGGGTTCGACCGCCCGGCGAATCGCTCGCGAGCGGCCGTCGGTGCCGCTGCTTGCGATGAGCGCCTCGCTCCACACCGCGCGGCGCCTTGGCCTGCTGTGGGGCGTTCACGCGCTGCACACGCGCGACGTCTCCAGCTTCGAGGAGATGGTCGAGAAGGGCAAGCGGATGGCGCTGAGGCACCAGATCGCGAAGGGCGGCGACCGGATCGTGCTGATGGCCGGAATCCCGTTCGGAACCGCGGGCTCGACCAACGTGCTTCACGTCGTCCGCCTCGTCGGCGACGAGCTCGAGCGTTATCAGGGCAGCAAGACCGAGCAGCAGTAAGCGGGCTTATTCCGCCGCTACGGCGGTTGGCTGTCGCTGCTTTTGTTTTTGATCGATGCGCCGGAAGGTCGCCAGCGCCTGTCCGACGATCTGGTCCATATTGTAATAGCGATAAGTCGCGAGCCGGCCGACGAACGTCACGTCGCCGGTTGCGTCCGCCAGCGCCTCATAGCGTTTGTACAGCGTCTGATTTTCCGCGCGCGGGATCGGATAATAAGGATCACCGTCGGCCGAGGGATATTCGTAGGTGATCGTCGTGACCGGGGCTTTCTGACCCGTCAGATGCTTGTACTCGCTGATTCGGGTGTAGGGCACGTCCGGCGAGGGGTAGTTCACCACTGCCACAGGCTGGTGCTGCTCCTCGTCCAGGGTCTGATGATCGAACTTGAGGCTCCGGTATGGCAGCTTGCCGAAGCAAAAGTCGAAATATTCATCGATCGGGCCGGTATAGATGATGTGATCGGCGATTTCGTGCGCTTTGCCCTTCAGCTCGGCGAAATCGATCCCGGTTCGCACCTCGATCAACGCATGGTCGAGCATATTCTCGAACATCCTGGTGTAGCCGTGGAGCGGCATCGCCTGAAACGTGTCGCTGAAATAGCGGTCGTCGGTATTGGTCCGGGTCGGAATCCGACTGGTGACCTGCTTGTCGAGCTCGCTCGGGTCCAGGCCCCATTGCTTGCGCGTATAGCCTTGGAAGAACAGCTCGTAGAGCTCCTTGCCGACCGCATTGATGACTACGTCTTCGGAAGTCTTGATTTCCTCGACCGGCTCCGCGCGCAAGGCGAGATAGTCCGCAGCTTCCTCGTCGGTCTTGAGATCGAGATCGAACAGCTCGTTCAAGGTCGTGCGGTTGATCGGGATCGGGACGAGCTTGTCCCGCACCATCGCTCGGACCCGATGCTCGTACGGCCGCCAATCAGTGAAGTTCGACAGATAGTCGACCACTTGGCTGCTGTTGGTGTGGAAAATGTGCGGTCCGTATTTGTGGTAGAGAATGCCGGCCTCGTTCGGCTCGTCATAAGCATTGCCGCCGACGTGCGGCCGACGATCGATCAGCAGGACCCGCGCCCCGTGCTGGCTCGCCAGCCGCTCGGCAAGAACGGAGCCGGCAAAGCCGGCTCCGACGATGAGATAATCGTAGCGGCTCTCGGAAGAACCTCGGCCGGTCCGGAAGGGCGCGTTCATTCCGCCGCCACCAGCAGCGCCGGCAAAGTCGTTCTCGTGCCGACTCCGAGCAGGTCGGCAATGAGGCCGGCCATCCGCGCCTGCGTCGTATCCCAGCTTGACGCCGACAGCAGCAGGTCGGCCTCGGCGAGCCAGCCGCTTTGCGGATCGCTCGCAAGCGCGAGCGCTGCCTCACAGGAATCGACGAACTCTTCAGGGGTCGAGGCAATCTTCACCCCTTCGAGATGTCCGTAATGGCGCACGACGTCCCTGATTGGGGTCGAGACCACCGGCTTCCCACCGGCCAGATATTCGGGAGTCTTGGTCGGAGAGATGAACTGCGTCGATTCGTTCATCGCGAACGGCATTAGCGCCACGTCCCAGCCCGACAGATAGAAGGGCAGCTGCTCGTACGTCTTGGGCCCAAGATAATGGATGTTCGGTCGCTTGGGCAGGTCGTCCTCGGAAATCTTCACCACCGGGCCGACCATCACCAACGACCATTGGGGCCGCATTTCGGCAATGCGGTCGAGAAGCCCGGTATCGAAGCGCTCGTCGATGACGCCGTAGAAGCCGAGCCTCGGCCTCGGCAGATCCTCCTGGTCGGCCGGGTCGAACAGCGCCGCACGCGCCTTGCAGAAATGCGCTCGATCGACCGACGACGGGAAGCAGTGGATGTTGTCGTGCCGGTCCTTCTTAGCCTCGTAGAGGCTCGATCCGCCGGTGAAGACGACATCGGCACGGTCGATCAGCTCCTGCTCGAGCTCGAGCAGTTTGGCGGGTGCAAAACGGAATTTAGACAGCTCGTCCATCGCATCGAACACCGTCACGTCCGGGTCGAGGCCCCGCGAGAAGGTGAGCATCATCGGCGTATAATACCAAGCGATCAGGGGGCCGCGGACTGATAGGATATGCGCATCGAGAAGGCGCTTGAGGGCGGCCTCGCGCGCCTCTTCGGGCATTCCTTGCGGCAGATGTGGCACGGCGATGCGCACGTTCGGCGCCCGGTCGGCTTCGCGGACCTGCAGGTAAGCGGTCTCGCCCGCTGCGGTCTCGATCGGCTCTTCCCAGAAAATGACGTTCATTTGGCGGGCGAAGCGGCTCATCAGATGCTGCGGCCGCTGGAACACGAAATTCCACCGCAGGTGCGAAAAACAAATGAGAGTGGTGGGCTCTGGATCGGGTGCCGAGGGCTCGGCTTCGGATACAACAGGCGCCCCGGCGCGAGTCAGCATTTTCTTTTTTACCTCCATGGGTTTGTTTGCCCTTGAATGCTGAACGGCCCTTGCGGCGCTGGAGTTCCGTAACCTCGGTTAATGTTAGCGCTAAAATGCGTATGCTGCAGCGCAGCAAACGACGCAATGGTATCGCTGAGCGCCGGACGGTTGAGCAATAAGTAATGTTTCGTAGCAGCAGCGCTCGAACTGGCTTGCGATTGACCAAAGCCGATCGGGCGTGGAAGGAGCTGCGAGCTAGGAGAAAGCCCCTTGGCAACCACGATCGAGGAACTGGAACGGCGGCGCGAGCTGGCGCGTCTCGGCGGGGGTGAGAAGCGTATCGCGGCGCAGCACGCCAAGGGGAGGCTGACCGCGCGCGAGCGGCTCGGCGTCCTTCTCGATCCTGCAAGCTTTGAAGAATATGACATGTTCGTCGAGCACAATGCGACCGACTTTGGAATGGACGAGGTCAAGATCCCGGGCGACGGGGTCGTCACCGGGTCCGGGACGATCAACGGCCGTCTGGTCTATGTCTTCGCGCAGGATTTTACCGTCTTTGGCGGGTCGCTGTCCGAGCGCCATGCCGAGAAGATCTGCAAGATCATGGACATGGCAATGAAGGTCGGGTCGCCAGTCATCGGCCTCAACGATTCAGGCGGCGCGCGAATCCAGGAGGGCGTCGCCAGCCTCGCCGGCTATGCCGAGGTGTTCCAGCGCAACGTGCTCGCCAGCGGCGTTATCCCGCAGGTCAGCCTGGTCATGGGCCCGTGCGCGGGAGGCGCGGTCTATTCGCCGGCGATGACCGACTTCATCTTCATGGTGAAGGACTCATCTTACATGTTCGTGACCGGCCCGGACGTCGTGAAGACCGTCACCAACGAAGTCGTGACTCAGGAGGAGCTCGGCGGAGCGATCACCCACACGACCCGCTCCGGAGTTGCCGACGTCGCCTTCGAGAACGACATCGACGCGCTTCTGGCGACCCGCGAATTCGTCGATTTCCTGCCGCTGTCCAACCGCCATGATTTGCCCGAGCGCCCCTGCGAGGACCCGATCGACCGGGTCGAGGAGAGCCTTGACACTTTGGTCCCGCCGAGCGCGACCACGCCCTACGACATGCACGAGCTGATCCGGAAGGTCGCCGACGAGGGTGACTTCTTCGAGCTGATGCCCGCCCACGCCGCGAACATCATCATCGGCTTTTGCCGGATCGAGGGCCGAACCGTCGGAATAGTCGCCAACCAACCGATGGTTCTGGCCGGGGTGCTCGATATCAACAGCGCGACGAAGGCGGCGCGCTTCGTTCGCTTCTGCGATGCCTTCGATATCCCGATCCTGACCTTCGTCGACGTGCCGGGGTTCCTTCCGGGCGTCGGGCAGGAGCATCACGGGATCATCAAGCATGGCGCGAAGCTGCTGTTCGCTTATGCCGAAGCGACGGTGCCGAAAATCACGGTCATCACTCGAAAGGCCTACGGGGGTGCTTACGACGTGATGGCCTCAAAGCACCTCCGTGGCGATTTGAACTATGCCTGGCCGACTGCGGAGATCGCGGTGATGGGCGCGAAGGGCGCCGTC